>Ga0207655_1000292_pt1 | contig 75772 bp, 115 predicted proteins | sample KBSM44metaG_FD_184398 | JGI IMG/M metagenome (GOLD analysis project Ga0207655, IMG submission 184398) | Miscanthus rhizosphere microbial communities from Kellogg Biological Station, Michigan, USA - KBS M4-4 metaG (SPAdes) (version 2) | ecosystem: Host-associated > Plants > Roots > Rhizosphere >... | reverse complement strand
AAAAAAATGATGAAGTGCTTACGCTTACGATACGTTAAATGCAAAGTAGAAAAGAGGAATGAAACATGAAGGAAAAAAGAAATGATTCGAAAACATCCTTATTTTTTAAGAGGAGAAAAAACTAGGTTTTATTTGCAGCATGAAGGAGATTTATATTCACTTAATTTAGGTTACGATGTGGAAAATAAATATCCTGTGAAATATGTTATTCATAACAATAATTACCCTAAGATATGGCAGGCAAAAAAGTGGTTTCAAGAACTATATGTAGAAGTAAATGAATTGTATTTTAAACTTAATCGTGTAAAAATGATTACAAAAGGAATAAAAAGAAGTATTGAAAATATTATTCATTTTTCTTGTATAAATCAAAAAGACGGGGAAAAAGTTAAAATGATGCTGGAAGGATTAAATACATGTCAAAAAAAATGTATGTCAAAAAAATATGAATCGACACTTCTTCGTATAAAAGAAAAATTGGAACACGAACAATACGAAGTGTCATTGGAGGAAGAAAACGATGAAGAACTTTCGCTTACGATTTATTAGAATAATAAGAGAAGAGAGGAAATAACATGATGAAAAAATATGCGTTTATATTGGTTAACGTCGAAAATACAAAACATGATATTATTGAAGAATATGAAGGAGAACTATTTGAAATGGAAAGATGGGATGATTTGTTATGGAAATACAAAGAAGAATTAGAAGATGAAGAAAAAGTTATTTACGCTGCTATTTTAGAACCTGAAAAAAAGGTATATGAAACCATTTATACTGGCTATTTCACTCATTGGGATGCTTACTCTGATTTTCCTTTTGAGTTATCACCTATAATAAAGGATTCTAGTTATAATGGCGAAAAAAATGTACCTTTAGATAAGGTAATAAAAAGAAATTAAAGTTAGTATTAAAAAAAGTACCTTTAGGTACTTTTTTCTTTTATCATTTTCTTTGTTTGAATAAGAAGTTGATCTAATTGACTTTTTGATAAAAATTCTTCTACATAACTAAGTTCAATCGGATACTGAAATTCATTATCATGTGTTAAATAAAAAACAAATATTGGTTTTTTGTCCATATCTGTTACAAATAATTTTAGATCATGATCTTTTAATCTAAAAACATAACAATTTCTATATTCTTCTACTAACTCTTCTACTTCAATTATTTCTGTATTTAGTAAATGATCAACTTTTTGTGTGAAGCTGATGATTTTAGTTAAGATACTTTTACATAACGGATGATGCTCAAAAATGAATTCGAGCGGAATGTTGTCTTTTTTTACTCCGTTTTCCCATAAAATAAAGATATTTTGTTTGTCCATTGGAATAAGCGCCTCTTTTGGAAATCTCACTTTCCCGTTTTTAATATAAAAAGTAAGAATTGCTTCTTCTTCAAATCCTGTAATACACGTTATGCTCCAACATTTTTTTTCAGGATGAAAGCGAATAGTAAATTCGTTTGAAAATTCAAAAGTAAAATCAACGGGTTGAGAAGCAATAAAATCAGAAAGAGGACGATAAAGAGAAAAATGAAGAGCAAAGAGTTTTTTAAAATGTGAAACCGAACCGCTGTTTTCAATAATTTGTTGCAGCTCTTCTCGATGATTAACCAAACATAATTCTAACTTTTCTTTTTCTTTTTCTTTTTCTTTTTCTTTTTCTTTTTCATCGAAGTCTCCTGTTGTGTATCGAATTCTCATGCTTTGATATAATTCTTTATCTGTTTCTTTCACTAAATCTAAAAAATTCATCGTATCAATCCCTCTTCTTTTATCATATTTTGAGTGTCTATAACAAGTTGTTCTAATTGACTTTTTGATAAAATTCTTTCGATATTTTCTATTCCTATTGGAAATTCAAATGATTTACCATTATTAAGATTAAAAGAAAATTTCGGATTTTTATCTACATGCATCGCATATAAACTAAGTGGATAATTTTTCATTTTGAAAATATAAAGATCTTGGTAATCATGTAGAATACTTTGAATTTCAATGGTTTCATTACGTAGTAAAGAATCTACTTCTTTTGTAAACATAAGAATATGAGTAAGCATATTTTTACAAGTAGGATGATGAAGAAACATAAATTCAAGTGATACGTTTTCTTGTTTTATCCCTTTTTCCCACAAAATCGATGGATAACTTTTATTAAAAGGGACTAACGCTTCTTTTGGAAATTGTACATTCCCGTTTTTTATAAAAAAAGTAAATGTTTTTTCTTCATTAAATCCTGCAATACAAGTGATTTCCCACACTTTTTTATCTTTGTTAAAATAAAAAGCAGATTTAATAGGAAACCCAAATTTAAAATCTTTGGGACCAGAAGATATAAAATCAGACAGTGAATAATAAGCAAAAAAATTAAGATCGAAAATCTCTTTAAAACGCGCAACAGAATTGCTTCTTTCAATGATAAAATGCACTTTATCTCTGTGATTAAACAAACATAAATCAATTTTTTCCTTTTCCTTTTCATCAAAATCTCCTGTTACGTATCGAATACGCATACTTTGATATAATGCTTCATTTTTTTCTCTTACCACATCTAAAAAAGTCATGATTTCACTTCCTGTTCTTTTTCTTCATTTTAGCATATTTTTACATAAAAAATTTAAATTAAAAAAATTAGTCGTTTTTTCTTGTTTCGAAAATTTAAAAATACAAGAAAAAAATTTATTTGTTAAATTTTATTTTTACTACGGAAAATAAAAAATAGACTTAGTATATTTTAACTATATCATTTTTACTATATGAAAAAGAAATATTTTTATGAATCGATCTTTTTTGAACAAATTTCAATGATAAAAAATAAGGTATCTAAAAATAGAAAAATAGTAAAATATGGCTCTAAACAATGTGAGCATAATAGTCATTAACGGTAGTTCGTTGTACCTAGTCTAAACATAGATGTAATAAGGCTTTAGAGCTGTTTTTTCAAAAGTGATAAAATTTATCATTTTTTACCCTATTTTTACCCCAATTTCACTCCTTTTTGATCCTTGATTCATCCTAAAATACCCCTTAAAAACAGTAAATATCGCCTAGAAAGGCTCATTTTTGAATTTTTTTGATGTTCCTTTAGTGTTTTATCGAAACAAAAAAATAAAATGGCGAAAAAGGGCATGAATTTCACCTTCATTTTTACCATTTTATCGATATTTTTATTTACTAATGAAAAAAAATAATTTTCATAATGTAAAATTAATAGTATTATTTTACTATATGAAAAAGAAAGATTTCTTTGAGTTGATACCAAAAATTTACAAATGGATTTTTTTGGAATATTTTTAAAAAGTTGAGTCAAGAATTTGGATGATCAAATTTTTTCAAAATTATGATATAATTAAAAAAATGAAAAAAAGAGAGGAATGGAAAAAATGGAAATTTTATTTGCTTTTTTATTTGTACCTGTATTAATTGGTTTGTTTTTGGGTTATCAGTATTTAAAGGAGAAGATAAAGAAAAACATATCAAATGATACATATCAAACGCTGCGTAAAATAAGAATAGTTTTGTTAGGTATTGGTGTGATTTGTTGCGGAATCATAATAGATGTTGTACATATATTTAAAGTTGGATTTTCAAGAGCAACTCCTGTTGATTTCACCGTCATGCTAAGTGTCATTAGTTGTGTTGCTATTATGTTATTTTTTGTTTTTAGAAATGATAAAAAAATATAAGTATTAAAAAAAGATGCATTCGCATCTTTTTTTAATCTCCAAATTGAACAGAAAAGAAACGACTTTTCCACGTAAACGTTAGTTCTGGGCAGTTTTGCTTTAAATCTTCAACCCAAGCGCGCCCTAATTCATTAATTCCATCATATTCCTCTTCCAAATATTCATGAGGAATATAATAAAATCCATTTTCAATGAAGTATTGGATGGAAGGAAGTAGTTCTTCTTGGGTAAACTGATCAAAATACGCAGTAAATAATCGTCCAAATTTAGAAAATTCGATAACGGGTCCTGTTAGATTCTTTCCATCGTAAATCGTGTCAATGGAAGCAAAAATAGTAGCTTCGTCAGTATAATCACAGGTTTCAAGTGTTGTTGGGGCGTGTAACAACTCTTCAATATTGCTTTTTAACGATTGAATGAGAGTTAATTCTTTTGCTGAATCAAAATTAGGAGGACAGCTAATCGTTTCTGGTTCAAGTGTATCTGCATGAATTAATGCATGTTTTATATGTTGGTTCATATTATCACCTCTATTGGTAGTGTATAGGAGGAGTCTCGAAAAAACAAGGATGCATTTGCTTCCTTGTTTCTTTTTTTATAAATAGACTAAAAAATGATATAATAGAAAAGATTAGACAAGAATGAAAGGATGAAGAGAAGATGAAACAAGAAACATATGTACTGGAAAAAACGTTTGGTGATGAAGAATTGTTTTATACATATAAGTTAATTTGTACATGTGGAAATAGTAGAAGTTTCTATTCATTGAAAAAGGAAGAAGAAATGAAGTGTGATGAGTGTAAAGGGAAAATAGATCACTTTATCACATATCAAGATAATATGCTTGATATGGTATTTACTGAAATGAGAGCGAATGATGAAAATATCTATCTTTCTTTAGAATATGTAAATAAATCTGCGTTTCCCCGATATTTAGTGGATAAAGGAGAATTTAATTTTTCGCTTGTTTTTGAAAAAAAGACAGGAATAACGAAAATTTTAATTGAAAATAGTGAATTTGAATTAACCAAAAAGTATCATTGGATGGATCGTAATGCGAGCGAAAGAATAATAAAGAATTGGGGAAAAGGATTAGGAAAAGCAGTAGAAGACGTAAGAAGCCGTGATACGTTAGAAAGATTTGTAGAAAGAGTGGCGGAAGAAAGAAAACTTTTTATAAAAGATCAAACAAAAGTATTAAAAAGTAATAACTTTTTAAACTTTCTTCTTTGTGCAAAATACACAGGTTTGCAGTTTTTACCTCCTTTTAATGTATGTGAATTACCTCATTATGTCCTAGAAGACTTAGATACTTATATAAAAGAAAAACAAGTGTGGAGACATGTAACGGGGCATGCATCGAAAAAGATAAAAGAAAAAGGAAAAACAGCGGCAGGTTTTAATATGCTTACTACATGGGGGAAATTTGTAAAAGAACCATCAAACTTACTTAATTTTTTAGAACAATTAACAGAAACAAACGATAGCTATTTATTTGAAAGCCTTCCTTTAGGGTTGCGTCATTTTAATATAGGGATGAAACTAATTAAAGATGTTCATCAACTGGAAATAGAAGGAGAAAAAATAGAAAACGATGAAAAAATATGGTTGAAACGAATTAATAAAATGGCAAGAGAATTGGAAATGCAAACATCAAAAGAAGTAGCAGATTACATTGAAGATATAGGTATTATTTATGAGAATATTATCCAAGATGAACCACAATTTGAAGTAGTGTTTAACGGGAATATTGTACACTTACATGATCAACTTTCAAGAGATTATACGAGAATTAAGCAAACAAGAGAAGGAAATCGCATAATTACGTATGGGGGGGAAGAACGCAAATTGGAAAAAGAAATAAGCGGCTATACATTTTCGTTACCAAAAGATACTGATGAGTTATTACAGTTAGGAGAAGAAATGGAAATTTGTGTAGGAATATATGGAGAGGATGCTTATCATAAACGTTGCACAATTGTGATGATGAAAAAAGATGAAAAACCTGTTGTATGTATTGAATTAGATGAAGAGAATAATATGGAACAAGCAAAGCTTGCCCGAAACAAAAAACCAAAAGGTGAAATTGCTCAAATCATTAAAAATTGGGCAGAAGAACATGATATTACGTGGATACCTTGTCCTGATTTAGAGTAAGAAAAAGATCCGATTAATCGGATCTTTTTTATAGTTAATATCGTCCATTTGCCCATTGAATAAAGGTATAAGTCGTGGAATGAGGTAAAATGCGACAATCTCCTTTAAAAGAATGTCCTTCTGCAATCATTTTTAAGCGAACAAGCTGAATGAGTTTTTCTTCTATTTCTTTTCCTTCGACATAAAAGGGAAGAGAGTAACGATAATCGGAATGTAATCGATTAATTGCCCAATTATTTTCAGGATCTTTAGCAAGATAAGAATAGCCTTCTTTATTATTAATAGAAAACGTAAGCGTCCATACATTTTCTCGAAATAATTTCATATGAAGATTTTCGATTTTAAATGTTGTGTGATTCATTGTTTTCTCCTTTCAAACGTTCCAAAGTAATAAAGAAATGTTATCTAAAAAAGTAAATTCGCCATTAAAAGAATAGCCTTCTGTAATCATACGTAAACGGATTAAATGAATTAACTCTGTTTCTATTTCCTGATTTTTCACTTTAAAAGGAAGTGTAGAGAGAAATTCATCTGTTATTTGTTCCATTGCCCATTTGTTTTGTGAGTTTTTAGAAACGAAGACGAAACCTTGATTTCCTTCTATGTTAAATTCAATGATCCAATCTAAACCTTTGGTTACCGTTACAAGGTTAGTGATATCTAGTTTATGTTTGTTCATATTTGTCTCTCCTTTAAAAACTTGTTACGTAAGAATAATAAGAATGTACTTTTTATTTACATCGAAAGCTTCTGAAAAATTTTGAATGGCTGTATAAAATGTGCTCCAAAAATGCAAATCGCTATGATCACTGTATGTTTTAGGATGATAACGGTTAGAATAGAGAAGCAATTCATCTATTTTTTCTCTAATTTTCTCCAGTACACTTGATTGATTATGCGTATCAATATAACAGTAACAAAATTCTTCAGAAGACAGTTCAGGAATAAGCGTAGTTATTTCTTTTATATATTGACATTTGTTTTCTGTAATGACGGTATCTAGTAAAGTTTTAGTTGAGTCTTCTGAGCTAATTTCGTTTTCGCACCTTTTCATGTCTTCTTCATTTAATGTATGAAAAGGTATTCCTTTGTATTTTGGATTAGCTAACATTGCTATTTCTACGCCCATCTTATTTCATCACCTCTACATAATTTCCGTTTGCCCAATCAAATGCCGTTTTAAAAACGCTGCTTTGAATAAAAAGAAAAGGACGAGTAAAATGTTCTCCTTTTGCTAAAAGACGTAAACGAAATAATTCAATTACTTTTTCTTGTAACGTTCGTTGATCAAATGTTATATCATCATCTGCAGATGATGAATCTTGCTGAGAAACAGAAAATATTGCCCAGTTATTATTAGGGTCTTTTGCAAGACACGTGCTAAATTCGTTACCATTTAAAATAAAATCAAACATCCAAATTCTGTTTTGTGAGATAGAAAGAATAGAGTAATCTTCGAATTTTATACTCATTTATCTTCATTCCTTTCTAATTTTCGATTTGGAAATCGATTGTTTTTTTGCTCATATCTTCCATCTCTCCAATCCACTATTGGTTTTTTCCAATCATTATCAATATGTGTGAATTTTTTTGGAAAACAATATCCTTTTGACAACAAACGTAAACGAATCAATTGAATAATTTTTTCTCGGATAGGAGCTTGTTCTGAACAATCGCAAAAAGGTGGGATTTTACTTACTTTTTTACAAATAGGACAAACATCGTGTTCAAGCAAACCCGAAAAATTACAAATTGCCCATTCGTTTTGAGGATTTTTCGCAATATATACTCTAATATCATGTGTTCCCATTACAAAATCAATTGTCCATGCATTTTCACCCCAAGGAAGAATAAAAAATTCTTCAAATTTTATACTCATTTATCTTCATCCCTTTCTTTTATCATTTCTTTTTTATTATACAAAGAAATGATATACTAAAGGAGAAAAAACGGATAAAAAAGGAGAAAGTGGCACAAAGACAACAGGAACTGAAATGATTTATCAAAGATGAAAAATATTTCATTTTTGTTATTGACAAGAAAAAGAAAATAAAGTACGATAGTTTTATGAATATGAAACTATTAGAAGATGAACTAAGAATACAAATATTTAAAGCATTAGCGGATGAATCTAGACTTGCAATTATAAGAACGTTACATCAAAGTGGGAAAGAATTAAGTTGTGGAGAGGTAGGGGAAAAATGTAATATTGTAAAAACAACGGCATCATACCACTTTAAAACGTTAAGAGAAGCAGGATTAACAACGGTAAGAAAGGATTCGAGAACAAAATATGTTAAACTAAACGTAGAAACGTTTGAAAAATATTTGCCTAATTTTTTAGAAACTCTATAAAGAGTTTCTATTATTTTTGTTCAATAGTTTCATAATTCTAAAACTATGGTATTAGGAGGAGATTACGATGAAAAAAACACTTATTTTATTTTTCTTTATTATGTTTGTAATAGGAACAGATACTTTTTTAATTTCACCACTTTTGCCAACACTTTCTCAATTATATAATGTTTCAATGGATAAATCGAGTTGGATGGTTAGTTCATATGCGCTAGGTTATGCGCTTTTTGCTTTTATAGCAGGTCCTCTTTCAGATAACTTGGATCGAAAAAAAGTGATGATGTATGGAATGTTTTTCTTTGCACTATCAACCTTTTTATGTGCGGAAGCATCAAGTTTTTGGATGATGTGTTTAATGAGATTAATAGCAGGAATTAGTGCCGCTTTTATTACACCTCAAATTTGGGCATCTATTCCTTTAGTAGTAAAGCCCGAAAAAATAATGAAAAGTATGGGGATTGTGACAGCGGGATTAGCTGTTTCACAAACGTTTGGTTTACCTATTGGTAGTTTCCTTGCTTCTTTTTCTTGGAGAGTTCCATTTTTTGTTCTTGGAGGAAGTTCTGTTGTTTTATTAATTTTAATAGGGTTTATCATGCCTTCTATTAAGCAAAATGGACAAGAAAAAAAGAAGCTATCAATTATAAAAAAGTACAGTGTGTTATTTTTAAATGCTAAAACAATTCCTTTATTCTCTGCTTATTTTATATTTCAAACAGGAAATTTTGCCTCTTACAATTTTTTAGGTACGTGGTTAAATGAAGATTATCATTTTAATATATCACAAATAGGAACTTCGATGATTATATTGGGTGTAGGTAATTTTGTAGGAAGTATGGTGGGGAACGTTTTAATTGATAAATTCGGAAAATTAAATCTTCTTTTAGGTGGTTTAATTATGATGGCGGTATTTTATGGAATACTTCCTTATTATCATAACGTATGGTTTATTGAAACAGTCTTCTTTGTATTATTTTTTATAGCGGGAGTCATTTTTCCTATTATGATGGGTTTACTTCAGTCGTTGTCTGCGGAAGCAAGAGGTACTATTGCGGCATTATCTAATGCAATAATGTACATAGGTGCCACGATCGGTTCGTTTATAGCAGGAATTTTATATCATCATTTTGGTATATTTAGTGCTGTTACTTTCTTTACTACGATTTTATTTTTCATATCGTTTTTAGTGTATAAAAAAACAATATCATTAAAAGAAAAAGCCGATTCTTAAGAATTGGCTTTTTTATAAGTAAAGGTGGAAGATAATGCGTATCCTTTGGTGACTAAGCGTAAGCGAATTAACTGAATGATTTGCTCTCGAATAGGTATTTGCTCCTCGCATTCACAAAAAGGTCCTGTTTCGCTTTTTTGATTACAAATTGGACAAATATCACTTTTATCATCACGAGAAAATCCCATTCTAGAAAGTTCCCATTGATTATTTGGGTGTTTTGTTGCATAGGTAAAAAATTCATATCCTTGATAAGAAAAGTTAATGCTCCATACGTTAGACGACATTTGTTCAAGTGTGAAATCTTTTAATTTCAGTTCCATATTGACCACCTTATTTCTTTATTTTTATCTCTATTATACCATGAAAAACGTGGTAAAATGAAGAAGAATAACACATAAGGAGATGGAAAAAATGACAGAAAAAGTAGTTGAATTGTATTTTTCGTTGATGTGGGGAGGGAAAGTTGAGAAAGTAAAAGAGTTGCTTGATAGCGGAATGGATGTAGATGTGATTCTACCTCAAACAGCAAGAACGCCTATTTACACAGCCATTAATTTTGGTATGCTGGATATTATTGAATTTCTTGTTTCTAGAGGTGCGGATGTTAATTTCAATGATAAATACGGAGAACCACCTTTGCTCTTTGCAGTAGCGCATGCATATCCTGAAGTTTGTCGTTTCTTGCTTCAAAAAGGAGCGGATCCAAATGTCAAAGATAGAGATGGAAATTCTTGTTTAGATCGGATAAAAGAATATACACCGAGAAAAACGTATCGTGCATTAGTTCCTGTTTTTATGGAGTTTGAAGAATTATTAAACGATGAAGAAAAAAAGAAGCTAAAAAAATTAAAACCAAGAAAGAAGAAAGAGGTATGAAATGACGCCAGAATTAAAAGGCAAAGATGATATTCATACGTTAGAATATTGTTATATTTTTAATGATGGATCAAGTGATATAATGGTCCGTTCAGCAAGATACGGATATTCTAAAGCGGAATAGGAAGATATTACATTTTTAAAAGAAGATGTTGATTCAAAAATTGAAAACATAGATGAAGAAATCGCAGAACTTTTAGCAAAAAGGGAAATGATTTTGCATATGACCTATAATAAAACAGCAGTTGAATAATTTCAGCTGCTTTTTTTGTTTATTTCTTTTTTTTTCCGTTAAAGTAGCAAAGAGGTGAATAGTATGAAAAAAGAAATAGATAGAGAAAGAGCGTTTTCCATACGTATTTTTAAAATGATATTTATAAATTGCATATTATTTTTGCTTTGTTTGAGCTGGTTAGCGGTTGCGATATTAACAGGGGATTTCTCCAAATAAATATGATAAAATATTTAAAGATAAAAAAGTAAAAATATCCTATTTACCTAACAGTAAAAAAGCAGTGTTAATGGAAGTGATTAAATAAAAGAGAGGAAGAATAAAATGGAGATTACTAAGTGTTACAAAGTGGGTAGTCTTATTATTATTGATCCGTTGCAATTAATTTATTTAAAGCAACGTTATGAAAAAAAATATGGGGAATTTATCTCAGAGTATGAAAAAATGCCTTTTTATTTAAAAAAACATTATAAAAAAGATTTTAAAAAGATAAGTAAACAAATGAAAGCTTTTGAAAAAGCAATAAAAAAAGGATTGAATGATAAAAATTTAGCTTCCTTGAAAGATTTAAAACGATGGGATTGGAAAACAAAATATGTAGATACGGTTATAAAACTGAAAGAAGGCGTCTTTTATTTCAAAGAATTTTACGTATTTACATCATCGTACGATGATGCCTACGTTCCGTTTTCATCTGAAATAGAAATGGAAAAAATTATTCCTCCATTACCTCGTATATCAAAAGTAGTTAGTGTAAAAAAAGAAGAAGATAATCGCTTCATATTTGTTTTCGAAACAAACAATGGGAAGTATCTCGAAAAATTTGTATTTAAAGTAAAATTAGAAGAGAATTTATGTTGGTGTATAGGAGAAGTTGAAAGTTTTAAAACAGAGAAACCGAATCATTACGTTAAGTTTAATCATCGGTATAAAAAGGAATTATTTCAGAAAGTATTAAATCGAAAAATTGATTTAGCAATGTTAAATGTAGGCTATTTAGCAAAGATTAATCTTCCTATCATTTCAAATTCTTATGTAATAAAATATGAAAACATTATATAAAAAATGGTGTTAGTTAATGGAAGTAATTAAATAAAAGAGAGGAAGAAAAAAATGCAAATTACGAAGTGTTATAAAGTAGGTAATCATATTATTATCGACCCGCTGCAATTGATTTATTTAAACAAATTGTACAGACAAAAATATGCAAAATTCATTTTTGAATATGAAATGATGCCTACTTATTTTAAGAAATGTTATCAAGAAGACGTTAAAAATTTAAGTAAGCAAATGAAAAAAATTAACCAAGCAATAGAAAAAGGGTTAAGCGACACACAATTGGTTTCATTAAAAGAGCTAAAAAAATTAAAAGGAAAATCAAGATTTCCTGATAAAGTTATTCAAACAAAAGATGGCATTTTTTATTTTAAAAATGATGAGCATCATGTGTTAAACGAAGCAGAAAAGTATATTGAATTCGTATCAGAAGAAGATGTGGAAAATAATACGCCTAAAGTTCCTACAGTTTCTAATCTTATCAGTGTGAAAAAAGAAGAAAACAATTATGTTTTTGAATTTGAAACGAAAGATAAAGGAAGTAAAGATAGATGGCGATTTGAAGTTACATTGGAAAACAATGTATGTTGGTGTATTAATACGATAGGAAGTAACTCATCTTCAAATCTTGGTTTATATGTTTATTTTACGATTTGGAACGGGAATGCTCGGTACTTTAGTGACTTTTCTCTCTGAAATCTATTGTATATTTAGCTTGAAAAATGGTAAGATGTAGGGTAAGGAGGTGAATACGATGTCAACCGTTACCCATTTAATTAAATTAAAAAATCCTACTACAAAAAAACATAAAGAATGGTTATCCGCACAAGAAAAATATGCAGATTGTGTCAACCAATGTGTAGAGCGTTTATTAAAAGGAGAAACGTTATCCTCTAAAAACGTATCAGTTGATTTAAAATCAGCGGTTATTAACGAAGCTATTCGTCGTGCTAAAAAAGCAGTTTCGGATTATAAGGAAAATGTAGCAGGTTCTATTCCCAAGTTTAAAAATCAACTCCCTATTTCAATTAATAATCAAAATTGGGATACAAAAGAAAACAATGGAAAATGGTATATCGGTTTTGTTATCGATGACAAGAAAAAATACATTCCTGTTGAACAAAACAAAATTGTAGAGACTTTTTTTCCTTATTTCCAGCAAAATATTACAAAAGAAACAAAAGAAGTAAAAAACAAAAAAACAGGAAAGAAAACATTAAAAGAAGTTCGTGTAGATCAAAATCGTGAGTTCAGAGGAACTATTCAACTTCTTCGCAAGGGCAAAGAATGGTATATTGCGATCCCTATTGAAATTTCTGCTCCTATTACGACATATTCCGTGCTACCTCAACAGATTATCGGTGTCGATTTAGGTCTGCGTCATTTAGCTGTAATTTCAGAACTAAAAAGTGGAAAAAGACAATGTTTCAGCGGTAAAGAAGTAGGATATATCCGAAGACATTTTCGTTCCCTTAGACGATCTTTTGGAAAAAAGAAAGCACTGCGTGCTATGAAACGTCTAGGTAAAAAAGAATCTCGTTGGATGGAAGATTATAACCGTAAACTTGCGAAAAAAATTGTCGATTTTGCTTTAGAATTCGATAGACCTGTTATTAAGATGGAGAAATTATATAATATCCGTCAAACGTGTAAAAGCATGAAAAAAGCAGACAAAACAATCCATTCTTGGGCATTTTATCAACTTCAGCAGTTTATTGAAGAACGAGCAGCTAAATGCCACGTTCAAGTTCTTTATGTTGATCCGAAATACACTTCACAAATGTGTAATGAATGTGGTCATACTGAAAAAGCGAATCGAAACAAAGATAAATTTAAGTGCAAAAAATGTAATTATACTTGCCAGGCAGATCTAAACGCAAGTAAAAATATTGCTAGTAGCACTTCTCTTGCGGTGTAGTTGTTTTTTCTTTGAAAAAATAACGTTTGATAGCAAGTTTGCCTGTTAGGTATAACCCTAAACAGGAGGGTCGCAGTGACTAGACCTATGGTGTCTGCGTTGAAGAATGGTCGGAAACGGAACAACTAGAACGTCGTGAGACGTGCTTCATTCAGAGTAAGTCACCACCGCACTTCCACAGGGAAGCATGGGATTTTAATTCCGTGAGGATGTCACTCATTTTTATAAAAAAGAATTATTCCAACAGGTATTAAAGCAAAGAATTCAACTTGCTCTTTTAAACTTAGGTCATTTCACTACGTTAAATCTTCCTATTATTTCAAATTGTTCTATTTAAAAACGAGTGTACACTCGTTTTTTTGTTATAATAAAAATAGTAAAAATAAAGCGAGGGATAAGGATGAATAGTACAAAATGTTACAAGGTGGATGAATATATTATTACAGATATGATGCAAATACATTATGAATTAGGTATGTTAAAAAGAAAAGTTGGGCGAGTTAAACAAAAAAGATCCGAACAAAACTTAGATAGAGATAATCGAATGGAAGAAATAAAAAACAAAATGATCAATAAATATCAAGAAAAGATTGAATTGTTAGAAGAAATAAAAAGAAAAGGATTAACAGATGATGAAATAGCTTCAATAAAGGATGTTGAAGAAAATAAAGATAAGTACCATGATTATTTAATACAAGTAAAAGAAGGAATGTTTTACATGAAAGATTTTGAATATATTTCAATAAAAAACAAAGAGGAAATACAAAATGAAATTCCGTCTATTCCTACTGTTAACAAAATACACAAGGTCGAAATAACAAATACAAAATCTGAAAAGTTATATTTTGATAAAATGATTTATATTTCATTTTCTACAAAAAATAAGGAAGAAGAAAGTAAGTGGCTTATGCATATAGAAATAAAAGACGAACAATGTTGCGTAATTCAAAGCGTGTTTAGTTTGTTAGGTGGGTTTAAAGAGCCACATATTAGCCACAATATTAGTTTTCAAAAAGAATTGCTAAAGCAAATTTTGAAAAAAAGAATCGATTTGGTTCTGTTAAATGCAGGAGAATTAACGAAATTAAATCTTCCAATTATAAAAGGTCTATAATGATGAAAAAAAGCGGCAATGCCGCTTTTTTTATTGATGATATTGATCGTATTCTTCTCTAGAGATAGGAATGATATGTGCTAATTGTTCATTGGTAAAATGACTTACTGATTCTGCTAAAGGTGCACGAGATTCGTGCCATCTTTTTAACTTTTCTGCGGCAATAGGTTCTTGGTATTGAATCGTTACTTTTGCATAGCACTCCGCTGGTTCTCCTGTGGAATGATCTGTTGCCATGTTTAATTCTTTTTCAAAACGATAATGAAAATCGGCTACATAAAATCCAATTTCTTCTGAATAAACAGTTTCAATTTTAATTTTATTAATAATCGGTTCCATTTCTATCTCTCCTTGTATCTTTTATTTATATAAATTTTTATTTTATCATGTAAAAATCATTTTAGATAAAACATTCTTAGGAAAAAGAAATAATAGATAGAATAATATTCTTATTAAAATGATAAAATTTTAATAAAAGGGGGAATATAAATGATTACAACACAATACAAGATTACACTGCCAAGTGATTACAAAATGGATATCATTAAAGAACGAGTAAAGCAAAACGGATTTAAAACTGACGGATTTCAGGATTTGAAATTTAAATTGTATTTGATTACCGAAAAAGGTGTAAATGGTAATATTGAAAATAGCTATTGTCCCTTATATCTGTGGAAAAGTCATGAAGGCTTAAACAAATTTTTATTCAATGGATTTTACGATAACATTTTGAACTCTTTTGGCTGGCAGCAAATTAAAACAAGCATTCCTTTAATTAATACAACTACACCAAAAATCAAAGAAAGTAACTATTTACTTCATTATACAAAGACAATTGCACCAAAAGAAAACTTAAACAATTTGATAGATGAAATTAAAAAGGAACTTTCTTTCATTAATGAATTAGAATGTCTGGTAAGTTATAATCCAGAAATTTGGACATATGATGTCTTTTATTTTTCGAAAAATATCTCTTTGTTTGATGGAATGGATGGAAAAGTTTATACGATTTTACACGTTTCACAATGAAGATACCCAAAAAGACATTTTTTCTTTTATAATAAAAGGTATAAAGGGAGGTAATTTTATGAAAAAAGACATTAAATTATCGGTGTTTTTAGGTTTTTTAGGTGCACTTGGTGTGTTAGCTATTATTCCTTATCAATTGGAGATAAGTAAAGATATATTAAGAGATATTAAAACACCAATACCATTTCCAGCTTTAATCACATTGACGGTTATTCAACAATTTGTTATTTTATCCATTCTTTCTTTTATAGGTGTGTTTTTGCAAAAACGGACGAATTTAAAGATGTCGCTATTTAAAAACTTTTCATCTTATTCAAAAAAATGGATAGGTATGGGCGTTTTAGGGAGCTTAATTGGTACAATGATTATTGTTTTCATTGATAAAGTTATCTTTATGCCTCGTATTTCTATCCCTGAAATAACTGGAGGGAAAGCTGTATGGTGGAAAGGGTTTCTGGCTTCTTTTTATGGTGGAATAACAGAAGAATTACTACTACGTCTTTTTGTGATGACGTTAATTGTGTGGATTTTTTCTAAGTTCTTTCGTACGAAAAAAGAAAACATACCAAGTAGTGTCTATTGGCTCGGAATTATCTTAACAGCTATTTTATTTGGACTAGGGCATTTACCTGCAACAAAAGTATTGTTTGGTGATTTAACGACAATTTTAATCATAAGAGCAATTGTATTAAATGGCGTTCTTGGGATATGGTTTGGATATTTATACTGGAAAAAAGGATTAGAATACGCCATTATTTCTCATTTTTGTGCAGATATTTTCTTACATGTTGTATTTAGTAATTTATAAAATGGAGGGTTTTAAAATGGATATTATTCATCAAAATAAAAAAGGAAATCGAACGTTTTATCTTGATCAAAAAAAGAATTATTGTATATATGATATACCTGATATTGTGGCAGTGTTACCCGTACTTCCTGATGGTCAAGTAATTTTAGTTGAGCAATATCGTGTTCCTGCAAATGAAAGAACCGTTGAACTTGTGTGTGGAGGAATTGAAAAAGGCGAAAAAGTTGAACACGCAGCAAAGCGAGAAGTAGAAGAAGAGATCGGTTATAAAACAAAAGAGTTAAAAAAGATTGGAGAATACGTTTCTTGCCCTGCTTATACAACTGAAAAAGTACATGTCTTTTTGGCATATATAGAAGAAAATATAGGGCAAAAATTAGAAGAACATGAAGTAGAAAATGATTTACAAAAAATAGTCGTTAGTATCGATGAAGCACTGGTGCTTTGTCAAAAAAGAAAAATAAGACCTGAGCTAGAATTAGCGTTACTTAAATTACAACAAAATGCCTTTTAAAGGCATTTTTTATTGTATAATAAAAGAGAATAAAAAGAAAAAGGAGAAGGTGAAAATGACTATTTTAGAAGGAATTAATAAAACGTGGAAAAGTTTAATTGAAAAAGAGAAAGTAAGATTAATTGTAAAGCAACGTCCTGAATTTCTGAACTTTTTGCAAGAGCTAGAAATAATAAATATCTATCGAGTAGAAAGAGAAGAGAGTTATGTGGATTGGCATCTACATGTACGTTATGAAAAAGAAGAGTTAATATTCGTAAATTATGATGGTTGTTTCATGGGGGATTTTGAAAACGGATCAGAAGAAGAATTAGATATATTTGAAAAATTACTTAAGAAAATTGACATTGAAAATTATATTGAATTATTAGCCCTTGAAAAAGACATGTTAAAACTAAAACATGCCGAAACAAATCATGTAGGTTTTAAAATTGTAAGTGTTCGAGAGATGGAAGGAAAAATGATTTATACACTTGAAAATGGAGAAACGATTGAAAAAAGTATAAAGGAATGATTAAGGATGAAATCAATGGAAGAAATCAATGAAAACTGGAAAGCCTTGATTGAAAAGGAAAAAGTGAAATTATTAGTAACGCAAAGACCTGAATTTTTTGAATTGATAAGAAAAATAAAAATAACAGAAGTAAGGCAAAAAATGATAGGGTATGGTGTTCCATGTAACTGGGAAATATATGCCATTTATAATGGGAAAAGATTGATTTTTACGAACTTCGATGATGCGTTCCCTTCGACCTATCCAGAGTTATTAAAAGATCAACATGACGAAGTCCAAACATTTTCAGAGTTATTGAAAAAAGGAGTGATCAAGGATGAAATTATTGCAGGAAGTGAATCGTAAATGGAAAGAGTTCATAAAAAAAGAACATCGTCCGAATTGGTTTTTAACGATTGTATATAAAGATGAAGTGCTAACATTTAGCGATTATGATGATTGCTTTTCTTCTGGTTATCCGCAATTACTAAAAGATGAATATAAAGAAGTGCAATGCTTTCTTGATTTGCTTCAAAAAATAGATATTGAATTCTATATTTTCGGAAATGGAGTTGTAGGAAAATGAGTGTACTAAAGGAAATGAATGCGGCGTGGAAAGCATTATATAAAAAAGAGCGTCTTAGAATGATTATGGAATTTAGCGAAAATGTAAGAAATTTATTAAAAGATTCAACGATCACTTATACAAGTAAACGAAGAAGTGAATATGGAGAAGAACTTTATGAAGATTGGGAAATAGAACTTGAATATGAAGGAGAAGAACTTTTCTTTTCCTATTCAGATGGCTATTTAGATCAACACCAAGCTTTTTTTGAAGAAGAAGAAAAAAAAGAATTTAAAGCCTTTTTACAAGAATTTGATATTCTAGATTGGGTAGAAAAAATGGAAAAAGAAGAACGAGAAGAAAAAGTGCAGCATGCAAAAGAAAAACAAGTCGGATTACAAATCAAAAGCGTGAGAGAAGTTGGAGATGAATTAATTTATACGCTCGAAAACGGGGATGAAATTGTTGGAAAAATCTTTGAATAAATAAAAGAAGGCTACGCCTTCTTTGAGAGGATGATCATTGTGCAAAAAAATAATATGACGATTGAAGAACTAAAAAAAGCCTTAATAGATTACCGTGAAGATGAAGGTTATTTTGATTTAGATTCCATTGAAGAAATTGCGGGAAGTTATGTAGATATTGATGTCTATCACAATGAACAAGCAACAGGTATGGTCATCGTCTATATTAAAAATGGAATGGCAGCTATTCCCTATAGTGAAGTGGGTTATCGCGATTTTCATTTTAATGCAATTCAAATGATGAATGAAGAAATGCTTGGCATCATGGAAACAGTACTAAATTATCAAAAACAACAAGTAAAAAAGATGGAATTTATTTTAGAAAAACAAAGACTTCGAAAACTATTTTAATAGAAGGAAGGCATAGCCTTCCTTGAAAGGATAATTGTAATGAAAACACTAGAAGAATTCAATAAAAAATGGGAATCACAATTTAAAAAAGAACGAATTCGCCTTCTTTCCTCTCATGATCAATCATTTGTTGATTTTGTAAGAGAAGCGCGTATGAAATCGGTAGAAATAAGAGATGAGGGTCATGGTTATCAGTGTGTTTATAACATTGAGATTATTTATCAAGATCAAGAATATACATTTTATGTAGAAGATAATTATTATGATCAGGATGAACAAATTTTAAATGAAAAAGCAGGCGAATTAGATACTTTTGTTAAATTTTTAGAAAAAATAGGATTTAGAACATTTGCAAACGAATTTGAAGAAGAACAAAAAGAAAATGAATTTCAGTATGCAAAAAATGTTCAAGTCGGATTAAAAATTGTCGAAGTGAAAAAATATCCAGATATTATTGTGTATATTTTAGAAAACGGAGATCAAATCCGAAAAAAGATCTTGGAGTGATGAAAATGAAATTTAAATCATATATGGGATGGATTCCACTAAGCTTACTGCTTCTCTTACTTATTTATTTTGTTCACACGAATATTTGGATTTCTGGAATAGTGTTAGTGGTTGCGATTGTTTTCTTATTTAAAACGCCTAAAGGCGTATTAAAATATATCAGTTATTGTTTACTTGGCGTCTTATGTTTAGTATGTGCGTATATTATGCTTGTTGCATTTGCAATTGCAGATTTACACAAAGAAACAGACAAACCAGTTGTTCATGTTCCAGCTGATCAAGTAATCGTTCAATCGCCTCATCGTCAATATGAAGTAAAAATTCAATTAATAAAGCGAAAAGATGACGAGCATCCTGATAAAGTGTGGGTGAATGATGGGAAAGAAAACATTTCTTACAGTTATCCCGTTGATGTGTATATTACTTCTCCTGAAGATTTTGAAATTCAGTGGGTAAAAGAAAATCAAATAGAGATAACAGTCATGAGATATAATGCCAAAGGGCTGCCACAAGCCCAAGAAAAGATTAAAAAGATCCTATTTTAGGATCTTTTTTTGGTATAATAAGGAAAACAAGGAAAGGAAGATGGATATGGAACAATTTCATTTTTTTAGAGGCGAAGAAGACGAAGGATTACCAAAAGAAGTACTTGATCAATTGCCAGAAGAACTTAAGGATATTATGGGTTTAGGGGAAGAAGGTCTGAAAAATGAAAACAGTCCTTGGAAAAATTTTGACGAATTGCCCGAAGAAGTAAAAGAAAAGATCGAAGATTATTGCCAAGTAGAAGAAATCGATTTAGATGAAAAAAAATTTCATGTTGAAACGATTAAGCTTACAAATAATATTATTTGCTTGCCTTTTACAGAGTTTGATATGAGAGGTGACGGAGAAACGAATCCATGGACAGATGAATTAATTAATTTGAAAAAAATTCAAGTGACAACCATTTATGCTACAGGCGCCTTTGTTTGTGAAAAAATAAATAAAAAAAAGAAAGCATATGTTATTTATTCGTTAGATGACGACATTGCAATTATTGAAATTGATTAAAAGATTCCTAAAAGGGATCTTTTTTTTGGTATAATAGAAAGAGAATATAAAAGGAAAGGGATTGAGTAATAATGGGAAAATTACAAGAATTTAATGAACTGTGGAAAAAGTATGTCGAGAAAGAAAAGATTCGCATCCTTCAAAAAACATCTCCTGAATTTGTAGAGTTTATTCGAAATATTACGTTTAAAGATATGTATTTCGACAATTCAGATTCTGATGATATGGCTTGGGATATAGAATTAAAATATTACGGAGAATGTTGTGATTTTAGAAATGTATATGGGGAAGAATTTATTGATTATCATGATGTATTAAACGAAGATGATTCGTATGAATTTTACGAATTGTTAAATGAAGTAGATATTAGGGAACATATGAAAGAGCTTCGACAAGAAAAATTAGAAAAAACAGCAAAATCAAAAAACGAAATTCATCAAGAATTAAGCATTAAACAAGTAATAGCTGCAGGAGATGGCAAACATCTCATTTATGAATTGAATAACGGAGAGAAACTATTTGTAAAACATAGTGTATAGAAGAAAAGGGATGGATTAAAGTGGAAAAATTAAAAGAATTTAACGAACTATGGAAAAAACATATTGAAAAAGAAAAAATTCGTGTCCTTCAAAAAACGTCTCCTGAATTTGTAGATATTGTTCGGAACATCGCCTTTGAAGATATGCATTTGCAAAATGGAGATGAAAGTGAAATAGATTGGGTTGTTGAAGTGAATTATAAAGGAAAACAATATGATTTTAGATATGTGTATTGTGCAGAATTAATTGATTATGACAATTTATTAAAAGAAGAAGATGTGTACGTATTTGAGGATTTGCTCAATGAAATAGATGCGACCACACACATTAAAAAACTTCGACAAGAAAAGCTAGAACAGCGTGCAGGCTATATGAATAAAAAGCATCAACATTTACTCATTAAAGAAGTGAAAGCTTCAGATGATGGAGATCATGTTATTTATGTATTAAGTAATGGAGACACTGTTTATGTAAAACACGATATATAAAAAAGAACGCACTTGTGCGTTCTTTTTAAATGTGATGGATGGTCATTTCACTACGTACCATAAAACGAATATTATAGCGCGATTGACCAAGTCCTTTTGAAATATAAATTGGACCAGTTTTCATCTCATGAAAACCTTGGTAAATGCCTCGTGCAGCAAGTGGACCCATTGGTTTGTACTGATACAAATTCGGAATATTAATTTGTTTTCCATGAAGATGACCCGCTAATAAATAATGGAATGGTTGTTCCATGTAATCTACGATGGTCGGGTCATGCGTAATGACAATCTTCTTTTTAGCTGTTTCTGAAAACGAATAAGAAGAATTGACATCATGATGATTCGTCGAAAAATCATCTATACCAATTAACATAAAATCCTCTGTTTCAACACATTCATTTTGAAGAACGGTAATATTGTAACGTTGTAAAAATGAAATTAAAACAGAAACATTACGTAAATAACGATCGTGATTACCAAGTACCGCATAAGCAGGAACGCCGCTTTCGCGAATTAACCAAAGTAATTTTTGAAGTTTAGAAAACTCTCCTACATGTCGTTCGATGAAATCGCCTGTAATAAATATATAATCAGGTTGTTCGTTTACGATGCACTTTTCAATAAGAAAAAAAGGAACATTCATATTCTGAGTGTGGATATCACTTAGGTGAAGAATTTTTTTCTTTATCCCTAAATCATGATGAACGTGTTCAATTTTAACCCATTGAGTTGGAAAAAATAAAAAAACATACCACATAAGAACGATTCCCAAAACAATAAAACCAAAAATCATAGTAACACCTTCTTTGTGTCGATTGTATTTATTATACAGGAAACAATTAAAAGAAAAAAGTGTATTATCAGATATATTTTTTCAAAGCTTCAAAAATACGATATAATGTAAGAAAGGAAAAAGGAGTTGGCGGAAAATGGAAGAATGGTTGCGAAAAGAATATGCTGCGCATGTAGGAGAAATTTTTTTAAATTCATACGAGGGAATATATGCTTTTGAGACAATTGGACAATTCTTTTTTCATGCAAAAGTGATGATGTTTTCAGATCATCTATTTACAATAGACCAAATATATGAAGAAGACTTGAAAAAAGAAATGAAAAACAGTTTTCTTTCTTCTATTCAGTTAAGTATGGAAGAAAAAGCAGTAAATGAAATAATTGAGCATCATTTAAACGTAATAAAAGAAGAGCCTTTTACAGCATTTATCTTACTTGGAATGGAGCAAGAAAAAAATAAACAAAAGTGGAAAAAACAACGAATGAAAAGAGTGTTGAGATAATGGATAAAATATTTAACGTAATTGATCAATATGTAAAAGAAAACCAAGAGTCTTTACAAAAAGATTATGCAGTCATTTTGGCAAGCGTTTTTTTAGAACATGACATACAGCTTGATGAACATGTGTGGGTAAAAGATTTTTTAAATCGAAAAACACTTGTAACTGCACTTGAAATGCGAAGCATTGAATCGGAATATGAACATTTTATTTTAAGTGGTATGTATCAAAAAGTGAAAAATCGAACGTTCCAACGTTTCGTTGAAACATTCGGAAAAGAAGAGATGATGACATTACTTGATGTACAGGACTGTAGTAAAATTTCAAAACTAGTAACACTTGATACAGTGATGGAAAACGAATATCATTACAAAGTAATAGATTATATATCTACCATTATTCGACGTGAATATGAAACATTGAAAAGGGGGCTATTTTCTACCTATATACAAGAGGGGTTAAAAGAAGAAAAAAATAAAAAGATTTGGGAGAAAAAAAGATTGAGAATGTTGATGAAAAGAGGGAACGGAAATGAAAGATAAAATGATGGAAGTTATTGAAGAATATTTGGATGTAAATAAAGACATGTTACGAAAAGAACATGAAATTATTTTTGCGAATGTATTTCTAAAAACACATTTAAAATTGTATGAATGTCAAAGTGTGGATGATTTTTTAAAATTCAAATTAAAAGTTACAGCTGTCGAAGAAAATACAATTACAACAGAGTATGAACACATTATTTTGACAAAAATGTATCATTTAATAGAAGAACCTACATTTTTAAAAAACATTGAAAGATTTGGAGAAGATCAATTTTTAGATTATTTACAATTAGAAGATTATATAAAATCTAATTCTAAAAATCTCCTTATTCCGATGAGAAATCAATATCACAATATTTTTGTAGAAGATATAACGAAAATTATGGTGGATCAATATCATGAATTAAAAAAAGAATTATTTGCTCCTTTTATACTATCTGGAATGGAGGATTCAACGCTCAAAGATCTTTGGAAAAAAGAACGTATTCGAAGGCTGACAATGGATAAAAAGGAAGTGCAAATATGAGAGAAAAAATGTTAAAAATCATTAATGGATATCTTTTGGAAAACGAAGATGAAGTGAAAAAATGGTGCGCTGTTGCCGTTGGAGGAGCTTTTTTGGATGAAAAAGTGGGGCTTCATCAATTTAAAACAGTAGAAGAATTTTTAGAGCATCAAACAGTGGATGATTTTGGAGATGTGGTAACGGTAGAGGAAGAGTACAAAAAAAGTATTATCTACCGTATTCAACGTTTTTTAGAAGAAACAACATGGGAGTTATGTAAAAACACGTATGGAATAAATGAGTTGTATCATTATTTATTTAAACGATTCCCTGATCAAAAAATCATGTTTAAATATCGTGAGTTTTTAATAAGGGAATTAGATATTGAAAACTACTTTTATGAGTATTATAAAGATGAACCATTTTCTTCGTTTATGTTGCTAGGAATGGAACACGAATTAAATGAACAATATTGGAAAGAAGAACGTGTGTGGAGAATATTTGAAAAGGGTGAATAAGATGAATATTCCAAACATTGATTATTGCGAAATAGACTATCTAGGTAGAAATGAATATTTCGGTCAAATGTGGTCTGTTGATTTTACATTGAAAAACGGTCAACATCTATATAGAACAGATGTTGCTTTAAATGGTAAAAATTTTTTTTCTATTGGAAGAATCGAAAATAGAAGCGAAAGAATGTATGGTCAATTTTCTAATCTTGAACGCGACCATTTGTTAGAACAACTGGTTCCATTAATAAAAAAATATTCAAAACAACGTGTAAAAATGATTGTGAGTAACACGTTTTTAGTAAGAGTGTCAGGAGAATCATTTGTTCCGTTAGATGAGTATCCTGAGCCTAAAGAAGTTAAAATAATGGATTGAAAAGAGGGGAAAAAGTGAATATTCCTATGATTGAATCATGTAAAATTAGGAAAATTTATCCTACACAATGGATGATGTTTCTTCAGATAAGAGACACGAAAGAAAATTATCGTTTATATGTTCGTTTAAGTAAAAAAATGGGATGGGATCTTTATGGGATTTATCAATTGGAAGAAGAAACAGACGGATGGAGTTATAGTTTAAGTGAATATGAAATTGGAAAAAAAACGCATGAACTTTGTACAAAACGAAATCACTTAACAGAACAATGCGCACGTATTATTCGAAGTTATTCAAAAGAAAGACTACGTTTACTTTCTTATCATGAAGTGATCTATCAATATGAAAAACAACCAATGTTTTCATTTTTTCGTAAAAAAGAAAAACAAGTATTTATTCCTCTAACAGAATATCCTAAACCTAAAGAAGTCGTATTTCTTGATTAAACAAGAGAAAAGGTGGAAAAAAATGAACATTCCTGTGATTGAATCATGTAAAATACGAAAAGTGACTGAACGAATATGGGTGTTATTTCTTGAAATGAAACATACAAATAGAAAACATCGTTTGTATATAGATTTGTACACAGACATGGAGTTCAAAAATGGCTGGGAAGTGTCAGAAATTATGACTGCGGAAAAAGGAGAAGATGGTTATTATGGTTGGGTTTTCAGTGATTATGAAAAGAAAAAAACAAAAAACGAGCTTTGCACAGAAAGAAATCATTTAGCCGAACAATGCATTCGAATTGTTCGCAACTATTCAAAAGAAAGATTGCGTTTACTCTCTTATCAAAATGTCATTTATGAAGAAGAAAACGTGTCAAGATTTTCACTTTTTCATAAAAAAGAAAAAAAGGCATTTGTGCCGTTAACAGATTATCCGCAACCTGAAAAAGTAGAACTTTTAGATTGAAAGAAAAAAATAAAAAAGTTAGTATTATGTGATCACAAGGACCTTTACGGTCCTTTTTTTACTATTTTTTATTGATTTGTTATATACTAAAAGAAAAAAGGATGGTGTAAAAAGTGGAAACGTGTATCATCAGAGAAATTAAACAACCTGGGAGTAAACAATGGCACGTTGAATACACACTACAAGAAACAGGGAAAAAGTATCAAAATAAAATTTGTTTTTTTAACGGTATTTGGTCTGATGGGATATTGTATGAAAAAGAAGGAAATAAAAGATGGAAATTAAGTAAATATGAAGAAGAAGTGGATCCAGAAAATGAAGCCTACAATAAACAATTATGTATGGAAAGAAATCATTTGTTTGAACAACTCGTTCAGCTCATTAAAAAACATGATAAACATCGTATTTCCTTAGTAGTAGGAAGTAAAGATATGCAATATTATGATAATGTTTTTTATCCTTTTAAAGAAACGTATAGTTTTGTTCCAAAAAAAGAATATCCAGCGCCCAAATTTCTAAGATTTTTAGAATAAATGAAATAAAACGTCACTTACCTTCTTATAATAAGAAGAAGGGAAGTGTTACGGTTGAATAAGTCGTTTATTGATGAAATGGCAGATTTAAGTCAGAAAAACGTAGTATGTTTTCCTCTTGTCGAAAATGGATTTGATGAAATAGATCGAAAAATCTATCGAATTTTATCAGGTTATCTTAAAGAAAACGAACAAGGCGATGATGAAAATCTTTTGTATTGTTGGTATTACTGTTTGTATAAAGCAAAAGAAACAGTAAAAAATAACGAGCAAGTACCTGCACACTTAGAAAATTTCTACAATATTTACAAAAAAGAAATAAAAGAGTTAAAACAAGAAGAACAATCGTTTTTTCTATATCGAATGGCAGTGCATATTCGACTTTATTTCTTATCATCGATGGAAAAAGAAATAATTTCTATTTCATTAAAAAATGACGATTTATTAGCGATAAAACGTATTCAAATGGAGTTAAATATGAATCGCCATGAAGAATTGACCATTCAATTAACAAAACAACTGCAAGATATACTGTTTTCCGAAACCTATTTTTCATTACTAATGAAGCCGAAAAAAGAGAAATTTGAAAATGTATTTCAATTAAAAGACAACAATAGAACGGAGTTTGAATTTACACTTCGATCGTTTTGTCATATGTGTTTTTGGCATTATCAAAGTCAGCAAAAAAACGAATGGTTTGTTCGAAAAGGACCTTTATCTTTTTTAACGAAACATTTAGCAAAAGTAAAATAAAAAGCGCATATCATGCGCTTTTTTGTTTTATAATGGGATAGAGAAAATAGAGGGGGAAGATAAATGAAAATAAAAGATGATGAATATTCAATAAAATTTATCGTATCAAAGCCGCAAATAGAAGTGGGAGTAACACTTCCAAAATATAAAGAAGGCGTTTATATTTTTATGGTAAAGACCAAAAACTTTGTGTGGGAAGAAGTGAAAGTAAAAGATGATGGTGTATTGCTTTTACCTTTTTATTTTTCCAAGAAAGAAAAAGAAGAATCGGAACAATTATTTAAAAAGTTGATCGTTGAATTAAAAAAAGAACCAAAATATCGGTTAAAATTACTTCCTTTATTAGATGAAAAGTTTATTAGAATATGGAATGCTGTATAAAAGAGAAAAGAGTGGATATACTAGTAATGAGGGCTCAGGTAGGTTCTCACTCCACTAAAAGATCGCTTCAGCGGTCTTTTTTTTATGGATTTTTTTAGGAAACCTGCATTTTTCCTAATATAAAAAAGAAGCGAAAATGCAGGAGGAAACGTATGAAACATATATTAAGAGGACACCATTTGCTTTGTGTACATGGATTTCAAGGAATGGGCTATAGTCCATTGTTTGTTCAAAAAATGAAAGAAATTGTCTCAGATATTCAAAACGAAACCATCGATTTTCCAATCCAAGTGACTGCTCATTTAGATGATGCATGCGGTAGTTGTCCATTTAATGGAAAAACAAGTTGTCAGGCAAATCCAAAAGCGAACGACCATGTCGTATCAATGGATAAACGAATTTTAAACCATTTAGAATTAAATGAAAATGAAATATATTATAAGAATGAATTGATTGAACGTATTCGAAGCAAAGTGGAACCAGATGATTTGGATGTATTATGCAAAAATTGCGCATGGTTAAAATATGGAGTTTGCAAATCAGGAATTGCGAACTTATAAAATGTAGAATTTTGGGTAAAATAAGGATGAGGTGATTCTATGGAAAAGGAAAAATTAAAACTGACATCTGCTGAAATAGGCACGTTGTGGGGTGAGTATGTAAATGGAACTGCTGTTGATATTGTCAATAGATATATGCTATCTATTATAGAAGATGTGGAAATAAAGATTCTTTTTGAAGATGCAATAAATACCTTCGAAAGGCAAAAGAAACAAATCATAGCTTTTATCCAAAATGAAGGATTCCAAACTCCAATCGGTTTTACTGAATCAGATCTTAACAAAGGGACAAAACGATTATTTTCGGATATATTTTGTTTGAATTATTTGCATATAATTTCGATGCATGGAATTTTAGGACATGTTACATCTTTATGTGCTTCCGTAAGGAAAGATTTAAGAGAATTTTATGACACTTGCGACAATGATGGAAAGAAAATGTATCATCGAACAATTGAACTGCTTTTAGAAAAAGGACACTTCCAAAGGGATCCTTACTTTTATCCAGAAGAAAACGTTGAATTCGTTTCGAGTCAACAATTTACAGAAGGTTTTTTTAACGAAAAGCGTTCATTAGCTGCCACAGAACTTATTGCTTTGTCATTTAATATAAAGAAAAAGATAATGGAGAAAACACTTTCGATTGCATTTAGTCAAGTGACTCAATCAAAAGAAGTGAAAGAATTTTTAAGATCGGCACAAAAAACATCCGATGAACAGATTCAAGCATTAGGTAAAATATTGCGTGCAGATAATTTGCCGATGCCAATGTCTTGGGAAACAGAAGTTACAATTTCGACAGATTCTCCTTTTTCAGATAAGTTGATGATGTATCATATGGGTTTTTTGCTTCAAGTTTCTCAAAATTATCATGGAGCAGGTCTTGCTTCAGCAATGCGAACAGATCTTGCATTTACTTATGAAAAAATTATATTAAAAAATTTAGCAATTACAAAAAATTGGTTCAATATTATGGTAAAGAACAAATGGTTAGAACAACCACCGCTTGCACCTAATCGCAAAGAAATTTCAAATAATAATTAAAAGACCTTAAAAATAAGGTCTTTTTTTATTAATGTGACATTAAAAAAAGAAAAAAATATGGTAAAATATAGATATAAAAGAAAAAAGAGGTGTCCTATGAAAACAGTTGATGAAGTTACAAAAGAAATAAGAAAAATAACGGAAAAAGAAAGATTGCGTTTGCTCGGAACATTTTCGCCTTTTTTTGTCGAGGTGTTGTTAAAGATGAACATAACCGATGCGTATTGGTGCGACGAAGATGAAGCAATTGATTGGGTGATGGATATTGAATATAAAGGAAAAAAAGAGTGGGTTGCCTTTGAAAGAGGAATGATTTCATCATCTATCGATGACCTACAAAAAAAAGAATTAGATTTTTTTCATCAAGTAATGGAAGGAATAGGGCTGAGTTATTATTTTGTCGATATCAAAAAAGAAAAATTGGAAAATATCTTTGCACAATCTCAAGAAAATCATTCAAATATAACAATCAAACAGATCGAAAAGCATCCTTTTTTTCCTGATTTTTTAATTTACACATTAGAAAATGGAGACAAATTGAACGTTAAAATCGTGTAAGGAGAATGATAAAATGAAATCATTAGAAAATTTCAATGAAAAAGTAAAACAATATGCACAAAAAGAAAGAGTGAGAATGATGACTACTTATTCTCCGTCTTATGCTAATTTTTTATTGCACATGGAAGTGATAGATGGCTATTATTTCAAAGAAGAAAGCGAATATAATGATTGGGATGTGTTCGTGAAATATAATGAAAAAGTGCATAAATTTATTGCACGAGAAGATCATGGATTTTGGGAAGAATGTATCGATCATCCGAATTTTTTAAATAAAGAAGAACTCGAACATTTTTCAGCCGTTTTAAGAGAAATGTATTTTACTGATACGTTTTCTGAAATTAAAAAAGAGAAAAATGAAACGCGTTTTCAATGCAATCAAAAAGAGCATAAGGAAATGAAAATAGTGGACATTGAACAAATGCCTGATGAGTTAAACTATTTACTTTATACACTTGAAAACGGAAAAAAAGTAAAAGTGAAAATCATTGAGGAGGAATGAATACGTGATAAACGTTGATGAAATAAATAACAAGTTAAAAAATCATGTAAAAAAACAGAGAATGCGTTTGTTTTTTTCATTTTCTCCTCGTTATGTGAATTTTTTGCAGCAGGTAAAAATAATTGAAAAAATGGATAAAAGTACCTCTAAAGAATTTGAAGATTGGGATATGTATCTTCAATATAAGGGAAAAGAATACGTCTTTTGTTTTCGAGAATGTGAAGGTTTTACGGATGATTCTAATTTATTAGAAGAAGATGAAATGTATCATTTTTGGGAATTATTGCATGATGTTGAGCATAAGAAAGGATGAAAGAAATGGAGATGGAGTCAAGTGAACAAAGATCAAATCAAAGAATTAAATGATCGCCTCAAAAAAGTGGTCGCTAAAGAGAGAGTTCGATTAATCGCACAATATTCGCCGAAATATATTCATTTCTTGCAACATTTTAATGTTCTAAGAGGAGAACATTCATTAAAGATATCACGTTCTTCAGATATGTGGTATATAGAAGTAGAATATGAAGGAAGCGCATATAAATGCGAACCTGAAATTTTAATGAACAAAGAAAAAACCGCACTTGAATATATGTGTAAAATAAAAAAATTAACATTTTCAAACGAAGAAAAAAAACATTTTTTAAAATTATTACGTCAAAATGGCATGTTTAAAATTTTCAATATATAAAAAAGCGAAGAGATTCTCTCTTCGTTTTTTATTTTTTCAGCACAAGTCTGCTGTAAAGATTATATTGTTTGATATAACGCATATCAACTGGTTGCCAACTGCTTGAAACAGGTCGATGTTTTGGATGAAAAGGTTCTGTCACGAGAACCGTGTATTGATCGCGCAAATGAAAAGCAATCGTATGTTCTTTTTCTTTTGGAATAGAACCATGAGTCTGAAGATCATGATAATATACATTTTCTAAGTATTCGATGCTAATAATGCTTTCTGTTCGTTTAGTTAAATGAAATAAATTTTTAAGTCCGAAATGGCGTTTATACCAACTTTTTGCTTCTTCTTCTGTATCAAAAAATAAAAAATCTGTCGTTTCACTATAATCCCTTTTCCAGTGTTTATCACTGGAAATATAATAAGGAAAATGATGAGAAGTTCGATCAACAATTATATATTTCTTTTTAACATGTTGTTCCCATAGTGGATTAAATGGAATCATTTATTATCACCTCTAGTCCTTACTTATCACGAAAAAAAGAAAAAGAAAAGAAAAGTGATGGTATAATAAAAAAAAGATGAAAAGAGGGGTAAAAGATGAAGGCATTTACGGATAAAACAAATGGAGAAGATTATGATTTTGAACTATTTGATCAAAAAGGGAAAGGAGCAGGTTTAATTATTCCCAAAGAAGAACCAGAAAAGTGGGAAGTATATGTGTACGATTTTTCAGATGGATGGATCCAAGTAGAATGGAGCATAAAAGAACAATGTTTTATTAATGTCTATAATAAAGAAGAAAAAACGTCTTCTTGTAATGAACAAATTGTAAAAGATTTATTAACTCACGTGAAAAAATTTCCTCAGTATCGATTAAAATGGCTCAATCAAGTACCTGAACCATTAATGGATCTATGGAAGGAATTATAAAGATGGTAACAATAGATGAAATGAATGAGAAATGGGCAAAAATTGTCTCTAGTCAGCGTATGCGTTTCTTTTTTGAGTATGGTCATTCGTTAACGCGTTTTCTTCAAGGTGGAATCTTGGAAAGTATTGAATTGGCGGCTTATCCTAGTTGTGGAAAATATGATTGGGAAATACAAGTAAACTTCGAAGGAGAATGTTATACGTTTTATTCTGTTCACGGAATTGATTTAACTCAAAAAGAATGGTTATTAACAGAAAGAGAAAAATATGATTTCTTAGATTTTTTAGAAGATTACATGGAATTAACACGCTATATACGAAAAAAGAAAGTAGGAATGAAAAATGGAACTAGATGAAAAAATAGAAGATCTATCTGTAACAGGCATAGAAAAATACGATCCAATCAAAAAAGAATGGGTATTTTCTCAATCATTCGATTTATTTATAGGAGCCCTTTATGTTCATTTTTATTTTACAGAAGATCGATTTACAGGGGTAAAAATCGTAGAAGATAGGGATTCAGAAGACGTTAATATATGGGAATTTTTCCGATTAGTTGAAGAAAGTCCCGTAAAAAAAGAGATTTATCAAAAAATAAACGATATGCAACGATATGCAAAAACATTATCTGAGCTTTTAGATACAATAGAATCCAGTGATATTGTAATAGAAAATTACCAAGAAACGCAATATGCTACGGTTGTTTATTTCACATTAAAAAAAGAACAACACATTTGTTTTGGAGTGAATATAAAAAAGAAAAATTTCGAACTATTTATTGATGATTTTTCATATGCTCCTGATGAAGTAGAACATCTATTTACAGAAGAACAAAAAGAAATGATACTACATTATCTCTTTAATGAATCGAAACATCGCGTTCGATTAATTGGGAAAAAAGGTTAGTTAACGCTAATCTTTTTCTTTTTTTTTCGCCCAATTTGTAAAATTTGAGTATAATCAAACAGAATTATCAATAGAAGGGATGAAGTAAAATGAGAAATATTTTTGAAGCAGCAATTAAATCAAATGGAGTAGTAAAAGGAATGATGGTGAATGCAACAACCGTAGAAGAAATGGTTAATGTTGTACAAATGATGGATGATGCAACAGAAAATACAGGAGCTCCTGAGGATACATTTAAATTTATCAAAACAAATTTAATTGACTCAGAACCTTATTTTCTACAAGAAATCTATCAATTTATTTCTGGAGAAGAAAGTAAATTATTTAAGCCTGGTCAAATTTTAGTGATTGAAGGCAAAATGGAGGAACGTTCTTTTTCGAGTAAACTGTTTCATATCGATAACTCAACAAAAGTGAACAATGCGGTAGAAACAAATTGTTTGTCTATGATTGATGCTGTTTTAGCTTCTTCTTTGACTGATGAGGAAAAATCATTGTTGATTCAATCATTAGATACTGATCAAACGTTGATTCAACATTTGAAAAACTAAAGAAATAGAAGACTATGAAAAGAATCTTGAAAATCAAGATTCTTTTTTCACTCAGTTTTATGAAAATGAGTATAATCAAACGGAATAATAAACAGAGAGGGATGAAGTAAAATGAGAAACATTTTTGAAGCAGCAATTAAATCAAATGGAATAGTAAAAGGAATTATGATGGAAACGAAAACAATGGAAGAAAGAAGAAAAATAAATCGTTCAATGGGTGAAGCGATTAAAAAAATGGGAACAGGCAATGATACGTTTCAAGTTATTGATAAAAGTTATATTGAAAACGATCAAAATATTGCAAATCAAGTTTGTCAATTTGTTCAAGGGCAAAAAACGAAAACGTTTGAAACTCATCAGATTTTAATTATTGATGGTAGTGTGAAAGATCCTGTATTTTCTTCTAAACTGTTCCATCTAATGGACAATACGAAAATGAACAACGAAAATATGAGTGGTTGTTTATCATTAATCACTGATATTATCAATTCCATTTCGCTTGCTGAAGAAGAAAAATCATTATTACTAGAATCGTTGGATATTAGACCTGATTTTATTCAAAATATTATCCAAACAAAGAAATAGAAAATAATAAAAAGCATCTTGAATTTCAAGATGCTTTTTTTTCACAAACGAATCGGCAATTTATGTCGGTTAATTTTACTTTTGATGCGTTCGATGATTTTTTTTAAAGTGTCTTCTTTTTTGTTTAAAAGTGTACAAATTTGTTCTGTTGAAATAGAATGTGATAAAAGAGTTGTAACCACATTTTCTAATTTACTTAATTCATCGTAAAAAACAAGTGGAACAGGTAAATGAACAATTTTTTTTGCATGATCAATGAGTTCATACCCCATGAGGCAGCGGATACGAATGTCGGAAAGGGCAGCAAAGCGTTTATATACGTTTTTTGTAATTTCTTCTGCTTGTTTTACGACTTCTTCTTCATTGGAGTAAAATACGGAATGAATATGGACACGTTGAAGTCTATTTGGTGTGACGATGTATGAAATAGAAAATTCAAGCGTATTTTTTTCTGTATGTTGATAAATAATTGAAATTTGATTTTTTCTTCGATGAACAGCCAATGATTTAAACGTAAGATCGCTTGTTTGAAAAGAAGAAAATTCTTCTTCTGAAAACGTATAACGCTCGAGTTCTCGTTCTAAAACTTGTATTTTTTTCTTTACAAATGGTGTATATTCAAATGGTAATGTTTGTTCTTCGTCCATAAATATATGAATAGAATCTTCGTTTTCAATCCAAATTTTATGAACAGGATGTTGAGAAAAAAGTTGTAAAAGCTGAAAATTAAAATCGAAATAATCGTATTTTTGTGAATCAGTTGAGGCATATAACTTCTCATATAAAGATACATAAAAAGAATTAAAAGAAGGATCTAATTTTTTTTGTAGATGGATTTTAATTTCATGATCATTTCCAAAAAAAGAAGGCAATTCAATACCAAAATTCGGTACATAATTAAATTCTTTTTGAAAAAAAGAAATGAGTGATTTGTTTAATTGTTTTTTTGTAAAATGATAGCATGTTGTTTTTGTTCCGTACATGACAGTCATCCTTTCTTTTTTTAAGTATATTAATTGTACCATGACTTTCCGTGGTACAATTAAAAAAAGAAGAAAGTTGGGATAAAATGACGTATTCAGAAGAATACCTATACGATATGCTAAAAAAAGCAGTAGAACACTACAAAGAAAAAATGGATCAACACATGAAAATCGAATTATTTTCTATTTTTTTATCAACTGATGCAAAAGTATTTGCCTTTAAAACGGTCAAAGATTTTATGGGTTTTGAAATGGAAGATTACTATGGTACAACAATTGATATGAATTATTCAGAAGAAATAAGAGATAAAATAGATGGTATGATTGCAGGTTATGGTTATCATTATACAAAAAGTAAAATAGGGAAAAATGCGTTATTAAATACGTTAGAGGTATTAGATCCTGGCATTTTAACTTATACAAAAGATCGCAAACGAGCAGAAATGTATGCATATAAAATGGTACTACGAAAAGAATGTTATGATATGGCGATTGAAATGTACAGAGAATTTTTAAAAGCGCCTTTTTCAGCTATTATTGCAGAGGGTTCTAACGATCCTGATTTTCAAAAAAAATGGCAAAAAGAGAAATTAAGACGCATTTTATAAAAAAGAACATGAAAATGTTCTTTTTTTCTTGTGGAAAGTTTTCTTTTTTGTTAGTTTAGTTTGGTATGTAGAGAGGTGGTAGATATGGACCAACGAACAGAACTTATTCATCAACGAAATAAATTATTGGTGAAAATATCATGGATTATTTTACCTTTAATTATTTTATCCAATCTCATTACAAAAACCGTATCGACGCAATTTTTTATTGTATTAGGAATGATGGCAGTTGTTTTTGCTGTTTACTCCGTTATTATTTATAAAAAGGTATGGACGATCGGTATTATGTATTGTATGGTGGTTACATTTAATGTTGAAATGTTTTTTATCATTTTATCTAAGGAAAATACAACGAACTTTTTATGGTTATTTTGTGCACTCGCCTTTAGTTCGATGTATCAATCGGGAAAAGCGATTTTGCTTTCCACTGGTTTGTTTGTAAGTGTCATTAGCTATTTCTTTTATTTTGGTCATCGTGATCAAATTTTTGCAAATACTGTTTCATCAGATTTTGGCTATATTGTATTCGCGATTATTTCGACATCAATGATTATGCTATCTCAAAATCGATTTAATGAAAAGTTACGAAGAAAATCATTTGAAAGCGAACAACAAGAACGAAATAAAACAAAAGAGTTGGAAGAAGTATTAAATCAATCTCAAAAATCAGCGGATGCTGTCACGCATTTCGCTTCTGGTGTATATAATCAAATGGAAAAAACCAATCAAAATGCGATTCAAACAAAAGAAAATGTAGGAGAGATTAAAGAAAAATTATTGAACCAAAATGAGCGAATGGCACAAATTAATGAATTGATGGAACGCGGAGCGAATGAAATTGAAGAATTGGATTCTTTTTCAACTCATATTAACGAAGGATTAAAACAAACAAAAGAAAAATCCGATGAAGGAAAAAATACAGTAGAGGACTTAGCGAAAAATCTTCAACAAATTTCGTTTATTATTCAAGAAGCAGTAAGTAACATGAAAGAATTAAAAGAAGATAATCAAAAAATTTCTTCGATATTGGAAACAATTGAAAACATTTCTTCTCAAACAAATTTACTTGCTTTAAATGCAAGCATAGAAGCAGCTCGTGCAGGCGAACATGGAAGAGGCTTTAGTGTGGTGGCAGAAGAAATACGGAAATTAGCTGATCATTCTTCGACTTCGACGAAAGAAATTTTTGAAATCGTTCATGACATTCAAGAAAAAACAGATAAAACATCTTCTCAAATTTATGAAGGAGATGAAATGATTCGCAAAGGGACAAATAAAATGGAAAAAGTAGAAAGTTTATTCCAAGAAATTGCTGAAAATACAACAGATATTTTTGCAGAAGCAACCGAACTTAAAGGAAAAAATATTAAAGAATTAAAATTTTCGAATGGGAAAATTACACAAGAAATGGAAATAATTTCGGCAATGGCAAATGAAAATGTATCATCTATTGAAACAGTTTCACATCATTCGGTGGATTTATCTAAAGAAATCCATGAACTACTAGAAAATGTAAAAGAATTGGAAAAAGAAACAAAAGGGCTTAAAAAATAAAAAACAGGATTAGACCTGTTTTTTTTCTAAATTTAGTTTTGCTTGTTTTTCTTTTCTTTTTTTCTTGCGACGTTCTCTTCGCAATTCCATAATAAATTCTGCTCCGTTTACAATGACTTCTAATCCATATCCAATAATTTCAATAACTCCAACGATTCCTTCCATTTGTTCCTCTCCTTTTATGTAGAATACCTCTTCATTTTAGCATAGATTTAGACAAAAAAAGACAAAAAAACAGGTTTTTAAATAAAATGTGGATGTGCTATAATAAAAGATGAGGGGATGATGTCAATGTTGCCATCTGTGTTCGATCTTTAAGTACATGACTTGCCTGCTCATATGAGTAAATTTTGCAGCGTGTGCTAGGGATTTTTTTGATTCACTTAACTGAACTAGAAAAATGGGCAAAAAAACAACAAGAAAAAGAAAGAAAGCGTGTATTTGGAGAAAAATCAAGCGTTCGCTTGATGAAAAATCCGCGAAAAGAAAAGCTTCGTAATTTTCGAAAATGTGAAAAATTCGGTCAACATTTTGACAAAGAAATGACCAAAGTTCGAAGAAAATGGCAACAAAAATTTAAACGCAAAATGAAAGAGCGTTTATACAATGAAGCGTATTACCGACCGATTAACAAAGATTACAAAACGTATGGTTGGATTACATGGTAAAAAAAGATCAGATAAATCTGATCTTTTTTTACAAAAAGGAGAGAAAATTATGGAATGGTTAACCTACGGGGCATATGTCGTGGCAACTGCTTATGGAGTAGAAAAAATAGTTGGGCTTAGCAATAAATTCTCTAAACAAAAAGAAAAGAAATGCATAGAAGAAACGTCAAAAATAGAGGTATTGCACAAACCGACAACAAAGTATTTCAATGAAATAACGATTTATGAAATGATAATATATCTCTGTAAAAGGATTCAAAGAAGGGAATGGGGATTCTTCCCAGATACAAAAAATAAAAATGGTTATTTTGATCAATTTAAAGCAGGTCATTATTACAATTCGCAAGAAGCAGGTTTTAACATGAAAAAAGGAGAAGGGATCTATCACGAAGTTGAAATTCGTGTATTTAATCAAGACATTATGACCTTTGATTTTTATCCTGACGGAACATGTAAAAATTTTACGTTTTCTTATTACTTTTTGACAAAAGAAAATGCTTCTTATTTCATGAGCGAATTGAAAAAAACCATGAACGAATTTTTACGCATACATGAAAACAAATTAACAGATAACCTTGAATCTCTATTAGAACAAGACCCAAAATGGAAGGTATTTTCTGTTAATGAAGAGATGAATAAAAAATTAAAACATATTAACGATATCCACGCATATCTCATGAGTAAAAAAGAAGAATTGTCAACAGAACAACTTCATGAAATGGAAAAAATCCTACATGAGCGTGTGCGTCCGCTTCTTTCTCATTATGAAATATTATCTGAAAAAACAAAACAAGAGAAAAAAGAAGAAGTGTTGCAAGCGCTCGACCGCGCATATGACAAAATACATAGTCTCCAAGAACAGTATGAACATGCACATAAACTAGCGCTTGAAAAACAACTTCAACTGTTAAAATAAAGCCCGCATTTAGCGGGTTTTTTTAAATAGTTCTTTTAATCGAACTTTTTGAATTTGAGACAAAATAAAAGATTCAGAAAAGGATAAAGAAGCTGGCAAAGAAATGGTTGGTTGTTCATCTGTCTTGTTATCAATAAAATAGGTTTCATACTCATATTGCTTCGTGAAAGCATTGTAGTGGTAATGAAGCGAAAAAGAAAGGTCGTTTAATGTAAAAATAATTTCTGAGGTGTTTGAAAATGTAATAAAAGATAAGGGTTTTATTTCCTCAGAAAGGAAGGTTTTTTTCATATTTAGTAAAAAATCAATAAAATCTTTGCCCTCTCCTCTTTCTTTTAAAAACTCATGGTAAATAACCCAATTTTCAATCTCTTCATCAGAAAAAGAGGAATGATTTTCAAGATTATGCAAAGAAAATTCCCATGTTCCTTTTTGAATATTGCCTACAGCACATAATACACCTGAAATTTGTGGTTTCAACTCCGTGTCGCTCCAATTTGTAGGATGTAATGGGGTTGAAAAGAAAAACGACCGACCGAAAACATAGTCTTCTATCAACAGATCTTTTGGATCAAAGCGCAATAAATAAAGTGGTTTTTTCATCATTTTCTCTCCTTGTATTTTCTGAATACGTCAAGTGTAGCAAAACTTTCCAAGACATTCAAGAAAAAAAATCGTTCCTCATTCTATACGAAAAGAAAAGAAACGAGTATGATAAAATGGTTAAAAATGGAAGGAGGGAGGGAACAAAACTATGAAAGTGTTTAAAAGTAGTCCGCGATTCGCCTATCTACCTTTACTGATCGTAAGTAGTATTTTTCTTTATTTTACATATGATTTTTTTCAAAAACATTATCCTTTGTCATTGTTTGAATGGGTTATGTTGGTTATAGGATATAATATTCTTTATTTTTGGTTTTTATATCTTCGGTCGGAGCGTATTGTATTTGAGCAAGATAAAATTATCTATGAAGCCTGGTTTGTGTATAAAGAAATGTCATATGAAGATATTACCGAAATAGAAATTAATCATAAATTAAATAATATTCAAAGATCGTTCCCTGTTATTCATGTTCTATCGGATAAAGAAAAAATGGAAATACCTTCAGTAATGTTTAGTAAGGAGTTAATTAATATTATTGAAGAATTGAGGGAACGTATGTAAAAAAGAAGCGACTTTTCGCTTCTTTTTTAATATAATGGCAAATTTAGTTCTTGAAGATATTTTTTAATGACATACGTCATTTTTTTCACTACATTGTCTCCAAAATTATAAGAAGGGTCTATTTCTAATGTGTAAACATTCGAGTTAGGCTGATTTAAATTTGGATATTCTCTCATAATATGCATGTTATCGCATAATAATTCTTTGACGTAGCCTCCCACTTCTCCAACTACAGTAAAAGTTGAAACGGCTGTGTCTATAGCGGCAGGTTTACTCCATGTTTGATTAATAAGGTTTTCAAGAGCATCTTGATGAGAAAAAATATCTTCTTTTCTCCATTTTTTTTCATAAAGAGTAGGCGAAATATACGAATTTCGTTTAATAACGGGATAATTATAAAGAATTTTTTTCAACCGAAATTTAGCGTAACTTGTTTTTAATAACACATCAAATAAAATATCTAAGTATTTACTAAGTTCATAAAGATCTTCTGCTGTTTTGGAAGAAAGAGAATTGAAAGAAGAAATAAAAGTTTCTTTTTTTTCGTTAAATGCAAAGTAAAATTCAACTTTATGAAGATTGTTATAAAGAAAAAGAAAACGAAATTCATGTGCATTTTCAGCAAAAGAACGATGTGCTTGTTGTTGTTGAATCGCTAGTAATTTAAATTGATCAGTTTGAATGGCTTTAACTTGTGCTTTTAATTCTTTTAATTCCATTTTTAATCCCCATTTCTTTTTGTAGTATATCCTTATTATACTCCAAAAAAAAGAAGGCGATAAAAATATCGCCTTTTAAAAAAAGAAAAAAACCAAAAGAAAGAATGGAATGAAGTTTTCTACATCTTTTATTATAGGGGATTTAGAGGAAAAAATCAAACTGTAATATTTTCCATCTTAAGAAAAAATTCTTGAAATGCGAAGAGAAATCGATATAATAAATACATCAAGAAATAAAAAAAGAGAGGAATGAATGCAGTGGGTATTATTCTAGGATTATTATCATTTGGAATTATTGTTTGGTTTCATGAATTAGGGCATTTTTTACTGGCGAAACGAGAAGGAGTAGGCGTAAAAGAATTTGCTGTTGGAATGGGACCGAAAGTGAAAGGGATTAAGAGAGGAGAAACAGAATACACAATTCGTTTACTTCCTTTAGGAGGTTTTGTGTCGTTTGCGGATGATGAAGAATATCGAAAAACATCGCTAGGTGCACGCGCAAGAATTTTAATAGCAGGACCTTTATTTAATTTTATTTTAGGTTATCTATTTCTCGTAGTAGCGGCTATTTTAAAAGGTCAAAGCATTGTAGCGGCGTTTGAAAAATCATTTTTTGCCCTTTATAAAGCTTCAACACTTATTTTTCAAGGATTGATTGGTCTTTTTACAGACAAAGATGCGTTAAGTCAGCTTTCTGGACCTGTAGGGATCATTCATCAAACGTCTGAAATTGTACCACCTATGATGCATGAACCAATGCAAGCGGTTATTCAAGCAATCGCAGTGTTTTTTCTCTGGACAGCCTTATTAAGTATCAATCTTGGGATTATGAATTTAATTCCTATTCCTGTTTTAGATGGCGGTCGTCTTTTATTGCTTGGGCTTGAAAAAATCAAAATTTTAAAAATGACAGAAAAAAAAGAAACTGTTATTATGGCAGCAGGTGCTGTTGTGATTTTAGCCGTCTTTTTAATCGGATTTTGGAACGACATTACAGCCATTATTACAAAAGTATTTTGAAAAAACAGCAAAAGCTGTTTTTTTCTTGAAAAAAAAGTGAAAATACGTATAAAGAAGAAAACAAGAAGAGAAAGGAGGGGGAGTGCATGGAAAAAGCAAAAAAATTGCACCGATTTGCAGCAAATTTAATTGATTATGTCCTTTTAAATGCTGTTTTAACGGTTGCGGGGAATATATTTGGTTTTGCCTTTGGTTTAATCGCAGGATTATCAGGAATGGGGGAAGACGGTTTTGTTTTAACGTTAATTCCACTTATTTTTATTGTGATGTATGTTGGTATTTATTTTTATTATGTTTATTTTCCAATGAAATTCGGTGGTCAAACCCTGGGAAAAAAAGCGTTAAAATTACATATTGTACGAGAAGATGGGCAAGAATTAACAACTAAAACATTAGTTGTTCGTGAAATGATTGGAAAATCGTTTTTAACAAACATATTATTAGGTTTTCCGCTTTTACTAATTTTTGGTAAAAAAAGACAATGCATGCACGATAAAATGGTAAAAACAATCGTTGTTTCAGAAAAATAAAACGCAGCTTAAGCTGCGTTTTATTTTTCTTCATATCGCTTTTCAATAACATTCATCGTTACAGTTAAATCGTGGATATTTTTAGACATAACTTCTTCTTGAAACGAAGTGATCTTTTTTTCAAGTACAGATAAACTGTTACGTACATTTTGTTCGTATTTTTGTTGCGAAGGAGAATCTAATTTTCTATAATCCTGAAAAAGTGTAAGAATATCTTTTTGAATCATCGTATGTAACATGTGTTTTTTATCAAGATCTAATGGTTCTAAATCTGGTAAATGGGTTTCAATATGATTAATAATGTCCATAAAAGCAGCAAAAACGTTGTTTTCTTCAACAAGAGGAGAAAGTTCTTTTTTTAACGATTCTAATGGAAAAAAAGCTTGATGCAAAGTAGCAACAGAAGAATTCGTGTTTTTTTCTTTTATATGTTCCCAAGGAAATACTGTTACTTCTTCCATGAAATCATTTAATGTTTTAGTTGAACTACGATCTTGTCGAGTTAAGACATTTCGAAAGAAAAATTTTTTCGTAAATTCTTCTGTGTCAAAATCAAAATCAAAAGAGAATAAATGAACATGTTCTTTGTAAATATTAAAAGAAAGAGTATCTTTTTCTTTTGAAACGGTAAAATGATAGTCTTTCTCTTTATACTCATACAAGGATTTATTTTCTAGATTTGAAACAAAAGAAAATGAATGTAATTTTCGTTTATATGCCATATCAGATAAAAGTGTATAAAGACTTTCTTCAGATTCTTCTTCTGCTTTAGATAATAGCAGAGAATGCGAACGTTTTTCTTCTAAATGTTTTAGCTCATTTTCTTTGCTTTTAGTAAGCATATAAACAAAAACAGAAACCATAACACCAAACAAAAAACTCACAGAAACCACTTCTTTCTAGTTTTTTCTTTATTTTATCGTATATTTTTTTTCTTTTCAATGCATGATTATGGTATATAATAAAAAAAAGGACGTGATACAATGAAAATAAAAGATTTGGCTGAAGCCATTTATATTGTGAACAAACATGCAAAAACAGCGATTGATTCACGCTATTTATATGAATTAAAAAAAGAAAGTTTAGAAAAGTTAATAAAAGAGAAAAAAGCAACAAAAAAAGGACTTCATTTTTCACCCAATCCAAAGTTTTGCCAACAACGCGTGGATACGGTTATTGAAATTCACCAGTATCTCTTTCATCTTCCATCCTCAAAAGAAGATCGCGAACGTCTTCCTCATTTAGGGAAGCGAAGCGAACATTACCGAAACCCAAAAACGAATTTTTCTCTAAAAAAAGCAAAATCACTTTTAGAACAATTTTTAGGAAAGAAAAAAAGCGAATCTTCTCCTAAAAAAGAGCTCAATAAAACGATTTTTTTAAGTTCTTATCTAGGGAATAAATAAAAGCATCCAATTGGATGCTTTTATTTAGCAAAAATTTCAATTTTTTGAAGTGGCGCATTAAAAGGAAGATGACTGCGTTCTACTACAATTGCATAAATTTGACGTTGATGTAGAAAATTGAAAAGGTTACTTTGTGTTTCTCCATCATTTAAAAGAAAGATCGGTTGAACACCTAAAGCTTCTGCACAAGAAAGAGTTTCTGTGACAAAAGATAAAAAATCTTCGCCAGATAGTTGATGTTCAACATCAACATAATGCCATACACCTTCTTGATGTTTAGCCTGCTCTAGTAATGTTGGAATAAGTGCTTTGCGAACCTGATAAAGTAATTCATCTGTATCCGAAGCACTATCGTGAGACGTTAAAATCATTTCTAATATAAAGGGAATATTTCGAATAGAAATACGTTCTTTAAGTAACGAAGTAATAACATGTTGAATAACAGACATTGAAATATTGGCTTGTTCCAATTCAAATACAATCGCAGGAGAATGTTGTTCCGTTTCTTCCAATAAATCTGCAATGCTTTGACGTGTAACAAGTTCATGCATGTGATGTTCTAAAACATGGGTTAAATGTGTCATAAAAATGGTTTTTGGAGACATTACCTCATATTTTTTGTCAATTGCCTCTTGTTGTTGGTTTTCTTTTATCCAAAAAGCATCGTTTGTCAAAAATTGAATGCTAGTATGGATGCCTTCAATAGAATCCAGTGTATAAGGTGTTTGAATGGCTAGAAAATGATCTATATGTACAGTTTCTTTTGCTACTGATAATTCATTTATTTTAATTTCGTAAGAAGAAGAAGGTGTTAACAAAGGATTATCAACTACACGAATAGAGGGCAAAATAAAACCAAACCGCTCTGCAAACTGATGACGAAGAAATTGTACATCATCCGAGATACTTTCTTTTTCTCCATTAAAAAAAGGAACCATCGATAATCCAATTTCTACTTGTAATGGTTCAAATGGAACAAAATTTTTCATATTTAACACTCCTATAGTTCAATATATTCTTATCATACAAAAACTGAAAAAGAAAAGATAGAGTAAACAAAAGGAAAAAAGAAAAAAAACAAAAATAACTATAAAGAGAAACCCAGTAAAGTTTCTTTATTTCGTCTAAAAAACCTCTTTGCTATAAGCAAAGAGGTTTTTGAAAATGAGGTGATAACCATGATAAAATATACCAATTCTTTTTTCTTTTGGCTCCGTTCTCTTATGAAAATAAATCGAGGGGAAGTAAAGCTTCGTTTTGAAACCAAAGTGTTTACACCACGATCTCTTATTGAAAAAGAGGAATTGCTTCGAAAAATGTATGATTTAACACCTTGGTATAATTCCTTTAGTCAATTAGATTATCGATTGTTATTATATCGAGTAGAATTAATGGAAAAAGCGTTGGAAGATAAACGACTTATAAAAGATGTTTACGCAATAGATGTAGGGAGTACCAATTTTTATTATGCAGCAGCACTTCATCAGTTTTATCAAAAACATAGCAACCTTCATCAATTAGAAGGGATTGAAGTTGATGCGTATCGGGTATATGATACCTTCCATTCAAGGATTGACTATGCAAAAGCGTATATGAAAGGGCTGAAACGTGTCGAATATCTTCCGATGGATTTTTTAGATTATGAAAAAAAAGCAAATGTGATTACGATGTTTTTACCTTTTGTATTTGAAGAACCGCTTTTAATTTGGGGATTACCGATAAGTAAATACCAGCCGCTTGCCTATATGAAACATGCATACGATTGTTTAGAAAAAGGCGGAGTATGGATCATTACTAATCAAGGGAAAGAAGAGCAAGAAAAACAGCATGAGCTATTAAATGAATTAAAGATCTCTTATGAAGATAAAGGGGTGTTTTTTTCAGAGTTTTATACGTATAAGACTCCTCACTATCTAACAGTCATCCAAAAGCCGAATTAATCGGCTTTTTTAGATGAAAGAGAAATTAAAAGAAAATTTCCAAAAGCTAAAATAGGAAAATAACAAAGATAAATCACATAAAATGTATCAGGTGTTAAATGAAGACCTTCATATAAAACGGATGTTAATGCTGTAAAGCAAAAAAGATTAAATAATCCTGCTAATACAAAAAAGATGACGGAACGAATGGAAATACGCACAAGCAACACTCCTTTTTTTTGTTATTCGCCAAAAGGTGGAAAGAATCATTTTAAAATAAAAAAAGGGCTTTACAAAAAGAGCGTGAAGATATAAAATAAATTACAACACTTAATTATAAGAATTTTTCAACAATAAAACGATGATCGAGAAAAGTACACTAGATTCTGCTTTAAAGAGAGCATTTGGTAGCTGAAAAAAATGCAGGTAAGACTAGTCGAAAAGACACTCGTGAGTGATACCTTGAATACAGTAGGGGTAAACGGTTCGCTTCCGTTAACGAGCTTTAAAGATGGTTGTATGATTACAACAAGTAGGGTGGTACCGCGGGATTCCAAGTTCTCGTCCCTGACAAATAATGTCAGTGGCGGGGGCTTTTTTATTTTATTAAAAAGGGGGTGAGTGACGTGAATGATGACGACGATGATAACAACAATGTTCAACTTTTTTTACACAAAATAGGAGGAGATAATCGTGACAAAATCAACCAAACGCGCACTCGCTTCCGAGTGCATCAACAAACAAAATGAGACGGTAACCGTTAAAGGCTGGGTAAAACGAATTCGCCATTTAGGAAATGTAAGTTTTTTAGTTCTTCGAGAACATAGCGGAGAGATACAATGTGTGCTGGAAAATGTGCTTGCAGGCATGAAAATAGAAATCGAAAGCGTCGTGTCTGTAACAGGAAAAATTGTAAAAACCACACAAACAAAGTCTGGTGTTGAATTGTTAGCTGAGAAAGTGGAAATTTTAAATGCATCGCTGACACCGCCTTTTGAACTTAACAAAAAAGAAGTAAATGCAAGTCTGGAACACATTTTAAATCATCGGACATTATCGCTTCGACATGAAAAATTGCATGCGATATTTAGTATAAAAGCAACACTTGCTCATGCGTTTGGCGAATATTTAAATAGTGAAAAGTTTACACGTATTTTTACACCAAAAATCGTATCACAAGGTGCAGAAGGTGGAGCAAATGTATTTACGTTAAACTATTTTGGGAAAGAAGCATATTTAGCTCAATCGCCGCAGTTTTATAAACAAATGATGGTCGCATCAGGTTATGAGAGAGTGTATGAAGTGGGATCAGTGTATCGAGCGGAAGAGCATAACTCATCAAGGCATTTAAATGAATATATTTCACTGGATGTAGAAGTAGGATTTATTGAATCGTTTTATGAATTAATGGAACTTGAAACAAATGTGCTTCGTTATATGATGAAAACAGTGAAAGAAAAACACGAAAAAGAACTCAACCTTTTACAAGTTGAGGTGCCAACTATTAACGAAATACCGTCAATGACGGTGTTGGAAGCACAAGAAATTTTAATGAAAAAGTATAAAAAAGAAATGCCAGAAGGTGACCTAAACGCTGAAGGAGAAAAGCTAATCGCGAAATATATAAAAGAAACAACAGGTAGTGAGTTTGTATTTATTACCAACTATCCAAAAGAATCACGTCCCATGTACACGATGCCAAATAGTGAAGGAACAACCAATTCATTTGACCTTCTATACAAAGGGATCGAAATCACATCAGGTGGAGAACGAATCCATGAGCATGAAATGTTGCTACAATCATTTAAAGAAAAAGGGTTAAATCCCGAAAATTTCGAGCAATATTTACAAACATTTCAATATGGTATGCCACCGCACGGCGGATTTGCCATTGGACTTGAAAGAGTGGTTGCGAAGCTATTAAATTTATCAAACGTACGAGAAGCTAGTGCTTTCCCAAGAGACTGTGAACGAATTCTTCCATAAGAAAATGCGCCGTTTAGGTGCATTTTTTTTGTTTTTAAGTAATATCGTTTATAAGTGAGGTGAGAGTATGTACATAGAAGAAAAACACTTACGGATTCTTTATCACCCAGATATTACGTTTCTTCAAACGTATGAACAAAACGATTCGCAAATAGTGTGGTTTTTTTATAAAAAAGAAAAGAAAATTCGATTTAAAATTGAGCTTTTTTTATTTAAATCAACATTTTATGTCTCTTATGTCGTCACAAAACCTGAAGATTGGGAACAAGAATTTGAATATTTATTAGATGATTTAGTGTATTTGATGAAAAAATATTCGATTTACCGCATTCGCTTTATAACAGGCGAATATAAAATAAAAAAACAAACGATGTGGTTATACGAATAAAAGATGTCCGCACGGACATCTTTTATTGTGTTTTTTTGGATGATAAGGTAAAATAGAACAGTAAAGAAAAAATAAAATATGGGGGAATGTTTGATGAAAATGCGTTTCTTTTTTTTATGCACTGTTCTTATTTTTACTTCTTTATTTGCACCTTTTCAAAAAGTAAACACAGCACATGCGGAAGAAGAGTTATCACCTTGTAGTGAAGAAATTACGGATGTACAGGAACAAATACATCAATTGAAAGAAATGATTTTAAAAGATGAAGATTTAAGAGAAACAGATTATACAGCGAAATTAATAGGAGATTTTTCTGAAATGTTAAGAACTTATAATTTGTATTTATCTTATCATTATTACGATTGGGGTAAAAATTATTATGATTCATGGATGGAAAATTACTATCTTCAAGTAGGGGCAATAAATAAGAGTGTTGTGAATTTGCAAACGTGTTTAGGTGGTCTGACTGCTGATCAATTAGCTCAATTATCTGAACAGTTAAACGAATTGAATACTCAAGTAGTTTCAATACTTAATGAAAGCATAGGAAGTGCTTTAAAAGATAAAGTGACAGGAAAAGATACGTTATTTGATGAAACATCAGATTTTTGGAAAAAAGTAAAAGAAAAAGCAAATGATCCATCTAAAGTTGTCGATATTATCGATGAATTTAAACTAAAACAAAGCGATATTACAGCTAGTATATTTAGTTCTTTATTAACAAAATTTGCTCATGATGAAATTTACACAGAAGATTTAAATTTAACAGATGATGAACGTGAAGCATGTTCAAGTTCTTTTAGTGGATTATTAACTAGTTCATCGGCATTAGATAAAGCAACAAGTATTACTGGAAGTGTAGATTGTAGTACAAAGTTAATTACAAAAGGAATTGGTTCTGTTGAAGAAGAACAGCAAGCTACTCATTCATTTAATAATGCTTCCCTTATTTACTCAGATGATTCAAATGAACGAAACAAAGTATATGATGAGCTTTCTATTTACACTCTTTTAGAAAAAAAATATGAGCAAGCTGTTGTACTGAGAGCTAATTATCGTTCTGCTTACTTAAATGGTTCAAAAACGTACATGGATGTAACTAAACCTTCACTTGTGCCTATTGATAAAAATGGCGAACTATTAATACCAGTTGATTTTGCTCAAAAATTATACAAAAATGGATGGTCATTCGATGACACAATAAATAAAGCTACCATTACTCAAGGTGATAAAGTCGTTGAATTAACATTAGATGAACCAACTATGAATGTAAATGGTTCAAGTGTAACACTAACAGAACCAATGCAAAAAATAGATGATGTTGTGTACCTTCCATTATTTTCAATTTCTAGAGAATTGGGAAAACAAATTAATGTTGAAAATTCAAACATTGTAACCATTACCGATCAACCTGTGTCATTAACGAATGATGAAGCAGAAATGTTAGCAAATGCATTTGAACGTCACCAATAAAAAAAAACACCCTTTGGGTGTTTTTTTATTGTTTTACTCTTCCATTCCAACTAACATTCGTTAGCTGACGCAAGCGAAATCCTTTTAACATGTTTCTTGTTTTTTTATGTAAAGATGTTTCGTGTTCCAAAAAAAGTTCCAACATTTCTTCATTTTCTTTTTTTTCTAATGCAACTACAATAGCTTTTCCGCTTGAAAAAGAAGAAAAATTAAATCCTGAACGAATGTATCCTTTTACATCACTTATTCTTCCAGCTGAAATTAATGCGCAAAAAATAGCTTCATCCATGTTTATAACAAATCCATTTTCATCGTATTCCACGTTTAATAAGAAATTTTCTACAACTTCTATTACCTGATCTTCGATAAATGGTTTTGCGATAAAATGTTTAGCACCTGCTTGAAGTCCTTGAATAACTGTTTTTTGACTAGATAAACCCGTGCATAAAAGAATTGTTGCAGAAGCATCAAGTTTCATAATTTCTGCGGTTGCAGTAATACCGTCCATTGCAGGCATCGTAACATCCATTAAAATTAAATTAACTGTGGTATTGTTATGTAAAGTTTGTTCATAGGCATCCAGGCATTGTTTTCCGTCAGAAAATTCGCGTATAGTAATGTTTGAACCAAAAGTGTTTTGAATAATTGTTTTTAAAATAGCGCGCATAAAAATAGCGTCATCTACAATCCATACGTTCATGGTGTTTACCCTTTCCAATTAACATTCGTTAATTCACGTATTCGAAATCCTTTTAATGTATAAAGCGTTTTTTTGTCTAATGCATGTCCATGTTCCACTAAAAGAGATAGTAATGTTTTATCTTTGCTTTTTTGAACAAATTCGATAATCTTTTGTCCTAATTCAGGAGAAGAAAAGTCATAATCAGAACGAAAATAAGCAATTAAATCACTAAGACGCGATTTACGTTTGGATAAAAGGCGGAGAAAAATTTCTTCTTTCATGTTACAAAGATTTCCGTTTTCATCATATTCCAATGGATATAAAAGAGATTCGGTAATTTTTTCTACTTCTTTTTCCAAAAAAGGTTTATTAAGTATTGTTTTAATATCCAAAGAAAGTGCCTCTTGACGTTTTTCTTCAACTGAGAGAGAAGATATAATAATGATCGGACAAGAGGGGTTTATGGAAAAAATTTCTTTCGAAGCATCTATTCCATCCATAACAGGCATGGTGATATCCATGAAAATTAAATCAATTTTTTCTTTTTTTTCATGAGCTAGTTTATAAGCTTCTACGACTTGCTTTCCATTTTCGAATTCTCTAATGGTTACTATCTTATCTCGACATTCTTTTTTTACATAGGTGGAAATCATGTATTCTAACATATTCCGCATAAAAAAAGCGTCATCAACAATCCAAATTTCCATTTGGTATTCCTCCTTTTTTAAATTAAGCTTGAATAAATTTCTTTTTGGCGATTTTAGCAACCAATAAAAGCAAAATACACAAAACACTTAAAAAAACTTCCATATTATCATCATATGTAATTAATTTTCGTGCCATGGCAAGAATTAAAATATCAATAACGAAATATAGATCTTTTTTAATAATTAAAAGGGCGATTTCAACTCCCACAGCTAACAATAATATTTCTGATAAAATGGTTTTGTAGTGATAAATTAAATTATGATGTTTCACTTCTTTTATGATTACCCAAAATATCTCCCAAAAGGTAAAGGCGATTGTTAAAAGAAGAAGTGCTACGATTAACCATTCAATTGCTGAAAATAAAAGGTGTATCTTTTTCATCGCGTTCCTCCTTTTTTCTCATTATGACGAATTTTGAAAAAAAATACAATAGGTTTTGGTTTTTCTCAACATGAGAAAGGGACATCTTAAAAAAAGTCATAAAAAAGGAATAATCAAAAAAAAGGAAGTGACGAGATGAAAGGGTTTGAATTGTTAAAATCGAATCGAAAAAAATATGGGTGGACACAAAAAGAAGTAGCGAAAAAACTACACATATCCCATAACACATATAGTCAATACGAAACAGGAAAACGCAGTATTGATATCGATATGTATCGAGAAATCGCAAAAGTCTTAGAAATGGATGTAAGTGTTTTATTTGAAAGAAATGAACAACAAAAAGAATTAAAGAAAAAAGTGCAAGAATACAAATGTTTAGCAGAACGAGATTTTTTAACGGGTATTTACAATCGACGAGTTTTTATTGAAAAAGGAACAAATTATGTTGCTCAAACAAAACAAGCAAACGTCTCGTTTTTTTTAATGGATGTGGATAATTTTAAAGCATACAATGATGAATTCGGGCATGATATGGGAGATCGATTATTAAAAGAAGTGGCAAACGTTTTACTGAAAATAGCAAAAAGGGAAGGAGCGTTAGTTGGACGTTTAGGAGGAGAAGAATTTGCTTTGTTTGTTGAGGGTGATGAAAAAAGAATTGAAAAAGTGGCAAAAGATATCCTGAAAAGCGTAAAAGAAATTAAGTTAATCAAAGAAGTAACGATTTCAATAGGCATAACCAAATATCAAACGAATACACCTTTTGTTTGGGAAGAATTATTTGTTCAAGCAGATAACTTGCTTTATGAAGCAAAAAAAACAGGAAAAAATAAAGCCGTAAGTACATAAAAGAAAAACATGCGTAATTTACGCATGTTTTGGTTCTTTTTGAATGTCTTTAAAATGTTTAGATAAAGAAGCAAGTCCTTTAATCTGTTCTAAATCACGAAGAGACTCTAGTAAATCTCCTTTTTCTTTTTCAAAGCTATCTTTTTCTTTTGGTTCTAATTCGTAAAATGCATCTTTTATGTCCATAGAATTAATGGTAGTAAGATCATTGGAATTATTTTCTTCTACACGATCTCCTTGTACTTCGATGATTCGATCAACTAAGTTACGTACCCAACGACCATTTCCGTCGATATATCCTTTTTGATGAAACTCAAAAACAGATTTTTCTAATTCAACTTCAGCTTCCTCATCTAATTCATATTCATTTTGTTCAATGAATTGATGAGCAATTTCTAATAATTGAGAAGCTGAATATTCTTCAAAATAGACATGGTTAGGTACGCGAGATTTTAAACCTTGGTTCACAAGAAGTAAACGTTGCATATCTTTTTCATATCCTGCAAAAATAACGACAATTTCATCTCGATATTCTTCCATTTCTCGGATCAAAGTATCAACGGCTTCTTGTCCGTCTCCATCATTAGCTAACATGTAGGCTTCATCAATAAATAAAATGCCTCCTCTTGCTTTTCGGACCATTCTTTTTACTTGTCTTGAAACATGTGTAGCAGAAGTTAAGTCATCTTTTGTCACTTCGACAACATGACCGTTTTCGAGGACGCCTGCTCCTCGAAGTAATTTCCCTACTAAGCGTGCAACCGTAGTTTTACCGCTTCCTGGAGGACCATAAAAGAACATATGGTTGGTAATTTTTTTTGTTTTTAATCCTTTTTCCCGACGTCGTCTTTGAGAACGTTGAAGATTGGCAATTCGTTTAATTTTTGCTTTTAAATCGTAAAGTCCAATCATTTCTTGAAGTTCTTTTTGAGCATTTTGATATAGTTCATCTAATCCTTGACGTTCTTTATCACTTATTTGATTAGAGCAAGCTTGATTAATGGTTTCTGGAAGAACAGTTTCCACATCTTTTACATCTTCTTTTCCAATGTACACTAAATGATGAGTGACAATCTTCTCGATGAATGTGCGAATTGTTCGTGCGTTTCCGCTAAGAACACCATTAACCGTTTTATCTTCAATAATTTGACGAAATGTATCTTTTGCTTCTTTAAATTGAAATCCTTTTTGTTTTAACATCAACTCTCCAATTGAAAGAAGTTCTTCTACTGTGTAATCTTTTAAGTGAAAATGTTGAGAAAAGCGGGATTCTAATCCATCGTTCATACCGTAAATATCATCAACGTGATCTTCATAAGAAGCGAAAATAAATGCCATTTTCCCTGCTTGTTTTTCCATCGCTTGCATGATTACTTGAAGAGCTTCATTTCCAAAATTTCCTCTTGTTCCTTGAAGAGCGCCTCCTGCAAGTTCATAAGCTTCATCTAAGAAGAAAACGCCTCCCATTGCTTTTTGGATTTTTTCTTGCGTTTTAGGAGCTGTGTTTCCTACATGTTGTCCGATAATATCGTCAGGTCGAACAAGAGTGAATTTCTTTTCAGAAATCATGCCTGTATCGTATAGAAGTTCCGTTAAATATTCTGCTAATACCGTTTTTCCTACGCCAGGAGCTCCTGAAATCATGATATTAGTCATTGGTGCTTTTTGAACATTGATTCCTTTTGCTTTTAATTTTTTGCGTCCATTCACTTGTGCAATCCAAATATCGAGTTGTTCTTTTACGTTTTCCATTCCTACTAATTCATGTACTTTGTGTAATTTTGGTTTTTCAGGTGTTGTTTTTGGAGTAGTTCCATAGATTATATGTTTAATTTGTTCATTGGCGTCTAAATGTCTATTAAGTGTAAGACTACGATCAGAAGGTAAACGGTTATTTTCTATTAAGTCATTTAATGTGAAACAAAGAGAAACCAATTCTTCGCTTTTTTCATTAAGGTAATTGGCATATCCTTTTCTCACTTTAAGATCAATTTCCGTGACATATTTCATTGAGCATTCTAAACAAAAATGACAATCCTTACCAATCTCAGTTTTAATTGAAATTGCAATGAGTTCATCTCGTGTTAGGCATTGCGTGCATGTGCGTTTTTCCATAAATAAATCCACCTTTCCCATTCTCGTTTTTTTACTTTAAAAGCATACCATGAAAAAAGAAAAAATTGAAAAAAAAGACAGTTTTAAAACTGTCTTTTGGTTTATTTTAGTGTCTTAAAATTGGATAAATAGCATAAATGACTTTTGAAAGATCATATATGTACTGTTCAGAAAATGTTTTATATCGTTTGGTACTGGAAGACAATTGTTCATAAAATGATGAAATAGAAAGCGAATTCGCTTGAATGTGTCGAGCATTTTCTTTCGCCTTTGTTACACAAAATTCAAAAGAAAGAAGTTCTTGTTTATATAGTGGTTTATATCCTAATTCATCTTGTAATTCTCTTGCTTTTTCAAGAAGTAAATTTGCCACTTCTGTCGCCTCATTGTTTAAGGTTAATACCCCAATAGCAGCTTGTTGTAAATCAGAAACAATATGAAAAATCGCATTTTCTTTCTTTTTTTGTTCGTCAAATGTTAACGATGCTTGTGGAACTGGTGTTGGTTTTATTAATTTAAACATTCGTTTAATCATTGTCTTCAAAAAAACATCCCCTTTTACCTATTTATCAACATGTACTACTATAAAAGAAAACAAAAAAAATTCAATATATATTCTAAAAAAAGTTCAAAAAGCTCTATTTTTTTAAAAAAGAATTTGCTAAACTAAATCTGTACATAAAACTAAAAGAGGTGCAAGGAAAATGATGGAAACCTTAAGAGAAGTAGAAAAAATTCAACGAGAAATTGAAGAAGCAAAAGAGTATTTGAAAAAAAATAAAGAAGAATTATCGCTTGATGTGATTCAAAAATCGCTGATAGGTATTCGTGAAAAAAGATTAGAAATCATGGAAATGCTGCAACAAACACTCGAGCAAACAACAGAACAAAAAGATCGAGAGCGCATTTTAGAAAAAATGTTCACGTGAAAAGAATCCGTTTAGGGTTCTTTTTTTCATGTATAATATAAAAAAAGCAAGAAAGGAATGAAAAGGATGAAACTAAGTGAAATTATGGAAAAAGGAAAGCATGGAGAAGTTTATGAAAGTGAGTGGGGACCAGCCAAGATTGAAGTATATATCGGAAAAGATAAAAATAAACAACTTCTTTGGTTTATGGCTCCGCCATTTGTAAGTACAGGTGTATCGGAGCGTATATCATTAGAAAACGGAATGATAGAAGCAATTTGGGAATTAACGGATGAAAAAGGGAATTTTTATAATCAAATTCACTGCGTTGTTGGAGAAGGATGGTTTTATATTGATAAGCATATCAAAAAACAACTAAAAGAAGAAGTGAATAAAACCGTTCGCTTGATGAGAGGATTAGGATTTATAGTAAAATTCGACAAACCACTTCATCCAGACGATGATTTAGAAACAATTTGGATTGAAATAGGAGATTCGGAAGAAAAAAATATTTTTTTAATCGGATTTAATATTGATCGGAAAACGAAAAAATTATTTCGAACTTTTTTTGGTGTTCGAAGAGATGAAGTAGGTTATATAAAAAAAGAAGTAGAGAAAAAAATGGATCGAGGTCACTTTTTTTCAGATGGTAAAGGAACCAGTTTTCTTGATCCGATCACTTTTCTTCAAACACAAAAAACCCGCTTAATTTTTCAAAAAAACGGAGGGAAATAATCATGGAAGAATATTTATTGAAAGAACAAACAAGCGCATTTTTAGAAGTTTTTTATCCTGAAGCAATGATTGAAGAAATCGATCGAGGCGTTATGCAAATGAGATGTTCAATCAATAAAAAAAATGTTTTTATGAAAATGTCAGGTTACCCAATGGATTATTTTCGTTTAGTTATTGTACAGAACTGGGATGAAGAAATGAAAGATTTTTTTCATCGCTATCAAGAGTATTTAAAAACAGTGAATTATCAAGGGTTTTTGATAATTGATTTTTTTGATCCAATTGTCCGAAAAGAGCAACACGACATACGAAAAATGATATTTCCAGTAGGGGGAAGCGGCGAAAAAATAAAGAATTTAATAAAAAAATTAGAACAAAAAGGTATTAATATCGATCGAGAACCTTTGGAAACTATATTTAAAATGTCCTATCAAGATACACATGTTGATTTGATTTACCCGCGTCAAAAAGGGGATATATATTTGCGAAATGGTAAAATTCTAATTAACAAAGAAAATGTCAATTCATTTATTGTTTCTATACAAAAAGAAAGTGAAAAAATAAAAAAAATAAAAGAAGAACTCATTATCATGATTGAATCAGCGGATAAGGATATGAGATTTGTAAAAGAAGGATATATCAAAACGTATGGACGAACCTTAAAATTAAGCGTTAATTGTATCAACGGAACGTACGAGTGTAAATTCGGAAAAAAAGTCCAAAGTGTAAACGTTGATGAATTTGAAAAAAAAGCAAAAAAACTAATTCAAGACTTTATAAATGAACATCGCGTTCGACAATTTTTTAAATAAAAAGCCCAAAAATGGGCTTTTTTTGATATAATAAGATGGTATTATAAAAAGAAAGGAAGAGATAAAATGGGTTATTGGTCCACACATCCAATGGGCGGCGATACGCCACTGGATTATCAAGCAAAATTAGAGGGGATCATTGGATTATCAGGAGATGAGGAAAAAGAAGAATATAAAGAAGAAGTAACTAAAAAATTACAAGATTTAGCGAATGTAAATTTTACGCGCGATGCATTTCACTATGATTTTTCAAATGCAAACATTACACAAACAAAAGAGGGAATGGAAGTAGAAAATTTAGTTTCCACTCCTTATAAAGAAAATTGTAACTTTGTTGTGCCGTTTACGCTTGCAGAATTAGAAATTCAAGTGAGTGATGAACTACTATCTCGTAAATTTAAACAAATGATTGGAGACGGTGGGGCGGCGAATCGTGAATATGATTTACCAGAACTAAACAGCAAAGAATATCCAACGAAAGAAAATAATTGGAATGATTTGCAGACACCTTTTGATTATGCAAGGCAATTATATGATCTTTGGGATGAGTTAATGAAAGGAACCGTTTCTTTTGAAGTACTAAGTCAAGACAAGGGACTATTTGCTGCTATTGATGAAGCGTATGAGCAAAACGATGGCAACTATTCAGGACCTGTTAATAAAAAATAAAAAGACATCAAATTTGATGTCTTTTTTTCTTTAAATTCTTAAGTTGATCAACTCAAAACCTAAAATGGATTGAGTAAATGCGTGATTGGAAATGATATGCTCAGCATCTTCGTATTGTTTAAACAACATTGAAACATCATATTCACTATAAATTCTTGAATAAAAACGTTCAATGACTACTTTTTCGTTTTCTGTCGTAAAACGCTGTTCAATTGTTCGTTTCACTCGATCGTTTGTGTAACGAAATAACTCTTCCCATTTCACTTGCTCTCCGTCAATGATAATAAGATCATAATCTTGTTTTTGTAAAACTTCAGGTAAAGGTTCTAGTACATAAAAGGTAGGATATTCTTTTAGTACACCGTTTTGCAAATGCTCGAGTAAATAATCGACAAATTTCTGATCTTTTTCAAAATAAAACATGTGTTTTTGTTGATTATAACGCATCATTGAACATCTCTCCTAACTGATTTTTAAGGGCAGAAATTTCTTCTTTTGTTCCATTTTTTAATAAAGCCTCAATATGTTCAATTGCTTCTTTTTTGCGAAAAGCGCGATATTTTTCTCCTTCTCTTAGTTGATAATAATGTGCGTATCTAATTTCCCATTTTAATGAAAAATCCCAATTATTTAAATGATTAGGTGTTGAATACCATTCTTCTTCTTTTTCATACATGTCAACAATACCTGATAGATTTTCATATTCTTGAAACCATTCATAACAAAACAAAGGAAGCTCTCCTTTTGGAATAGGTGCAGATAAGAAAATTGGATTTGTAACCATATTTTCTTCAAAACGAAACATATAAGCGTATTGATCGTTCCAACGATAAGAGTAAATACGCATCATATTCGGTACGTTAAGTTTTGGATGTAGCAGTCTTTCAGCTAAAAGAATCGCATCAGGATTGTTAGCAGCAAAACGTGTATAAGGATACATATGCATAATTTTTTCCCAACCTTTCTGGTTTTCATTTATACTTTTAGTGTAACATAAAACTTAAAGAGTGGTTTTTTTTGGTAAAAAAAGTGCATTAAAGGAGAGAAAAGGATGAAATTAATCGATATTTTAGTAGATGGAATAAGTGGAGAAGTGTATGGAACGGAAAAAACAGGAAAAGAACTACAAATCCTAGAAGGTCCGTTTGGAAAAGAATATCTATGGAGAGGAACAAAAGAACCTGTTCCATTGACAAGTCAATGGGTCAATGAAAATTTTTATAAAGTGGATATTTTCAAAGAAGAATATTATGAAAAAGTAGAAATAGAAAATTCTTGGTTTTTAGCTCCTAAAACGATTTCCAAAGAATTAAAGATAGAAACAGAAAAAACCATGAAGATGTTTCGTGAATTAGGATTTCAAGCGAAAGTGACAATGCCTACCGATTATGGAGTGGATGTTATTTGGATCCAAATGCGTTTAGAAAAAGATAAAAAGGGAGATTCTCAAATGACATTTGGTTTTCATAGTAATCAAAAAACAAAACAATTAGAAAATATTTTTTTTACTGTCCAAAGAGATACAAGATGTCAAACGCTTTTGGAGATAATGAAAAAAATTTATAAAAGCAATTCTATAGGTTCAGGAAAAAATGATCAAAAAATGCTAGAAATTCTTCAATTTATTCAAAAACAACGCATTCGTATGATTGTCTAAAAACTAAAAAAAGGATGATGAACATGAAAATGAAAACATTGATGACGGTAGAATGGCATTTTGGTATTCCTGATGGAGAAGAAAAAATACAATTCATATTAGATGATATTGATTATAAAAATGAAATTATTGCAACATCTGCTATTACCCAAACACTTGTAGAGTATGGTGTAAAAAAAGAAAGTATTTCATTTGATGAACGAGAATCTTGGAATGTTCCTTCTTCATATAACTGCCAAGCGGAAATAGGACGTTTTGATGAAAGGTACAGCGAAAAACAATCTGTTTACACGTCGGTTTGCCGTCTTGAAATTACATTTTCCTATGTGTGGGAACACCGAGGAGAATACTGTGAATTTAAACCAATAGATAGTCATTATATTGTAAATAAAAAAAGCTAAGGAATTCCTTAGCTTTTTTCTTAATTAATCATACTTGCGGCTTCTTTTAAAGAAGAAGAAATCATATCTGCTTTTGTTTCGATCTTATTATCGGGAGATAATAAAATTGTTTTGACACCTGCAGCTTTTCCAGATTCAACGTCACTTTCCATATCTCCAATCATATACGATTGCGTTACATCAATTTGATGTTTGGTGGCAAGTGTTAAAATCATACCAGGAAGTGGTTTTCGGCAACGACAACCTGCAGTTGGTTTGTGGGTACATGCAGCCAAATCATCAATAAGGGCATCTTTGTTTTCAGATATGAGCAATTTTTCCATGTGTTTATGAATATCAGAAAGTTCTTTTTCTTTCATAAATCCTAGTCCAACACCTCCTTGATTCGTTACCACAAAAATGGAATATCCTTTTTCGCGAAGAGAAGAAATGGCTTCAGAAACACCTTCTAATAAATAAAGGTCTTTCTTCTTATTTACAAATTTCACTCGCTCGCTCATCACTTCGTTAATAACACCGTCTCGATCTAAAAAAATAGCTTTTTTCATTTTTTCTTCTTCCTTTCTTTTTTTAAAGTAATGTTATTATAAACCAAAAAAATAAAAAAATGATAAAATAAAAGAAATAATCATAGAAAGTAGGGAAAAAATGTATGAAATTATTAAAGAAATGGAGCCTTTTTTAACGGATGAACAGTTAAAACAAGCACTTACTCCTTTAAAAGATGAAAAATCAAAATTTAAACTAATACGAGAAGTTTCAGAAGATGGAAATGCAAAATTTTTAAAACGAATCATCGAGTGCGGAATCAACATTGATGTCAAAGATAATGTACTGCATCGCGTTATTTACATGTATAGTTATAATGAAGTAGCAAAATTATTTATCCAACAAGGCTTTTTTAATAATGAGCATTTCATTTCAACTATTTTAACGGATAATATTGAATTAGCTGAATTTTTCTTGCAACATGGTGCAGATATTAACATACGATCTCGGTTTGATAATTCTACCATTTTAGATATGATTGAAAAAACAGAAAATTCTTTTCAAAAAGAATGGATGAAGATGTTACTACCTTTTAAAGATCAATTTAATGAAGAAAATAAAAAAGCGTATGAAAAAATGCGTCTTAAAATTCTATTGGAGATGAAATAAAAATGAAAAAACTAAAAGCAACAGAGATTAAAAATGGAATGAACTTTGAAGTGATATCAGAAGAACCGAACATCGGATTAGGATTTTTGCCCAATGATCAATTTACTCTTGTAAAAGTGCCCATTGGCACGATGGTTGAAGTGACAAAAAAACCTTTTAAAGAATTAGGATTTAGAGTTATTAATTGGAAAATACAAGGGATTAATAAGGAATTCCAAAGTCATTGGGTTACGTTTAAAAAACATACGAAATGGATAGAATGAAAAAGAAAAAGAACCAGTTTTGGTTCTTTTTTCACGATATCATCTTTTATAATGTGGTATAATAATAAAAACAGAAAGAGGAGTGGGAAAAACATGAAATTTAATGAAAATCAACAACTGGCAATCAATACAATTAATGGTCCTTTGCTTATTTTAGCGGGAGCAGGAAGTGGAAAAACAACGGTTTTAATTCACCGAATTGAAAACATGATTCAAAGCGGAATTAATCCTGCGACCATTTTAGCTATTGCTTTTACCAATAAAGCGGCAAATGAAATGGAAGAACGTTTAACGAAAAAATTGGGAAAAACAGTAGCAGAGAAAATCTGGGTTTCTACTTTCCATGCTTTTTGTATGCACGTATTACGCCAAGAAGGAGATAAACTACCTGAAGTAGGAAGAAATTATTTAATTACCTCCACTTCAACGGCTCGTCAAGCAATGAAAGGAATTATTGACACCTTCGAATTTGGAGAAAAAGATGATCAAGAATTCTTTAAACCTGTCACGATTCTTCGTGTTATTTCATTGCTAAAAAATGAGTTGATGTTACCAGAGGATATCATTTCATGGGTAGGAAATAAAGGAACACCTGATTATGTAGATATGGATAAAATTAAAAAAATCATGAAAGAAGAAGTATCGAAAACTAATTTTAAATCGTTTTTGAAAATGTATGTGCAGTATCAAAATTTCTTACGAAAAGCTCATGTCATTGATGTAGATGACGTACTCGTATATACAGCGAAATTATTCTTAGAACATCCAAAATCTTTAAGTAAATACCAAGATTTATTTCAGTATTTATCCGTGGATGAATATCAAGATACCAACCAAGCACAGTACGTTACATTAAAGCTTTTAGCGCAAAAGCATCAAAACTTTGCAGCTGTTGGAGATGATAATCAATCTATTTTCGCTTTCCGAGGAAGTGATATTCGTAATATCCTAAACTTTGAAAACGACTATCCAAATGCCCTATCCATTAAATTGGAAGAAAATTATCGTTCGACAAAAACGATTTTACAAGCAGCAAATGAACTCATTGCCAAAAACTCAGAGCAAAAAGAAAAAGAACTTTACACATCAAACGATGTGGGTGAAAAAATTAAAGTGTTTACAACGGAGTTTAATACAGATGAAGCAGAATTTATTGCAGCGAAAATTCAAAAAATGGTCGAAGAAGGAAAAAGTTATAAAGACATTGCCGTATTTTATCGAAATAACAGTGATTCATCGAGTTTAGAACGTGTATTTAAACGTGAAAACATTCCATTTAAACTATCTAAAGATGGTGGATTCTTTGATCAACCAGAAGTTGTAGATATGATTAAATATGCTACATTTTTAACAGATACGACGGATATTGGTAGTTTTGCGCGTATTATTAATACACCTAAACGAGGTATTGGAAAAACAACGGTTGATAAAATCATTGAACTAGCTAAAGGGCAAGATTTATTAGCCGTATGTAAAGATCCAAGTGAAATTACGCGATTAAATCAAAAAACAAAAGAAGGATTAACGGCGTTTGTTGCGTTGATTGAAGAGTTGCAAGCATTAGCTTCAAGTAAAAGCGTATCAGATATGTTGATGACGATTATGAAAAAAGCAAATTACCAAGAAACATTTGAAGGACTTGAAGAATCGATTATTCGCGTGAAAAAACGTAACTTGAAAAAATTAATTACAGAATCACAAGAAATGGAAGAGAAAAACAAAAACTTAACACTAGTTGATTTTGTTCAAGATGTCACAAAATTAGACATTGATAACCAAGATCATGAAGATGATGAATGGGATGAAGTCAATTTAACAACCGTTCATTCAGCAAAAGGACGCGAATTCCCGATTGTGTTTGTTATTGGTATGTACGAAGGAAGTTTCCCAAGTCAATATGCCATGAATCCAAAAGCTATTGAAGAAGAACGTCGTCTTGCGTACGTAGCGTTTACACGTGCGAAATTCGAACTTTATTTAAGTCGTCCATTAAAACGAAAAGATAAAGATGAAAAAGGCGAAAATATAGAAATTGCAAACAAACCTTCTCGATTTTTATCAGAATTTGATCAAAATTTAACAGAAGTCATTTCGTAAAACAGCGCTTATGCGCTGTTTTTTTTGATATAATGATGATAAATAAGATAAAAAGGGGATTTAAAATGAAAAGACGTTCAAAAGAAGAGTTAAAATCCATACCATTTGAAGAATTATTACAGTTAAAAGAAGCGCATGAAGAAGTAACATCCAAACGAGCAATTCAATATTCAAAAGAAATAACAAATGTGATGAAAAACCGAAAAGAATACTGGGAAGTAGTCGATATTAAAAAAATAATCATTAATGATTATAATCAATATAAAACCATGGAAGTAACCGTTGAAATAACAGGCGGATGGGAACGAGAAGTCTTTCTTAATAAAATATACGACGATTACAGAACTTTGGTAAGGCATCATCGATATACAGATAAATTTGTTAAACAAATTCTAAATCATCCAAAAGTTAGAATCAAACGATTAGTTCAATAAAAAAACAGCGCATAAACGCTGTTTTTTACATATTTAATAAATATTGGGAAATGAATCCTTCAATAAGACCAGCAATGAAAATACCTGGTGTTACGAGGATGAAAAATACAAGCACTACTTCTTTTACTTGTGCCCAAAATGAAGGAAGTTCTTTTTTGTTTTTACGAAATAGATTCGCGATATTTCCTAAAACCAATTTGTTTATTTTTCCTGCAAAAATCGCACAAACAATAAAAACAGACAGTTCAAGTACGCTATGTGGAAGAATACCAAGGAAAAACGCTTTAAAAACGTTATAACCTGATTGTTGAACAAGTGCTAAAGCAACTCCAATAGAAGCGCCTGTTAATAAAACGGAAAGACTATAAAGAAAAGGAATAGGAATAAGAGCAATAATCAGTATTTTCGCACACACTTCCCAGTTGTGCTTAAATAAACCTAATGAATCTTGCCAATAGCTGCTGTTTTCAAGTGAATCAGAATCAATTTTTGTTGCTTCGCTTAAGACATCTGCAGCTTTTTTTAAATCGATATGAAACGCCTTTAATCCTATATACGTTGCCGCATACCCTACAATCATAATAATAAGAATAACTAACCAGTACCTGAAAAAAGACTTTTTGTTCTCGCTCCATATTGTTTTAAACATAGCTGTTCACCTCCGATAGAACCTTATCTGTTAAATAAAAATCTAGTAACATAACCTTCAATGAGTGCTGCAATAAAGATACCTGGTGTAATAATGATGAGAAATACCATAAAAGTTTCTTTTAACTGGCGCCAAAATGAAGGGAGTGTTTTTTTATTTTTACGAAATAAATTAGCAATATTTCCAAGAATTAATACATTGATTTTACGAGCATAAAGAGCAGAAAAAATAAACACAGATAGCTCTAAAATGCTATGGGGAAGAATCCCTAGAAAGAAAGCTTCATAAATGTTCATTCCCGCTTTTTGACCGATAGCTAAAATGACTCCAACTGAAGCGCTGGTTAAAATAACAGAAAGATGATATAAAAACGGAATTGGAAGAAAAGAGATTGCTAATATTTGTACACAAACCAACCAATTGTTTTTAAATAGAGCTAGGCTCCCTTGCCAATAACTAGTGTTTTCTTTAACAGCAGAATCAATATTAGTTGAATCTTTAAATCCTTGAATGGCTTTTTTGATATCCAAATTAAAAACATGTAATGTTATATACATCGCCGCATAGGCAACAATCATTGTGATAACAATCACAAGCCAATACTTAAAAAAAGACTTTTTGTTTTCGCTCCATATTGTTTTAATCATAGATGTTCACCTCCGATGTATTATTTGGAAAAATGTGGACATAATCCTCGTTAAAAATAAAAAAAGAAGTCAAATGAAACACATTTTTTGTGGTAAAATAATAAAGAGAATACTAGATGAGGTGAAGGAAATGGCAAATGTATTACCACACAAAGAAGATAGTTCACTAACAACGTATTACCCACCAAAAGGTGCGTATGAAGTGTTTCGAGATGATGCGCATTATGAAGAAAAAGTAAGAGAATGGGGAATCGTTACAACAAAAGCGGTTAAAAAAGAATTTTGGTACAAAGGAGCAACGTATCAACGCAAAGTAATCATTAAAGGCTATGAAATCTTTGGCGAATATCAAAGTTTAGTCCTTGAATTTGAAGATGGAAACCTAACATGTATGAATATTGATTATTTAAAAGAAATGCAAGGACCAAATTATACAAAAACATTTGGCGTAACAGAAGAAGAAAAAGAGAAAAAAGCCACAACTACAAAAGCAAAACCAAAACCAAAAAAAGAGAAAAAAGAAAAACTTGCTCTCCCTGAAGATAAAGTGCATGTAGAAGCTGTTATTCGTGGTTTTGACACCAAATACAACAGCTTTACGCAAGAAGATGAGGAAATTATTTTATATGAAGAAGTCAATATCATAGGAGAGCAACCCCTTCATGTAGGATTAGCATGGAGTTCGTACAGTAAAACCTTAAAAAAAGCAGAGCTTTTAGAAGGTGATAAGCTTGAATTTGATGCCAAAATTGCAGAGAAAAAACACACGAAAGAAGTATTATATAAAATCAACAATCCATCGAAACTAAAAAAAGCCTAAAAATGGGCTTTTTTTCTTTTTCATATGATAAAATGGAAAAGAAGACACAAAAAGAAAGGGACGAAACATGAATATTCCTATAATTGAAACATGTAAAATTGAAGAACATAGTTTTGATGAAAACTACAAAGAATGGCAATGTTATTTTACCTTGCAAGGAGAAAAACATAAGTATTTCATGGAAATTAATATCGATACTTGGGATGAGAAAAAGAAATGGGAACATACAATGATTAGAAAATTGAAGAAAAAAGGTATCTGGATATATGTCACTTCACAAAATCATCATTCGAAGTATATGGAGAATGTTTTTTGGGAAGAACATGTATTTGAGATGTTAGTTAGATGTATTAAAAAACATTCACCCAATCGGTTAAGATTACTATCTTATATGGAAAAAGAATACTTTGAAGAAGGGTTTCAACCTGCTGTTTATCAGCCAATCAAAAACCTCACGTTTATAAAAGGAGAAGAATGAGAATGAAACACAACATACCTTATATTGAGACATGCACTATTTCGGAAATTGCTTTTGAAGAAGATAGAAAAGCTTGGACATGTGATTTCACATTAAAAAATGACCTTAGAAACTATGCTATTGAAATTCATATTGCATCATGGGATGATGAAGAAGAATGGAATTGTGGTTTTATTTATGAAAGATTTTCAACAGGGGAAACAGAAAGGGTATTAGCAGAAAGCGGAACATGGGATGATCATATTTTTGAACAATTAACAGAATGTATTAAAGCAAACTCACCCAATCGTTTACGATTATTTTCCTATCGAAAAAAAGATTATGAAAACAAATCGTTTTTCCCAGCTACTTATCCAAAAATAAAGCAAATCACGTTTAAAACGCTACGCGCAGGAGGTAAGTGACATGAGTAAAGAAAAAGTCTTGAATGCCATTTATTTTAAAAACCTGGAAGCATTAAAACAAGGATTGAAAGAGTGTAATGATTATGCATTTTTAAATGAGCCTGATGAATTTGATGTTTATCCCATTTTCGATTGCATTAAAAAGGATCGAAAAGGAAACATGTTATCATTATTACTGGAAGTAGGAATTGATCCTTATGTAGTGGATAAAGAACAACGAAACGCCATTTATTATGCTGAATTAAAACAAAATCAAGTGGCAAAAAAACTATTGCGTTTTGATGATCACGAAAAACTAGTAAAAATGGTCAAAAATAATATAATAGGTCAAGTTAAAGAATGGATTGAAAAAAAAGGATTAAGTGTTCACACTAGAGATGATAGAGGAAACACCTTATTAATGCTTGCATGTCAAAATGGAAAAGATGAAATGATTCACTATTTAATAGAAAAAGGAGCGAACCCTACTCATCAAAATAGATTTGGGGAAAATGCGTTAGACATGATATTTGGACGTCCAAACGCTGTTGAAATAGCAGATTTACTTGTTTTTCATGGAGTGATTCCAACGGATAAAATGACAAGAGATTGCCAATCGCTTGCACTATCGGCAGCTTATCACAGTTTAGATGCATTAAAATGGTGCAGAAGGCGTGATATAGAGTTTAGAGAACCAAAAAATCATGGTTTTACGACATTAACGGTTGCGGCGCAAGAAGGCAATCTTGAAATGGTTAAATTTTTAATAAATGAAAAACTTGATATTAATCATCAAGATGAATTTGGAAAAACACCGCTTCATTGGGCGGCAGAACGACATGTAGATATCGTTGAGTATTTACTAGCTGCTGGAGCTGATGTGACAATTCAAAATCAATATGGACAAAAACCAATTGATATTGCAAAACGAGAAGAAAGAAAAGATATTATTAAACTACTAAAAGAAAAGGGATGAAAAAGATGTTTAAAGAAAAAGTAAAAGAAATAATAGGGAAAAAAGTAGAAGAAGTGAAATTAACAGAAAATTATTTCTTTCTTAAAATGACAGATGGAACATTCTGCGAACTAACGAAAGATGATTTTGAATTACTTGCTGTGCATTTTGTAAATATTTGGAATAACATTTTTCAATTAAAAGGAGAAATTATTGAAAGTATATATTTTGGTAAAAGGAATGAAATTGAAATTACAACGAAAAGTAAAGGTTCAGTTACTATTGTCTTAAGAGGAATTATAAAAATTAAAGAAATTAAAAAATCACCGTCCAATCAAGAAGCGTTAATAAAAGTAATGTTTTTGTCAGGACGTGGTCAAAAAGAAATTTCTTTTCAATGTTTAAAACAAGATGAAAAATGGGTTTTTTCTACTTTTTTTAAAGATGAAGATGAAGAGAACTTTGAATGTTATAAAAAATTAGCCCAAGACATAGATTTGTGCAACCACAAAGAAGTGCGAATCAAATTAATTGTATAAAAAAACCTGCATAAGCAGGTTTTTTAGTCGTCTAATAGTCCGCCTAAAATGGAAGATTGACCTGTAGATCCACCGTGTTGTGGCATTGCGCTATAAATACGATCAGCTAAACGGCTAAATGGTAACGATTGAATCCAAACGCTTCCTGGTCCTTCAAGTGTAGCAAAGAATAATCCTTCTCCTCCAAATAACGCGCTTTTTACACCGCCTACATACTCAATGTTATAATGAACATCTTTTGTCATGGCAACTAAACATCCTGTATCAACACGTAATTTTTCACCAGGTTGTAATTTTTTTTCAACGATCGTTCCACCAGCATGTACAAATGCAAGACCGTCTCCTTCTAATTTTTGCATAATAAATCCTTCGCCACCAAAGAAACCAGCGCCTAATTTTTTATTAAATTCAATGCCAACTGATACTCCTTTAGCAGCACATAAAAACGCTTGTTTTTGGCAAATTACTTTCCCTTGATATTGCGTTAAATCAAGCGGAATAATGGATCCTGGATAAGGTGCGGCAAAGGATACTTGTTTTTTACCATAACGAGTATTGGTAAAAGCAGTCATAAATAAACTTTCACCTGTTAAAAGACGTTTACCTGCTCCAAATAATTTCCCCATCACACCTTTTGAACCTGATTGAGAACCATCTCCAAAAATGGTTTCCATTTCAATTCCATCTTCCATCATCATGAAGTTTCCAGCTTCAGCGATAACTGTTTCGTTTGGATCGAGTTCAATTTCAACAAATTGCATATCGTCCCCGTAAATTTTATAATCTATTTCATGTGCATTCATGCGTCACATTCCCCCTTATGTAATTAATTCACTTTCAATATACCTTATACAGCAGGAAAAAACAATAACTTTTTTCAGAATATGGGAAAAGCATCTTACGAAAAGATGCTTTTTCTTTTATAATAAGAAAAAAGGATGTGAATATGATGAAAATACGATGCGAAGCATGCCAAAAAGTAAAGATTTTACAAAAAGAAGATGATTTATCGGATCAAAAGGATATTATAGAACAATTTCATCATTTAGAATTTATTCATTATGATTTAGAAATGGTGGATACATATATTCTTTATTATTGTCCATCGTGCCACTCGCTTTTTCAATCGTATGAAATTATTGATCCGATAGAAGAAGGAGAAACAAAACTTTACGGCGCTTATTGTTTAACTCATCAAAAGAAAAATAACAGTTTAGAATATTATATAGACCATGTCGGAGATTATTGGTTGGAGCAAGAAAGAAGAAAAAAAATACATGCATTACAACAAGAAGAAGGTGAAATTACTCTTTATTTAAAAGCGCATGTGGATGATTTAAGAACGCTTCAAAAAGGGACATCGCTTTCTTGTCAAAAAGTATCCGATCACTGCGAACTGTCTTTAGAAGAACTGATTGTCCCTTATGGAATGGCAAGATGGGTAGTAAATTGTCGATATTACATCAAGATAAGTGTTCCTAAATCGACAATTATCATGGAAGAAAAATATCGTGAAAAAGTTACACTAACAAGTACGCATGATTTAAATGTGCATGATATAGAAGTGGTAGATCCCTATTACGGAATGTTTGTGCCGTTAGAAAATTGGAAAGTGCCTCCTGTTTATGAACAGAATCATCCTATTGTAGATGATCTTTTTCATTTGTATAATGAATTAGAAACATTGTTAGTAGAGGATTATAAACAATTAACACAAGAAAATGAACAAGAAAAACAAGAATGGTTAAAAACTATCTATCCAGAATGTTTTCATTAAAAAAAGAGCCCATTGGCTCTTTTTAAAATTGGTAAGAAAATAATGTATCTAAGTAAACAGAACTGTGCTCTGCTTCTTTTGTAAAACTTTGAATGACGCGAACGGCAATAGCTTCATTCATTTCTCGTAAATAACTGCCTACCCCTAAAAGATGCAATTGAATAAGCGCTGCATGCAAAGAAAGCATCTGAAAAGCTTGATACACATCAGCGCCATACGAAAAAGGAAATAAATGTTTAAATACATAGTTCACTAAATAATTTTCAAGCATATACTCATGATTATTTAAAAATTCTTCGCCATAAACGGCGTTAAAATTCGTAGTTAAACCATCGATCATTTGATTAAAGGTCATTTCATAGCGGACATTAAAAGGAGATGCTTCTCTTATTTTCATGATTTGTTGAATAATGTTTCCTGCGTTAATTTCCATCTCTTCTAGTTTTAACGTATTTTCTTGTGTTAAATACTGTTCAATTAACGATGGAATTTCCTCTTCTTTTTGCTTTATTACAAGATCTTTCATTTCAAAACAAAAACTTTGTAAAATAAGAAGGCGTGTTTGAATATCCATCGTACGATCTTGTAAAACAGATAGTGAAAAAATACGAAGATCTTCAAAATAAACAACCATAGGCGCCATATCTTTTGTTAAATTTCTTGTCACGACGTCGCGCGCATCTATTTCTTGTTCACTTTGTTCAAAGGAAAGCCCTTCTTTTTTAAGGAGTACAAGACGGGCAATTTCAGGACAAGAAAGCGTAGCAGAACGCTCTAATTGTTTTTCAAAGGCATTAATTTGCTTAGGGTATTTAGAACAAGCTCCTGATAACATATTCTCACCATAGCTCATTTGAAGAGAACATAATCCGTTTTCATTTTGAAAAGGGCATCCGCATTTAGCGTTTAAAGATGCATAAGTAAAAGGAGAGGTACTGTTAGTGTTTAACGTAACAGATGATTGAATTTTTTCTTTAAATCCTTCCTCTTCAATCTCTTTATACTTTTCATAAGTGGTTTTTTCAATTGGAATGGAAAAGCCTGTACAACAAGAATCTTCGCATGCACCTCCAATACAAGAAAATTCTTTTAAGTAATTAGGTGTTAACATCGTTTGCTTCATAAAAAATGCCTCATTTCTTTTTAATCTGTTATATACTTTGCAAAAAAAGAATAAAAAACCTAAAAAAAGAACCGAAAAGGTTCTTTTTAGTAAGCTTTATCTACTACGTTTGTAGTGGAGGATAAATCAACATTTTTTGTAAATGCTTTTTTTCCTTGACGCATGGTCATCGTATTTTCTGTGATGGTGGAATGCGTTAATTTTACAGGCACTATGCTTCGAATAAGTAGTGAAGATGTGGCTGATTTTTGAATAAATACGCCGCGATTATTAAGAAGGGAAATCCCTTTTGTTTTTGGTGCATCATTTTGCACAAAATCTTTAATGATTACTCCTGCATAGTTGTGTCGAAGCGTAATACGACCATCAAATGTTTTCACTACGCGAAGGAAGTTTTCTGCATTTCCTCCTTGAGCATTGGTATATTTATTATTATAAGCAAGAATATTATCGCCATAAGTTGCAGAGATAAATGCGCGAATGGTGCCTGTTGATTCGTTGTTTCGAATCGTAATGCGATTTCCTCGGCTTAAAAAGCTATAACTAAATCCTTGAACGGTATTATTATCAATAATAATATCTTCTGCTGTAGAATGTGTACCAATTCCACTATTTCCACTTGATAAGATATTTTTATCTGGTCCAATAACCGTGTTTCCTGTCGCACGTCCAAAACGAGATGGCGTGATACCTGAAAAATCAATTCCTCGGCGAACATGAATGAAATAGCTGTCGCGAATAACATTATACATACCACCGTAATCTTGCACTCCGTATCCACTTGGGATTTCTTTATTGGTAATATTTAAATCAATTGTAGAGTGAGTAACGGTTGTTTTATAGGTACGATCAAGTAAAATACCTGCGCGTCTTGAGCCATAAACATCGACTCCGTCAAAAAGAGCATTGGTACTTAAATCTACTTTCACCATAATTGTGTTATATGGTTTTTCACCTTCATTGTAATCAGGGTGTCGAAACACAAGATTTTTCATCGTAAGACTGCGATTTTCATAGTTAGTAACGGTTAATGTTTCTTGTGATAATGTATAGTTATCACGGGTTGTTTCGTTTAAATAGACTTTATTCCCTTCTACTTTTTGTACTTGGTGAAGTTCTCCTTTTGATAAATTTTCTTTGCCTTCACGGGCATCCCAGTACCAAAGTTTGCTGGATTTTACATAAAGAAGCTGTCCTGGTTGAATACTTGATGCATTTTTAAGTACAATATAAGGACTATCTTTTTGAATGTTTTGCACGACAGTAGTTGTCGAGATGGCTTCATTTTTAAAATGAAATGCATGATCATGAGCATCTTTGTTTTTATTTAAAATAATGGCTTTTTCTTTTCCTGTTGTTTCAATGGTTAGTGCGTGATCTACTTCAATTGGTTGATCAATAATATAGGTTTGACCTGAATTAAGCAGCACATGCGTGCTTTTATTTACCGCATCTTGAAGTGAAGCTGTATCTAATCCTTGTACATTTTTTGCAACAAGAGGTTCATTTGATAGCGTTTGAGCAAAAGCTGTCGAATGATTAACTAGAAACGTAGCTGCAAAAAAAAGTCCAAAAGATGAAAGCGTTATAAATCGTTGTTTGTTCATAGTATCACCTTCCTTTTTTGTCAAATATAGAGTAAATTCATCAATAGTCAATAAAAATAAAACGATGTTTTATTTTTATTGGGAGAAATTTTTGTGATAAAATGAAACAGTCAAATATAAAATAAAAGGGAGAGAAAAAGATGAAAAATCAAACAAAGGAAGAGATGTTAACAAAAGAATTTTATGATATTCAAAAAAAGGATATCTCCGATGAAAAGATGCAACAAGAACTGCGTAAAATTCTTGTTAAATTAACAGAAGAAACAGGGAAAACTTATTACTATGGTCCAACAAGTAAAAAAGAAAATCGCTACGGATTAACCGTTTTAGCAGCTTCTGTTTCTTGTGATTTAGAGTCGGTAGAATTATAAAAAAGGAGAAAAAAATATGGAAGAATGGTTTACAAAAGAATGTTTGGAGTTTTGGGATTTCTTAAGTAAAAACAAAGGAAAAGAAGTAGAAGAGCTTAAAAAAGCCATCGATAATGGCGTATATTCAAAAGATATTTACTTACTTGAACGAGATAAAAATTATACAAGTGATGAAGGCGAATATTTTGGGTTTTATTTGTTAGATGAATTAGCCGAAAGAAATGATTATCACGAATTATTAACCTATATTTTATCGATTGCTTTAACAAAACCAACGCAAAAACAATTAGAAAGAGCACTTCAAATGGCGGTTGTGCATAATGCACCGTTAAACGTTTGTTTATTGTTAGATCATGGTGCAATACCTGTAGCGCAACATTATTTTGCTACAGTAGAAACAGGCTATTTAAAAATATTTAATATGCTGTTGGAAAAAACAGATCCAAGTGATTTGAAAAAAATGAAAAAAGAAATTTTCAAACTTTCAAATGAATATTTACATGATGAACTATTAAATAATCCAAAGAAAACAAAGATTATAAAAGAAATGATCCGACGATCATAAAAAGACCAATTATTTGGTCTTTTTTTACACAGTTATAAAACTCGATGGTACAATAAATTAGAACGATAAAACAACTAAGGAGAGGATCATCTATGATTAAAGGAAATTTTAATGTAGAGGCAATTCAAAAGGCGTTCCCAAATATTGTGATGGAAGGTAAACCAGAAGAAAAGTTGCAAGATTTATTAAATTACAGTTTAACAAAACACGTATCTCTTGATGCGATATTTAAATCAAGTCAAAAAGAAGAAGCTAGCTAATAACATATAAAAGATTAATTCCAAAAAGGAATTAATCTTTTTTTAGGTAAAAAGTAGGATAGAAAAGAAACAATAAATGAAGTAGAATAAATCAAACAAATCAGAATATACTAAGAAAAATGATTGATGATGAAGATAAGTACAAAGAGTAAAGTGCGTGTAAAGAGAAAAAACTCCATCGGCTGAAAGGGTTTTTCGCGTGTACTGTTTGGAAGCTCCTTCGGAGAGCAAGAAAAAACCTTGCCGAATTAGCCCCGTTACAAGGCTTACCAAGAGAGATCGTTTTATGAAACGATAACTGGGGTGGTACCGCGGGTTTTTTAAAAGCGCTCGTCCCTAAGACTTTTTTAGTCTTAGGGACGAGTGCTTTTTTTGTTACAAAAGTGTAAGAAGTTTTTGAATCTTTTTATGTTGCTTATGTGATAATAGCGATTCTTTTACCGATGTAACGTGCTTAATATATCGAAACGTGTGTGTATGTAAAGAACCAGGGCACACCGTTAAAATGGTTTTATACACGAGCACTTGGTAAAAATCGTTATGCAAAATCACTTGCTTTAATCGATTGGTGATAAAAAGAGCAATTTCATCATCACTTTGGCAAAGAAACTCTTGTATCGCTTCTTGTTTGATCTCTTTAATTAAAAGAACCAAGGACCTCGGGGGGATAGGTTTGGAGTTGTTCATTTCATTTCCTCATTTCACGTAATATCGTATTGTATTGTACCACAAAAAAAGAAAAAGAAAGAGGTAGTTAACCATGAAATCACATGAAATTCGTAAACTTTTTTTAGACTATTTTAAAGACAAAAAGCACGAAGTAGTAGAAAGTTTTTCCCTTGTTCCAAAAGATGATCCAAGTTTACTTTGGATTAACGCTGGTATGACGCCTTTAAAGCCTTATTTTAAAGGAGAAAAAACACCTAGTAATCCGCGTATGACAAGTTCGCAGCGCTGCGTTCGCACCAATGATATTGAAAATGTAGGGGTTACACCAAGGCATCAAACGATGTTTGAAATGTTGGGAAACTTTTCCATTGGTGATTACTTTAAACAAGAAGCTATTTTTTACGGATATGATTTTTTAACGAGTGTATTAGGACTAGAAAAAGAGCGTTTGTATATCACTGTATATGAAGAAGATGAAGAAACAAAAAAGATATGGACAGAAAAAATGGGAATACAACTTGATCATCTCTTAGAAACAAAAGAAGATAATTTTTGGGATATTGGAGAAGGTCCATGCGGACCATGCACAGAAATTTTTTATGATGTGAAACCAGAACTTGGAAAAGAAGATTTTCATCCTGATAACCACGGGGGAGAACGTTACCTTGAAATTTGGAACTTAGTTTTCTCCCAGTACAATCACAATAGAGATGGAAGCTATACAGATCTACCAAAGAAAAACATTGATACAGGAGCTGGGCTTGAACGATTATGCTGCATTTTACAAGGAGTATCTTCTAATTTTGAGACCGATCTTTTTACCTCTATTATCGAAAAACTAAAAGAATTATCACATGTAGAATATGAACAAGAAAAAGTAAGCTTTCATGCTATTAGCGATCATATTCGCTCAAGTGTGATGATGATTCATGACGGTGAATTCCCTTCTAATACGGAGCGAGGTTATGTACTTAAAAGACTGATTCGACGAAGCATGCGTTTTGGAAATAAACTTGAACTAAAAGAACCTTTTTTATATGAGTTAGTAGAGGTGGTAGTTAATGAATTACAAGAAGTAGTGCCAACGCTTGTAGAAAAGAAAGAGTTAATAAAAGAAGTAATAAAAAAAGAAGAAAAGAAATTTAGAAAAACCCTTGAAAAAGGAGAGCGATTAGTTCATCGAAAAATAGAAGAATTAAAGAAAAACAATGAATATATGTTCTCAGGAAAAGAATCTTTTACACTTCACGATACACATGGTTTTCCTATTGAACTGATTGTGGAAATATGCGAAGAAGAGGGTTTGCAAGTGGATATGAAAGAGTTTAAAGAAGAACTGGAAAAACAACGTAATCGATCAAAAAAGAATGCTAAATAGCATTCTTTTTATGGTAAAATAAAGATAATGATAAAGAAAAGGAGTAGAGTATAATGAGTAATTTTGATGATGCGATTATTGGAAAACGTTGCGAAGTTCGTGATTTATTTCTTGTAAAAGTAAGAAAAAGAGAAATGGTAAAACAAGGCACGATTAAAGGGTATTACGTCAATGAACATTGGCATCCATACACATACAGAGCTTTTCATATTGAATTTGATGATGGGACAAAAAACACATATAAAGCAAAAGATGTTAAAATCATTTAAAAAAGAATGCTAAATAGCATTCTTTTTGATTTTATATTGAATAAATTGATAAAGATAATAAATAAAAAGTGATACAAGTAAGAAACTACTTATTATTTGTTGGAAAAACAAAGGGACAAAAAAACAAATAGTTGATCCAACTAGAATAAGTAAAGTAATCGTTAAAAAAGACTTCTTTTTAGGTGGGTTTAAATACATACTGACAAAAAAGCAGCTCCAAACAGCGATTAGTAAACTGGATTTTAAAAAAAGAGTGTCATATTTTAGTAAAAAAAGTGCTGCAACGATTCCAAAAAAACCTGTAAAATATTGAATGTATAATAGAAATGGCTTCATGGCTTTCTCTCCTTTTTTTTCTTAATTGTATCATTTTTTTCTTTTTTTCTCAAATAAAGTGGTATAGTAAAGGTGAGGTGATAACATGAATAAAAGTAATCAACACAGAAAAGAT
>Ga0207655_1000291_pt1 | contig 75945 bp, 71 predicted proteins | sample KBSM44metaG_FD_184398 | JGI IMG/M metagenome (GOLD analysis project Ga0207655, IMG submission 184398) | Miscanthus rhizosphere microbial communities from Kellogg Biological Station, Michigan, USA - KBS M4-4 metaG (SPAdes) (version 2) | ecosystem: Host-associated > Plants > Roots > Rhizosphere >... | reverse complement strand
CTTTGGCTGTAGTATTGGTCAACATCATCAAACCACGGACACCTGTGGGAGAAACAGAGTCTGGTTTTAAATATGATTCTTGATAACCAATTGCAGCAAGTAGGTGCCAATCTAAGCCATATTGCTGCGCAGAGCGCTTAAAGCTGGCTTTATAAATCGGTAGACGAGAACTTAGGTCACGTTGGATCACGTTCCAATCGTCCTTCTTGACAACATTACGATTATAAAATGAGGCAAGTTGCTGAGTTGAACCATTTTGTTTGCTTTGGCAAATGAAACCACTTGCTGTTGCTGTTAATGGGTCTTCAGCTTGTTTAAATACCCAATTCAATTCTGGGTTTAAACCATTACTTTTTAAACTGTTGAAATCACCACAGCTTGCTGAAAATGAGGTTAAACGTTCTGCTTCAATTGTCTGCATATTTGCAGTGGTAATCGCAAAATTAGCTTTACCTTGAGCAACCATTTTCAATGCTGTTGCATTGTCTGAAACCGTTTTAAACTCAAGTTTAACATTTAAACTTTCAGCATAGTTATGGGCTAAGTCATAGCCGAAGCCATGCTTATAGTCTCCATCCTTAAACACGATGCTTGGATTGGAAACTGCAACTACAGTTAATTTACTCGAATTAACTACAGCATTGTATTGATTGTTCTTACTCGCATTAATGCTAAAAGGAATTAATGCAGTGGTTAAAACTAATGTTTTGATTGGCAGCGCACGAAAAAATGAGTTAAGGCTAAGCCTCGACCCAGAGGTTGAACTACTGTGCATGTTGTCTCCGCTACAAGTAATTTATTGCCCTAAAAAGTCATAAGCACAAAAACACCTAAAAACTTTTTATAGTTGGTAAATTCAATAAGGGTGGGCAGTCATGAACGTCATTCAAAAAATGACATGTGGGATAGAAAGATTTTGCAGAAAAACTACAAAATTAAAAAAATAAACTCATAAAACATGTGCGCATAATATAGGCGGTTTTTAGATCTGTCAAACTTTGTATGAAAAATGATCAATTTTAAATATTTAAGATTATGATTTTTAAAGGAATATTTTTTTAATAATTACGTGGATTTTAAAGCTGAAATAGCTTGTCAAAAACTGTAAGGAAATGTTCCAAAGCTAAGTTAAGATTTACCACTTTTAAAACGTTTTTCTGTTGAATTTTATGTGCGAATTTAAATAGGAAAAAAAGGATTTTATCCCTTTTTAAACCTTAAAATGCAAGATTTTTAATCTGACATTTTTACTGTATTGGTTGTAGACTATAAAAACATTTTTTCAAAAATAAGTATCAAGTGCATATATATTGTGAATGGTTTTAAATCATGAAATCAAATTTAATTACCCGTTCAGGGCATGATCTGTTGGTTGCTGAGTTACAACATCTTTGGCGAGAAGAACGACCTGAAATTACTAAGAAAGTAACATGGGCTGCAAGTCTAGGTGACCGTTCTGAGAATGCTGATTACCAGTATAATAAACAGCTACTTCGAAAAATTGATCGTCGAGTACGTTATTTGGGTAAGCGGTTAGAAGAATTACGTATTATCGATTTTTCTCCAGAGCAAGCAGGCAAAGTGTATTTTGGGGCATGGGTTGAAATTGAAAATGATGATGGTGAACAGAAAACCATACGTATTGTCGGGGTAGATGAGATTTATGATCATCATCCACAACATGTATCAATTGACTCACCGATGGCAAGAGCTTTGCTTTCAAAACAAGTGGATGATGATGTTGAAGTCGTAACACCTTTAGGGAAAAAACGTTGGTATATCAATTCAATTCGTTATGAGTAGCTTGAATATTCATCAAATCAGTAAAAATTGACTTTATTTTGTACACTTGATTGAAGAAATACTGAAAAAGATTTGCCAAGTCGCAATTTTATTTATATGATAGCCGCCATTGGAAGCGTGGCAGAGCGGTTTAATGCACCGGTCTTGAAAACCGACGAGGGTGTGAGTCCTCCGTGAGTTCGAATCTCACCGCTTCCGCCAAATATTTAAAAGGGAATCAAACATATAGTTTGATTCCCTTTTTTTTGGCACTATTTGAAATCTTGATGACCTCTTCTTTGTTCTTATCTGAATTAAATCCACTTCGCATAACGCTTCATGAGCATCACCAAATTATGATCCAACTGTGAATCCACACAGGCTGGATTGAGTCTATGCATTAAGCATAGAGTCGTACAAGTATCACTAGTATTATAGGCAGGGCGATAACGTATGCCATTCGTTTTCAGTACTGCCATAATTTTTCACTTAATGATTATTGTCTAATAAATCCCCGTCAGTTTCATAAGAGATAAATATGTGCTCATATTTGAGCTAAGTTAAAGATCTAAGTTATTGTAATGCCTCAAAAGCAAAATCATTTAAATCCGAAAATCGGGCTCTATTGGTTTTAGTTTGATCTTGTTGAACGCAGTTCACACGACCTGTATTGATGTAAATCTGCTTATTTAAAAAATCTACATCCTGCCAAATGCGGGGAGGAGATCTTGCGTGACCCGTACTGCATTCATATCCTGTGGAATATCAAAGCGCAGTCGAATACTGACATCAAAAATTTTTTTGACGATATCTATAAAGCTATCATTGAGTGAAAATTACAGCGTTATATCAGGAAAATCACGACAAAACTGCTGCAAAATGGGTCAAAGATCATCTGATATGCAATGCGTAGCGCTGATCTGCAATTTGCCATTGGGGGGCTGGTAAAAGGTATTCACATCTTCGACTACTTCTGCAATGGTCCAAAAGGCAGGGGAAATTTCCTCCAGTAATGCTATTCTAGTTGCGGTAGGTGAGACGGTGCGGGTGGAGTGATTCAGCAGTCTCACTCCGAGTCGTTCTTCAATGCCTCAAAGTTGAGTAAGTCGTACAGCAGCTCGTTGGAAACTCCGTTCTTCGGCAACAGCGATAAAGATGGATAGTTCACCTAGTTCATTGGCACGTATGTCGATCGCCCTATTGATGAATATTAGGCATTAGTACATGCGATATATCATGGCTTATTTTAAATAATAAACCATCTTATAGTAGTTCATCAGTTTTCAGAAAATTCGTTATGTATTGACCTAACTTCCCTAGAATTCCGAATTTTTCATGTGTCAGCAATATACAAAGCGAGCAAGTCTATCGTTATTGGACTGACCAAATCAGTAACAGTCGAGTTCGCTTCATAGGGAGTTAGGATCAATGCAGTGTGTTCAAGCGTAATCGACACACCTATGAATGAGTAGAAGTAGATACGGGCAGAAGAAAGCGGTCGTGATTTTCTCAATGGTTTGCAGCCGATGAAATGCAGGGGACGTTCTGTTAACCAATTGCTAGTAAAATCGACTTTACGAACCACGTCCGATGATCATATTTTTGCGATGGGGGATTGTGCTTTTTATATGCCAGAGGGTGTCGAGCGTAAGTTGTTAATCTGCAAGCGATCTTTTTTAGAAAAAGCACTAAAAGTGCATATTAAGAATAAAATTCTACCAAAATTTGAGTTTCGAGGTAAAGGTTCTTAGCCTCTTTAAGTGAACATAATAGTGTTGGAAATAAATTAGGGAATGTAAATATAGAGGGTATGGTTGCCCGTTTGATGTATGTCTCTTTATATCGAATGCATAAGGTTGCTTAACATGGTGTATCTAAAACAGCTTTACTTGTCTTGAAAGATTTTTTATCAAAATCTTCAGGACCTCATTTAAAATGCACTAAATTTCAGGTGCATTTTAAAATAGGGTTAAGCCACAATAATTCATTATTGTGGCTTATTGATTGCTATTAGTTATAATAGATAGTCCCCCAATATATGGGTATTTCGACTCATTATTAAGATTAAGAAGTCTTATGTTTTCTTCTCTTTTCTAGTAATTTTCCGAAGAATAAGCCAATTTCAAATAATAACCACATTGGAATAGCGAGCATAATCATGGACAGTGCGTCAGGTGGGGTCACAAACATTGCAACAAAAAAGCAACCAACGATAATAAAACGGCGTTTTTGAATTAAACTTTGCGTGCTGACTACCCCAATTAAAATTAACAGAAGCGTAATAATTGGAATTTCAAAAGTAACACCAAAAACTAAAAATAATTTCAAACAGAAAGTTAGATAGCTATTAATATCTGTCATTGGAGCAACAGTTTCGGGAGAAACACTAATGAAAAAATGTAAAATAGATGGCAGTACAATAAAGTAAGCAAATGCAATCCCAGAATAGAATAATGTAATACTCCCCAGCAGAAGAGGAAAAGCCAATACTTTTTCTTTTTGGTAGAGGGCCGGTTTTACATAGCTCCAAAGCTGATAAATAATAAAAGGTGTTGCCAGCATGATCGCAACAAAAAAATTGAGTTTAAAGGGTGCCATAAATGTTGCTGTCACATCTGTGGCAATCATGGAGGAATTTACTGGAAGTTGTGCCCTTAAAGGTTCTGATAGAAATTGATAGGTACGATTCGCAAAGGGGAGTAAACAGAAAAATAGAGCGAGAAGTACTCCAACAATTTTGAACAAATGCTGCCGAAGAATCACCAAATGTTCAGTCAGTGACATTTTCTCAAGCTCTTCTGGTTGTGCTTCCTCTACTTCTACAACAGTAGGGAGTGATGATTGAGAAGGTTGTGAACTCATGCGATCACCTCTAATTTTACTGGAGAGGATGATTGTGACTTTGTTTTATGATCATTAGATCGTAGTTGCTGATTGTGTAAATAAGGCTGAAGGGAGTTAGGCGTAAACACAGTGTAATACGCCTTGTTTTGAGAGAATAAAGCTAGGGGATTGTAAACCAAAGTCTTTAATGTTGATCCTTGTTTGGTTGTGCTGGTGGTGGGTTCTTGCTTTGCTTCACTGAGTATGGGGTGTTGTTGAAGTTCAGTGAGTTGGTTTTGCATTTTTTGTTCAAGTTCAGCCATACGCTGCATTTCTTGTTGGATTTGCTCACGCAGTTCAGATAGCCGTAGTTCTCGGTCAATATCCTGTTGGGCATTGTTCACAAAATGCATGAGTTTGGAATACCATTTTCCTGCGAAACGAGCAGCCTCAGGTAGCTTTTCTGGTCCAAGTACCAAAAGAGCAATAATACCAAACACAAATAGTTCAGACATTCCGACGTTGAACATCTATATAATCCCTAAACTTAGCTTTTAATGGTTGAATCTGATGTTTTTTTGACCTCATCATGCTCAATCGTTTTCGGATCTTTGAGTGCAGCCGTCTCTTCATCATCACGCATCGATTTTTTAAAGTCTTTGACTGCTCCGCCTACATCTTTACCAATATTTTTAAGTTTAGACGTACCGAATAATAAAATAACCACAATTGCGAAAATGATGACATGCCAAATTGATAAACCAGCCATAGCATTCTTCCTTTTAGTCTTTTCCATAAGAATTGATTTTATTGGATTGATTAAATGTCCATTTAGTCAATTCATTGTTTAAAATATCCTAATTATTTAGGGTATTACATTTAAAATAGTATATGTAGTTGATCTCTAAAAGAGGAAATATTCATTAGAAAGCAAGATATTTCCGTCTTTCACCTAGATTAAATTTTGTTGAACCCCTTGTACATTTTTATTTACATTGTTTTCTAACATTGAAAATAATCGTTGTTGCGCTTCAGTGGTTGCCCACGCAATATGTCCAGTGATCAGAACATTAGGGTGATTGAGTTTGAGCAGGGGATGGTCGATGGATGGTGGTTCTTGATCAAGTACATCTGTACCATAACCTGATATTAAATTCTTTTCTAATGCTTCGATGAGATCACGATCTTTTACCAATTGACCACGTCCAACATTAATCAGCAGACTATCTTTCTTCATCTGTTGTAGAACGTTCAGGTCAATCAGTCCTTGCGTGCTTTCATCAAGTTTACAATGTAAGGATATAATATCAGCTTGTGAAATGGCTTGTTCAAATGCCACATAGCCCTCACGACACTGAGATGCTCCTTTACGTTCGCTAAAAATAACATTCATGCCAAAAGCTTCAGCTTTTTGTGCCAAGGATGAGCCGATCATGCCTTTGCCAATAATGGTGAGGTTTTTTGCTTTTAATTCTCGCATGGGTGCGGCGATGTAAAATCCACTACTACTGTGAGACCATGATCCATCTGCAACGCCTGCAACTTGTTGGCTAAAGTTTTTAATTAAATTGATCATCAGTGTGAAAGCATGTTCTGCAACTGCATCCGTCGCCTGACCACGAATATTAGAGACCTGAACGCCACGTTGTTTTAATAAATCAACATTGATATGATTATAACCTGTTGAACATAGTGCAACTAATTTTAAATCAGGATTCTGATCCAGAATTTTTTCATCGATGGATAAATCACTTAGTATAATCACATCCTGATGATGGACTTTTTCATAAAATTCTGACTGACTGAGTTGTTGGTATTCCATATACTCAACAGGAAAGTCAAACTTAAATGATTGATCTAAAAGTACATATTTTTCAACACAAGTCACTTTAATGTTGCTCATTTTATTTTGCTCTCCTGGTTAAGTGTTATATGAAATATCTCAGTCATTGTGTTGTTTGCTGGATCCAGATCTGTTCAAATTCAGCTTTTTTATAGCGCTCATAAGCAGATTTGCTCATTACAACTACCGATGCCCGTCCGTTACGCGTAATTTCAACAGGGTATCCAGATAAAGCACGATCCATAACTTGTGAAAGTAATGCTTTGGCATTGGTATGATTTAATTGCTCCATTTCATCCTAGCTCCTCATTTTGAAATAGCCCAAGAGCAGCTTGGGCGATATTGCTTAAATTTTAAATACAGGTATAGCCAGCATCGGCGGTAATGATTGAACCTGTGAGTAGACTTGAAGCATCCGAAGCAAGGAATTGCACCACTGAGGCAATCTCATACGGCTGTCCCATGCGTTTGGCAGGGGTCATATCCAGCCATTGATTGACCAGATCCCCTTGACCTTCAAGATTTTGTAATAACGGCGTTTCAATATAGGTGGGTGCAACCGCATTGACCCGAATGTTACGTCTTGCCCACTCAACCGCCAAAGATTTGGTTAAATGATGCACACCTGCTTTCGAGGCATTATAGTGACATTGCGGTTGTGGAACGTTGACGATCTGTCCTGACATTGAGCCAATATTGATAATCGAGCCTTTTCCAGCTTCCAGCATACGACGACCAAAACCACGGCAGGTACGAAATACACCTGTCAGATTAATATTGATCACTTTATCCCATTCGGCATCGGTCATGTCTTCTGCTGGAGTATTGGTGACAATCCCTGCATTACACACCAGAATATCTAGTGGGGGTAAGGCGGCTGCGAGGGTATTAATGGCGGCACTATTGGTGACATCCAGTGCTTCTGCATGAGCATGATAACCTTTGGCTTGTAATGCTTGCGCCGTTGCATTGGCACGTTCAAGCACAATATCGGTACAAATGACCTCAGCCCCAGTTTCTGCCAATGCTTCTGCGATTGCCGCCCCGATACCTTGACCTGCACCAGTCACTAAAGCACGTTTATTGCTCAAATCCTGTCTATTGCGATAATCCATAATCTTTCTCTTTTATCATGTCAGTGCGCAGCGTAACGACTCACCTCGTAAACCACGTAATGCTTCTTCAGAGGCTAATCGCTGTAAGGTATCCACCGATGTATCTGAGAAGAAAGCTGCATGAGGGGACATGGTTAAATGGGATGCAGTACGCAAAGGAGAATCTATAGGTAATGGCTCTTTTTCAAACACATCCAGTCCAGCCCCAGAGATTTGTCCACTCACCAACGCTGCTGCTAATGCTGTTTCATCAATCAGTCCACCTCGTGAACAGTTAATGATGACACTACCTTGAGGCATTTGTGCAATGGCTTTTGCATCAATTAAATGGCGAGTTTCTGGCGTTAATGGAACATGGAGCGAAAGCACATTTGCAGAAGAGATCACCTGATCCTGTGACATCTGGATAATGCCTGCTGCTTTTGCCTGCGCTTCGGTGACATATGGGTCAAAGCCAATAATGTTACAGCCGAATACTGCCATGCGTGTCGCATAAGCACGAGCAATGCGCCCTAAACCGATGAGACCAACTGTGGTGTTGCGTAGTGAACGAACACCATCGACCATCTTATCAATCTTCCATTCACCTGTACGTATACCTTGATCATATTGCCCCAGTTTACGTGCCATCATCAAGGTCATGGCAGTGGCATGATCAGCAACTTCTTCGATGCCATAATCAGGGACATTACAGACCCGAATGCCAAGTTCTTTGGCTGCGGCAAGGTCGACATTATCCACACCGACACCATAACGAACAATCGTTGCACCCTCTGCCATGGCTTGCATGACACGACGAGTTATCGGGGCGAAATTATTGAGTATAGCATTTGCATCTGTAACCGCCTCAATGGTTTCTTCTTCCGTACGACATTGGAACTCGTTGAAATTTGCCCCAGCAGCTTGCGCTGCGGCTTGTTCATGTCGGGTATTGCCAAAGGCTTGATCAGTAACGACGAGTTTCATTTGATCAATCCTCGTTTCACTAGGTCACGCATCAGCGTACGAGTACCATAAGTCCACGGTGGAGCTTGATCAGAATATACAACCGTATTGCGTAATGTGCCTAAAAGTGGTGTAGAGATTTCGACTACATCCCCAGGTTTATGGGTAAAGCCAGAACCTTTGCCTTCTCGATCCTGAGTTGGCGCAAACATAGTACCTAAAAATAGCATAAAGCCATCTGGGTATTGATGAGAGTCATTGTAAGTTTGTGCGACCAGATTTGCAGGTTTACGGCTAATCTCTGCCATATTGGAATGCCCCGACATCTTGAAGCCATCTTCTGCACCTGTCACTGACATGGTCAAAGCGGCATTCTCAATATCGTTAAGCGTGAAATGTTCATCAAACAAACGGATAAAAGGTCCAATTGAACAAGAGGCATTATTGTCTTTTGCTTTACCGAGGAGTAGGGCTGAACGACCTTCGACATCACGTAAATTGACATCGTTTCCAAGAGTTGCACCACGAATATTGCCTTGACTATCGACAGCCAAGACCACTTCTGGTTCAGGGTTATTCCATTCTGAAATACGATTGACACCGACTTGTGCGCCATAACCGACTGCTGACATTGGCTGGGATTTAGTAAATACTTCTGCATCAGGACCAATACCTACTTCCAGATATTGTGACCACAGACCTTCAGCAATCAAGGTGGCTTTGACTTCAGCCGCTTTTTCTGAACCTGCTTGAATATTGGATAAACTACCACCAATGAGACTACCAATACGTTGACGGAGGGCTTCAGCACGTGCTGGATCCCCTGATGTTCGCTCATCAATGACACGTTCAACCATGCTTTTTGCAAAGGTCACACCACAGGCTTTTAAAGCTTGAAAGTCGCAAGGGGCGAGTAGACAAGAACGATCAGCATGGTAGCCCATTTCTGCTGGATCGAGGATTAAATCCTCAACTTTCCCTACAGCTTCACCTGTCAGTGTCTCAAAACGACCAGCAGGGTCATTGTCAAGAAAATCCGCCATTGAGGTCACAGACTCGGTGACATCAATTAAAACATTGTCACGTAAGATGACAACAGATGGGCCTTTATTGGGAATCCAAATTCGTCCAACGAGTTTGGCATTGTTGAGTGATGTCGGTAACATGGGGGATCCTTCCTTTGTTTGTAATTTTCTTAATATAGTAATACTACTTTTTAATTTTAGGTTTGGTCAAGTAATGAATTGGGGATAACTACGGTTATTTGATTTGTAAACAACAAAAATTAAATTATATCATTGTTTTTTAAAATTTAAATTATTTTAATTTTATTATTGATTTAATCATTTATTACAAACATCGTTTTGAAATTCTATAAATTCCGCTTGCACAAATATAGTATTACTATATATTCTAGAATCTAACAACAATGTTACCCGCATAGGATGACGTGGAGTAAATGATGAAAAATAATGCTTTATCCGAATCAATCGATGCATTAGATAGCACTTTATATATAGATGGTAAATTCTCTATAGGTACAGGAACACGTTTGCCTGTGATGAATCCAGCTACTGGAGATGTGATTGGTCATATAGTTGCGGCAAGTACTGATGAGATTAATACTGCCGTTTCTGCTGCGCATACTGCATTTCGTTCATGGTCTAAGGTGTTGCCGAAAACTCGTGCAACCGTATTACACCATTTAGGCGATCTAATTGCGGCGGATGCTTTAAATATGGCAATGATCATGACAGCCGAACAGGGTAAACCTGTTAATGAAGCGAAAGGTGAAATTTTAAAACTTGCTGAAGCCTGTCATTTCTATGCTGAAGAAGCGACTCGAGTGCATGGTGAAATCATTCCAAATGATCAACCTGGTTTCCAGAGTCTGGTGGTACGTGAACCGATTGGTGTGGTTGGGGCAATTACACCATGGAATTATCCAGCAGAGTTAGTCGGATGGAAATTATGTGCCAGTCTCGCAGCTGGATGCACCATAGTGATTAAACCAGCCGAACTGACGCCATTTACTGCATTAGCCATTGCACAAAAATGTACTGAAGCAGGCGTCCCAGCAGGGGTGGTCAATGTATTAACAGGTAAAGGTTCACAAGTCGGTCAGGCCTTGGTGGAGCATCCACAAGTTAATAAAATTGCGTTTACAGGATCAAGTGCGGTTGGCTTACATATCCAGCAAAGTTGCCCACAGGTAAAACGTATGTCGTTGGAGTTGGGAGGGAACTGTCCGTTGATTGTTACTGCAAGTGCAGATATCGATGCAGCAGTAAAAGGTGCTGCACGCCGTAGCTTCCGAAACTGTGGGCAAATCTGTATTGCTATTAACCGTATCTATGTTCATCGTTCAGCGTATGAGGAGTTTGTCACTAAACTTGCTGCAGCCGCTGATGCCCTGATTGTAGACAATGGTCAAGACAATCCAGCTGCTGATCTCGGCGCAATGGCTTCTGCTGAACCGTTAAAGAAAACCTGTAGCCATCTCGAAGATGCTTTGGCAAAAGGCGCACGTTTGGCAGCAGGTGGTAAAGCTCCTGATGGCGATCAATATGCCAATGGACATTTTTTCCGCCCAACCGTGGTTGCAGATTGTAATCACAGTATGAAAGTCATGACTGAGGAAACCTTTGGTCCACTCGTTGGGGTGGCTGTATTCGAGCATATTGATGAAGCAATTTTTTATGCAAATGACACGCCTTATGGATTAGCGGCGTACTGCTATGCCCGTGATTTGAATGAGATTCACACCATTTCAGCAGGTCTGGATTATGGCAATGTCGCCATCAATAACGTTGATGCTGGCATTATGAATGCACCGTATGGTGGGCGTAAGCAGAGCGGTGTTGGCTACGAACATGGTCGTGAAGGATTGCTTGAATATTTTAATTTCAAACATGTCCGCTTACACCATGGAGTGGGGAATTGAATTATGCAAGTGCTGCTAGGGATAGATATAGGAACTTCAGGATGTAAGGCTTTATTGATTAATACCGATGGAAAGGTTGTTTCAGCAGATACGGCAACCTATCCACTGTCTAAACCTCGACCAGGTTGGACAGAACAAGATCCTGAACTTTGGGTTGAAGGCACATGTCAAGCTGTAGCAGGCGCATTGGCGAAAGCACCTTCAGTTGAAATCTTGTGCATTGGTTTGTCTGGACAAATGCATGGATTAGTGCCACTGGATGCTGCACATCAAGTGTTACGACCAGCCATTTTATGGAATGATCAACGTAATCAAGCTGAATGTGATGATATTGTGGCTACTGCTGGCGGTCTGGATGGGCTACTGGCAGCAACCAATAACAGAATGCTAGTGGGTTATACGGGCGGTAAGATTCTCTGGATGCAACGCCATGAGCCTGAACTGTTTGCCCGTATCAATACAGTCTTAAATCCTAAGGATTATTTGCGTTTACGCCTGACAGGTATGATTGCGACCGAAGTGTCTGATGCGTCTGGTACTGGTTTGTTTGATGTGCGTTCACGGCAATGGGCAACTGATCTAATTGAAAAGATTGGAATTAACCCAAATATACTTCCGCCTGTGTTTGAGTCACAAGTCATCTCAGGGCAAGTCACAGCCGCAGGTGCGGAATTATTTGGTTTACCTGTAGGTGTGCCTGTTGCAGGGGGTGGTGGGGATTCTGTCATTCAAACCTTTGGCTCAGGCGTGATTGAGACAGGTGAATTGCAAACCACTATCGGTACAGGTGGAATTCTAGCGGCTGCCTTGGATACCCCTCAAGATAATCCTGATGGACGTTTACAGGTGTTCTGTAATATCGCTAAGGATAAATGGCACTGTATGGGTGTATCCCTTAATGCGGGTAGCACGATGACTTGGTTTCGTGAAACCTTCAGTGCAAGAACAGAGCTACAACCCCTTTCGTTTGAGCAAATTGTCACTCATGCGGCTGCAAGTATAGCAGGTGCACGGGGCTTATTATTTTTACCTTATTTGTATGGCGAACGCTGCCCGCATCCTGATCCGACCATGCGTGGTGCTTGGATTGGTCTAACTGCACGACACAATTATGACGATATGGCTCGTTCAGTCATGGAAGGCGTGGTACATACCCTAGCAGATATGTATGCCCTCATGAAGCCATTAGGGATTGAAAATCGTGTAATTAAGGCGTCGGGCGGTGGTGCTAAATCTCAACTTTGGCGACAAATTCAGGCAGATTTATTTGGTTGTGAAGTGGTGACGACTGATGGAGCTGCTGAAGGTGCGGCGTATGGTGCAGCGTTGGTGGCTGGTTTAGCAATAGGGGTTTGGTCGGATGCTCAAAGTGCGATTAAAAACTTTAGTGCAATCTCTCTTGAGCAACCAAATTTGGCAGTCGCTGATGTTTATGCACAGGCGCATGAATTGTATCGCAGTCTTTATCCTGTGTTAGGGAAAACCCTGACCGCGCTAAGTTCTCCAATTTTTGATCAATAATTTTCAGGAGTTTGTTTTATGACGGTTTATTCTGCTTTTATCTTTGATTTAGATGGTACGCTCATTGATAGTGCACCTGATATTGCGGAGGCTTTGAATATTGGTTTTGCTCAAAATGGTTGGCCAAAAATTGAGGCAGCGTATGTAGAGAAGTTTCTTGGCAATGGTCCACGTCGACTTATTACCGATATTTTAGATGAATTAGATATTCAGTATGATGATGTGATTGTACATCAAACGTTGGAACGTTATCAGCAAGCCTATATGGCAAATCCAGCAGGACATACCCGAATTTTTCCTCATGTACGTGAAGACCTTGAGGCATTAAAATCGGCAGGTATAAAATTGGGCATCTGTACCAACAAAACCCATGCAATCACTGCTAAAGTGTTGCAACAACTTGGTTTGTCTGAATTATTTGATGTCGCATTAGGGGCAGATGCTGTCCCTGCCTGTAAACCAGATCCGAAACATTTGCTCGCTGTAGCAAAAGCAATGAATCTGGTTTCAGGGAACTGGGCGTATGTTGGTGATACCCCAATTGATCAGCAGGCAGCCGTGGGTGCAGAGGCTCCATTCTTTGTTGTGCCTTGGGGTGGTGGTCCAGAAGTTGAAGTTTCGTCAACGCAACGTTTGAGTCGTTTGGCGGATTTGTTACAAGTTTGATTTGTGCCGTCTAGTGACGGTCAGGAGTGAATGAGATGGCTGTCAGTTTGCTACAACGGATTGTTAAGGAAAGTGAAAACATGCACCGTGCCGAACGGCGTGTGGCTGATTTTGTGGTGACTTCACCTTCTGAAGTGATTCAGATGAGTATGGCGAGTTTGTCGGAGGTATGTTCTGTCAGCGATCCAACCATTATGCGTTTTTGTCGTCGTTTTGGTTTTGAGGGTTATCAGGACCTGAAACTCCAGTTGGCGCAGAGCTTAGTGCCATCAGCCCCCTTTGCCTATGAGCAGATTACTCCCCATGACAATATCGAAAATATTGTGCGGAAAACCTGTCGTAATTCGTTGAATGCGATCCAGCGATTGGCTGAAGATTTAGCTCCTCAACAAATCACCGAAGCAGCCAATTGTCTACAAGACGCAAGCTGGGTAGGGATTTGTGCTACAGGAATGTCTGAAATCAATGCTGTAGATGCTGAGCATAAATTTCAGCGGCTGGGTATTCGTTGTCAGGCGTTACTGGGTGCTAAGCATCAACGCATCCATGCTGATAGTGCCAGAGCAGGAGAAGTGATCCTGATCTACTCACAATCTGGACATACTCGACAAATGGTTGAAATTGCAACCATTGCACGTAAATGTGGAGCGAAAGTTGTTTCGATTGCAGCAGATGATAGTCCATTGGCACAAATTTCGGATGTATTGGTAGCGGTACAGCCTTATGAGCATACTGAACTGATGACACCATTAGCTTCACGCTTAAATCACCATCTTGTAACCAATATGTTAGTTACTGCCATTGCAATTGCCAGTGGTAGCCAATTCCCAGATCAATTGCCTGCGCTTGATTTCTGGCGTACGGACAAGATTTGATCTATTAAAACAGTGCAGTATTGAGCTGCGTAAAAGGAGTACTCCATGATTAATCAACAGAATGAAGCAAAAAAAGTAGCAGGACGAAGAGTAATTCAGGATTTCATCCGTGATGGGATGAAATTGGGATTAGGTTCTGGGACGACTTCGCACTTTTTTGTTCGTGAATTAGGCGCATATGTGAAGGAACATGATTTAAATCTGACCTGTACCACGACTTCTCGTTCCACAATTGATGTGGCAAATGAGGTAGGCATTGAGATTACTGATCCTAATGAGATTGGTGAAATTGATCTGACCGTTGATGGTCCTGATGAGGTTGATCACCAATTTAATATGATCAAAGGTGGCGGTGCTTGTTTGCTTTGGGAGAAGATCATCGCACATGCTTCCAAACAAATGATCTGTATTTGTGATGAAACAAAGATTGTCGATTGTTTGGGCGGTTTTCCACTTCCAGTTGAGGTGGTGCAATTTGCATGGAAGCAAACCTTACGAATGGTTGAACGTGTACTTGCAGAACATGGTATTGACAATATACAGATTGAACGTCGAATGCGTGATGGGCAACCTGTTGTGACAGACAGTGGTCATTTTATTCTTGACTGCCATTGTGGGCCAATAATCAAAGACCCATCACCATTAGAGATTGAGCTTAATCGAATTCCGGGTGTGGTCGAAAATGGTCTGTTTACCCGTGAAGCGGTGGGGATGGTAGTGGCACGTTTTGACGGGACGTCTTACGTTAAAATGCGCTAATATAGTAAAACTATATTTGGTTGTGATAAAACTAAAATCAATTTACTAAAATATAATGGTTGATATTTCTCTTAAATATCTGTGTTTATTATATATTTAAGTTTTTTTGTTGAATTTTGAGTATCTATTTATTGCATCTAAAGATTATTTTTAAATATTCTGTATGGGATGTTATTGACAGTTTAACTAAAAATGTAGTATTACTAGATTTAATAAATAAGGAATAAAGGAGATATTCCAATGACAAAATCAAATCAGGGCGGAATTAGCCGCCGTAATCTATTCATTAGTGCAGCAGCGGCAGGTATTGGGTTAAGTCTGGGGGGGGGATTAGTGGGATGTAGTCGTTCTTCGTCAACAGCAGGTCGACTTTCGATTCCCTATTCTAATAAAAGTCTTGATTACTATTTCTTTGTGATTCAGGAAGAAGCAGTCAAACGTGCGGTGAAAGCAAGCTCTGGTGAGTTTCAGGCAACCAACGCAAACTTTGACAGTACCCGTCAGCTTGAGCAGTGGCAAAGTCTAATTTTGTCAAAACCGTCTGCGATTATTTCAGACTCGATTGATAGTCAGGCGATTGTTTCTGCAATCCAGCGTTATAACCAGCAAAAAATTCCAGTGGGTATTATTGATACACCAGCGGATGGTGGTGATGTTGCCATTACCGTGAGTTTTGATAACTTTCAGGGTGGTGTGATTGCTGCTGAGGAAATTGTCAGTCGTCTAGTCAAAAAATATGGCAAACCAAAAGGTAAGGTATTGAATTGTTTCGGTGCCTTGGCTTCGGTTGCATGGCGTTTGCGTAAAGAGGGGATGGATTCTGTTTTCGCCAAATATCCAGAAATCACCTATTTGTCTCGTCCTACCGAAGGGCAACTCGATAAAATGCTGGCTGTAACTTTGGCAACTTTATCTGAGCATCCTGATCTCGATGCTGTACATGCCCCATCAGATTCTCCAGCACGAGGTATTGCAACCGCACTTCAGCAAAAGAATCGCTGGAAAAAAGTCGGTGAAGAAGGTCATGTCATATTTGTTACCATTGATGGTGAACCGATTGCATTGAAATGGATTCAAGAAGGTTATATGGATGCCTGTGTATCACAGGATCCAGTGGCTTATGGTGAGATTGCGGTTGAAATGATTACTAAACATTCATTGAAAAATGAAGCCGTGCCATTGGGTGTATATCAAAACAAAAAATACTTCTGGGAAAAAGGTGAGATTGTTAAAGGCAAGACAGGACCAACCCTAATAATCCCTGCATTTGTGATTACGGGTGACAATGCCAGTGATCCACGTCATTGGGGGACTGTTTCTGAGAAGGATTGGGGCATTCCCTATGCTTAATTGGATTTAGGGTTAAAGGCTTGTCCCAGTGTTGACAAATAAGGAATGTTGAGAGAATAAAATGGGCTTACATGAACGGAATATAGAAAAAACAATTGATAAGCAGATTCTAAAAATTGAGAACATGACCAAAATTTATGGATCTGTCCATGCTTTGCGAGGTGTGTCGGTCGAGATTCGAAAAGGTTCTATTCACGGATTGCTTGGAGAAAACGGTGCAGGTAAATCGACCTTAGTTGGCATCATTTCCGGACAAGTCACACCGACATCAGGACGGATCATTCTTAATGGTCGTGTGCTTGAACGTGTTGATGTAAAAGCGATGGAAGCGGCAGGTGTTTTTTTGGTAACGCAAGAGCCAATGATCATCGATAACATGACCGCAGAAGAAAATTTGATGTTGGGCATTTGGCCAAACAGCAATGGTTTTGTGAATTGGAAAACCTTGCGTGCCAATGCCACTCGTATGTTGGATGGTACAGGGATTGATGGCAAGGCGTTAGCTGGTCATCTGGATGCTGTGGCACGACGTAAACTCAATATTTTACGCGCGATGTTCTCTGGTGGTCGAGTGATTATTCTGGATGAACCCACGGCAGCATTGACCGTGGCGGATCGTCGTCAGTTATTCGATTTTATGCGCGAGTTGAAAGCCACAGGTGTGACATTCATCTTCATTTCACACTACAACGATGAAATTCTTGAAATTTGTGATGCAGTTACTGTATTGCGTGACGGTAGTTTGGCAGGTGGTACTGAAAATGTCAGTGCCATGAGTTCTGAACAATTGACTGAACTGGTCATTGGACGAGACCTTGCACTTTTTCAGAGAGAACGTCGTGATTATACAGGTCAGGTGCCAGCCGTTTCTTTAAATGGCGTATATGGAAAATATCTGGCTGTGGATCTGTTGTCGATTGGCCCTGGTGAAGTGATTGGATTTACAGGTCTCCCCGGTGCAGGTGCTAAAGAAGTTGCCCGAGCAATCTTTGGATTGCATGCGGCACAAGGCACGATCTCAATGAGTGGAGAAGCTGCTCGACCTTTAGCAACGTCACCACGTGAAGCCTTTGATATGGGTATTGCATATCTCTCTGATGATCGCCGCCATGATGGTGCGGTTGGACAGATGTCGATTGGTTCAAATATTGCACTTTCTTCTTTGTCATTACGCTCAAAGTTAGGCTTTATTGATCAAAAGGCGGAAGAATCCGTGATCAACCATTATTTTAAAGCCATGGGTGTAAAAGCACTGAGTGCCGAATATGCGGTGGATACCCTGAGTGGTGGCAATCAGCAGAAAGTCTGTCTGGGGCGTGTACTGGCTGCAAAACCACGTCTGCTCATGGTAGATGAACCAACGCGTGGGATTGATATTGGCGTGAAACAGGACGTACTTCGCATTATTGACGAACTCAGTCGAGCTGGCGTTGCAGTCATTATTGTTTCGACAGATATGGACGAATTGGTACGCGTTGTTGATCGGGTCTGTATTTTCGATCAAGGGACTGTAAAAAAAACATTAACGGGTGAGGATATTACCGTTGACCGTTTGCGTGCATCAGTTCAAGCATGATGTAAACGGATACGAATAGGAGAATGGAAATGAGTAATGGAATAATGGCGAGCAATGTGACGACACCCATTGCACCTAAGAAAAATACCCGAGAAATTTTAGGCTGGATTTTACACAATGTTGTCTGGATTTGGTTGATCGCACTGGTTGTCATTTTTGGTGCATTTAATGAATATTTTCTGACCATATTTAATTTGCAAAATATCATGGTACAGGCAACAGTTTTGGGGCTTCTGGGCTTGGCTGTGGCGCTACCACTTTTGATTGCTGAAATCGATCTTTCAATTCCAGCAAATGCGGGTTTCTCCGCAGCTGTTGGTGCACTTGCTTATTCTGATTGGGGTTTGCCTTGGTTTGCTGCGATGCTCATCGGGCTTGCGATTGGTACATTTATTGGTTTCTTTAATGGATGGTGTATTACCCAATTAAAAATGGTTTCGCTCATCCAAACCTTGGCAATGATGATCATTCTACAAGGTGCATTGTTGGCCTTAACTCAAGGTAAAACACTGAATAACTTTGCAGAGGGTTATACATGGATAGGCCAAGCCACGATTGGTGGTTGGCCGTTAATGCCCATGGTGTTCATCATTATGCTGGTGATTTTGGGAATTATTCTTAAAAATACTGTTTTAGGTCGTTCAATCTATGCGGTAGGTGGAAATCCTGCTGCATCTCTTTCGGCTGGAATCCGAGTAAAGCGTGTCAAGATTATGACATATACCATGGCAGGATTTCTTGCTGCACTCGCAGGGTTCTTATTGGCTTCATGGCAAATGGCAATTACCTCAAATCAAGGATCAAGCTATTTGCTTTATGCGATTGCAGCTCCAATTATTGGCGGTGTCAGTGTGTTTGGTGGGCGTGGGAATGTCAAAGGTGTACTTGGCGGTGTGTTATTGCTAACGGTAATTCAAGTTGGACTTGCGATTATCAATATCCCTTCATTCTATGTCGGTATGATTGGCGGAATTATGATTTTTATTGCGGTACTTATTGATGCTTTCCGCGTCCGTTATTTTGGCTAATTTATTCAACTTCATATAGGAAATAGTCATGTCTTTTAAACCACATGGTAAGCACTTGATCGCTGGGCAATGGGTCGCTACAGACAACACCTTTATGAGTGAACCTGCTGAAGGATCAGCACATTGCTTCTCAGTTGGAAATAGTGAACTGGTAAATCAGGCTTGTGAAGCCGCAGAAGAGGCATTCTGGAGCTATGGTTATTCAACACTTGAGCAACGCGCGAACTTTTTGAATAGGATTGCGGATGAGATTGAAGCTCGTGCTGATGCCATTATCGAAATTGGTTCTCAGGAAACAGGTTTGTCAACCGCTCGATTACAAGGCGAGTGTGGGCGTACTGTTGGACAGCTTAGGATGTTTGCAACGCATATTTTGAAAGGTGAATACCTTGATCGTCGTCACGATCTTGCGCTTCCAGATCGAAAACCATTACCACGTCCAGACCTACGCTTGATGCAACGTCCAATAGGTCCTGTTGCGGTGTTCGGAGCTTCAAATTTCCCCCTTGCATTTTCAACAGCAGGCGGCGATACCGCATCAGCCTTGGCTGCTGGCTGTCCAGTTGTGGTGAAAGGACATGAGGCACATCCTGGTACTGCTGAGATTGTGGCAGAAGCGATTCATACTGCGATTGAAAAATGTGGTCTTCATGCAGGTGTGTTTAGTTTGGTACAAGGTGGATCTTTAGAGGTGGGGCAAACATTGGTTCAGCATCCATTAATTAAAGCGGTTGGCTTTACAGGTTCGCTACGTGGTGGACGTGCTTTATTTGATCTTTGTGTTGCTCGCCCAGAACCAATTCCGTTCTTTGGTGAACTAGGTTCAGTCAACCCAATGTTTATCTTACCAAATGCGATTATCAATCGTGGTACAGACATTGCCAAAGGTTGGGCTGAATCACTCACTTTAGGTGCAGGTCAGTTCTGTACTAATCCCGGGATTTCAGTACTTATTGAAGGCTCAGAAGCAGATGCCTATATTCAAACTGCTGTCAATGCACTTGAACCTGTTCAGGTGCAGACCATGCTGACTAATGGGATTGCAACGGCTTATCGTACTGGACAAAAACGTTTGGCAAATACCGCAGGTGTAAGGGAGGTCTTCACTTCAAGTTGTGATCTTCGTAATGCTAAGCCTTATCTGTTTGTCACAACAGGCAAAGAATGGTTTGCCAATCATAGTTTGGGTGAGGAAGTCTTTGGCCCATTAGGTTTAGTGGTAACAGTCAAAGACATAGCAGAAATGATTCGGGTCGCGAAGTCACTTGAAGGGCAGATTACCTGCACGATTCACCTTAATGAAGATGATACTACATTTGCAACTCAGTTATTACCTGTACTTGAACGTAAAGCAGGTCGTATTCTTGCCAATAGCTTCCCAACAGGGGTAGAAGTCTGTGATGCCATGGTACACGGTGGGCCATATCCAGCTTCGACAAACTTTGGTGCAACGTCTGTGGGAACCATGGCGATTCGTAGATTTATGCGGCCTGTGTGTTATCAAAATATTGCTGAAGAATTGCTGCCTGTAGATTTACGTTAATTAAGTCAAACATCAAGTTTCATGAGTTTGAAAAAGAGACAGGGAGATTAAGTAAAGGAAATTGCTTTATCTCCTTATTAGAATCAAAACCTAATTGAAATAAATTAATTCTAACGAGTGCTTTTTATCTCATCCCACTGAAGATCTCAGTGGTATAAGACAAACTCATGCTTAAAAAAGGAATTTAAAATGAAAAAAAACCAATGGATTGTTGGAACAACTATTTTAGTATTATCTCAGATGACATTTGCTGTTGAATTTGGCGGCTATTTCCGTACAGGAATGGGCGTCACCGATGATGGAAAAACACAAGAATGCTTCCAATTGACTGGTGCGCCTTCTAAGTATCGTCTTGGAAATGAATGTGAACAATATGGCGAGTTATTTGCGAAACAAAGCCTTATAAAACTAAAAGATAATTCTGAAATTAGTATCAATGGAATGCTTCAGTTTTATAACGAATATGGACAAACATTAAGTTTTAATGACGATAATGGCTTTACCCGCATGAACCAATTCTATTTAGATTGGAGAAACATCTCTTATTTGAATGGGGCTAATATATGGGCAGGTAGAAGATTCTATAACCGAAATGATATTAATATGTCAGATTTCTTCTATTGGAATCAGAGTGCGAATGGCTTTGGTATAGATGATTATAAAATTAATGACCTCTCCTTGAGTTATGTATTTTCGAGAAAAGATAGTGTATTTCAGGAAAAATATATCAATCGACATGATGTGACTGTTAAGGGGTTTAAATTAGATGCTAAAAACACCATTAATACAGGTTTGTCATTGGTTGATGCAGATGAAATGGGATGGGCACTCACAGTACAAAATGTCACTGCGAATGTACTGAATGGTAAAAATACGGTTGCCTTACAATATGGTGAAGGTGCTGGAATGGGGTTAAGTTATACAGGTAATCCTGAATTGGATCGTGACAATTCTTCCCTACGTTTTGTTGAAGTCCTAGACTGGGAATCAGAGAGCAAAAAATTAAATGGGCAAGCCCAATTTATTTATCAAAAAGATCAATTTAAAAATCAGGGTGATCGTGATTGGATTTCAGTGGGTTCTCGTATTGCCTATGTTGTTCAGGACCATTTTAAAATTGCAACTGAAATTGGTTATGACCAGATTAAGGCAAATGACCAAAACCGAAATTTGACCAAATTGACACTTGCACCAACATGGTCGATGAAAGGGACAGGCTTTTATGATCGGCCAGAACTTCGTTTGTATTATACCTATGCTTTTTGGAATGATAATGAGCAAAAACTAAGAGATGCGGTTATACCAGATAGCAATTTCCAAAATATGAGCCATGGTTCAAATTTTGGTGCTCAATTGGAATATTGGTGGTAATGGTTTGATTTTTCATTCAAAAATAAGTGGTCTAATGATGACCACTTTTCAAATGAAACTTAATTAATATTCAGTAGTGTAAGGGAATAATAATGAAAGCATTGGTACTGGAAGAAAAGGGTAAACTTCAGATTCGTGACATCGATATTCTTGAACGTCTGGGCGAAAATGATGTACGCATCAAAATTGCTAAAGTTGGTGTATGTGGAAGTGATGTTCATTATTATAAGCATGGTCGAATTGGTGACTTTGTCGTGGATGCACCCATGATCCTTGGACATGAAGCCAGTGGTATTATTCTTGAAGTTGGTTTGGCTGTTAAACATTTGAGCGTTGGTGATCGTGTTTGTATGGAACCTGGGGTATTTGACCCAAACTCAATAGAAACGATGCAAGGCGTGTATCATCTTGATCCAAATATCAAGTTTTGGGCAACTCCTCCTGTACATGGGGTATTACGTGAATCTGTAGTTCATCCTGCAAATTTAACCTTTAAGTTACCCGATCATGTCAGTCTTGAAGAAGCTGTTATGGTTGAGCCTTTGGCTTCAGGTGTGCATGTGGCGCGTAAAGTTGGTATTTCTCCTGGAGATACTGCTGTGGTTGCTGGGGCTGGTACGATTGGAGCTTTGATGGCATTGGCTTTACTTGCTTCTGGATGTAGTCAGGTCATCATTACGGATGTTAAGCAAGAGAAGTTGGATTTTTTAGTACAGCATTATGGCGAGCGTTTGGTTGCTTGTAATGTTATGCAGAAAGATTTGACAGCTTATGTGCAGCAGTATTTTATTCATGGTGTTGATTTATTTGTGGATTGTAGTGGTAATGCTGATGCAATTGCGGCAGCTCCCCATTGTTTAAAACCTGCTGGAAAACTTGTTTTTGTTGGGATGCCACAAGCACCTGTACCAATAGATATTGTTGCAATGCAGGTCAAAGAGATTGAAACGATTTCAATTTTCCGTTATGTCAATGATTATAAACGTTCTATTGCCTTGATTGCATCAGGTCAAATTGATGTTAAGCCTTTAATCTCAAAACATGTTCATTTTGATGACAGTATTCAGGCTTTTGAGTTGGCAGCATCAGCACTGTCAGATGTGATTAAAATTATTATTGACTGTGATCACTAATTCATCAGTTTGGTGTGCAAAACCCAGCCGATTTTATAAATAGTCGGGCTGCGTTTATTTATTTTTCTAAGTTATTTTAGAACATTACCATCCATATTTTAGTTGAACCCCGAAATTTGAACCATGTTTTGGAAATATTTTATAGCGTCAAGTTGTGCCATCTAAATGTTGATCAAATTGATCGACAACATATGATTTAAGTTTCTTAAATTAAGGTATTCATAACATATCAAAAAATTCAAAACAAACTTCTAGTAAAGTTGGTTCTCTAGCTTCAGATGTATTGCGTAATTCTTCCTCGTCAACCATTGAGAAAAACTTGCTAGATGCGCTCTAGCTCAGACACATTAGCTTCAAAAGTATTACAAAGTGAAAAATATAGTGATACTACAAAAAAATTAGTAGCTTTAGTACTTTCTCAATCAAATAAAGATTGGACTGCTACATGTGTCAAGAATTTTGGTGACTATTCATACAAAGGTAGGCAGTCTCTCTAGAGAATAAAGATTATTGATATTATCAAAAAAATATATTTGAATTAACTAAAGAAAAAGGCTCATGGATTTGATATATTTTTATTAAAGACAAAGTCACTAGCAATATACACTGGCATATACCAAATAGGTTTTTTGGCTAGAAGTTTTTAATCTTTAGGGTAAAGTTAGATATTAGTGAACATAAAATGATTGTAATTTTTCAAGTTAAAAATGTCTAAAAAGCCTTATCTATCAACAGAAATGCAAAAATACCAAACAAAGCAAAAAAGACAAAATAAATTACTTTTGCAACTTTCCATTCTTCTATTTATCCCGCCTTTATTGTTATTTCCCGCGTATCCAAGAAATGATTGGCAATATTCCATTTATAAGTACATCACAGAAAATTTGTTGATTACAGTAGGTTCAAAAGGACCACTACCATTTTTTACTATTCTTTCTAGTATATACATTACAATCATTATGTTTTTCTTAAGTTGCTATGTCTGCTGGTTATTCTTAAAAAAGTATGGCATTCAAGAAAACTTCCAAAAAAAAATTTACAGTTTATTCTTACAATTCGAATTTTCTTCTTCATATAAATATCCTTGGTTAGAAATACCAATAATCAAAAAAACATTAGTTTCGAGCATTTTTATTTTATGTTTTCTTGGCAGTATATGGCACTTTGTTCATGATGAAATTTCATTTCAAAGTGGTAGTCGTAAAGGTGCACTCATAGAATGGAGTTACAACTATAGAATAGGCGTATTGTTCTGGGAGTTTATTATTAGCTTGTTGAGCATCTCGCCTATTTTTTATTTCTTTCTTTTATTCATTTATCTCAGCAATTACTATTTCCGTGGGTTGGGAACTGGGAAAATTCTTTTTTCCAAAAGAAACAGCAAAACTAAAAAACGTAAGAAAAAAAGATGATTTTGTTAATTCTGCCATATTGTCTTATCCTGTAATAGAACAACACTTATCTCATAAAATGCTCAATCAATTTCTTAGGGCACTTTAATATTCTCGTGGCGTCTATACCATGCACTCCAACATATTTATGTTCTTGCTTGTCACAAATATGGAGGCTTATCCAACACGATCATGCTGAATAAGCCCATTTAAAAATCATCAATCAATATCAGGATGCTGTTTGGCAAGGTGATCACGTTTTTCTTGTAGTTCTTCGATTTTTTGATCAATTTTTTCGATTTTCTGCTCAATATTTCCATGATATTGCTCTAGAAGTTCCTCAGCTTCTTCAGGATCAACCGCCATTGGCTTGGCGCCTTTAAGTGGTAAATTTGCTGTTTCTTTAAGATAAATCGCAGTAATAACACCAAAGCAGCCACAAATCACCAGATAATAGGCTGGCACCATAATATTTTGAGTTGTTTCAACCAACGTTGCTGTGATGGTAGGTGTTAAACCTGCAATCACCACTGAAATATTAAAGGCAATTGCAAGTGCGCTATAGCGAATTTCAGTTGGAAACAATGCGGGTAGGGTTGAAGCCATTATTCCAATCAGCATATTGAGTGAAAGTGCCAACATCAACAGACCCAAGAAAATTAAATAAACATTATTTGTGGCAAGCAATATAAAGGCTGGATATGACAAAACAATCAGTGCAAAACTCCCTGCAAAGACAAATGGTCGACGACCAATTTTATCACTTAGCATTCCCACGAATGGCTGGACAAAGAGCATTCCGACCATTACTGCAATAATAATCAAAACGCCGTGATTCTCTGAGTAGCCTAAGTTATGTGAGAAATAACTTGGTAAATAGGTAAGTAGCATGTAATAGGTGACATTGGTACACAGAACTAGACCAACACATACCAATAGACTGCGCTTATGTTCACGGAAAATTTGTTTGAAACCCACTTTTTGCGGTTTTTTAGATAGTGACTGTTCTTCAGCATGCGCCTGAAAAGTCGGAGTTTCATCTAAAGAATGACGTAAATATAAGCCAATTAGTCCTAGTGGTAACGCTAAATAAAAAGGAATTCGCCAGCCCCAATCGACAAAGGCCGCTTCCCCCATGGAAAAACTAATCATTGAAACGACACCCGCCCCAACAACAAAACCTAAAATAGAACCAAAATCCAGCCAGCTTCCCATGAAACCACGTTTTCGATCTGGTGAATATTCCGCTACAAATATTGCAGCTCCAGCATATTCTCCTCCGACTGAAAAACCCTGAGCAATTTTTACAATGAGTAGCAGAATAGGGGCCCAAATTCCTATACTTTCATAGGATGGGATTAAGCCAATACCAAAAGTACTGACGGACATGATAATAATGGTGATCGCTAGGATCTTTTGACGACCGTATTTATCACCTAAATGCCCAAAAAACAATCCACCTAAAGGTCGAAATATAAAAGGTATAGAAAAGGTTGCGAGTGCTGCAATCATTTGTATACTAGGCGATGAATTTGGAAAAAAGACTTTACCTAATACATAAGCGACATAACCATAAACACCAAAATCAAACCATTCGATTGCATTGCCTAAGGCTGCGGCTTTAATGGCTTTTTTAGTCTTATCATAATCAATAATTTCGACATCATCGATTTCAAGTGGTTTAATTTTTCTTTTATACATAAATGGCTTAATCCTAATGAATGACTGTGTTTAAAAAATCTCTAAACCAAAGTCAAAAATAAAATTCATCATGAGCAGAAATAATTAAAAGATAACGCTAAGTTACATTTAAAATTTCAATGTCATAGAATTTTAATAAATATCAATTGATTATAATTTTAGTTTTTTTGTGGTTTTTATGTGTTGGGTAATCATGAATAAAATGTATGAGATCTGATGTAATTGTGTAATGAGTTTAACGTATATAAATGAATCAAAAGGATTGAAAATAATAGTTGTGTTTCCTTTCGCTAATTTTTTTTTGCAGTGATTAAAGCTAAATTAAATGATAAAAGATGTTAAGACTAGAAATAGGCTATTAAGATGATGACTAAAGCAAAGAACAGCCGTTAAGTGTAATTTTATCAACAATCCAAATGCTAATGAGTGCAATATTAGTTATAACCATATCCAGCTTAAATGGGACGCTAAAACTGTATAAATATTTTTTTATAGATAACAATGAGTCCATTTTATAAGGTCCTGAGTTTTTTAGCTTAAATGTTATATTTTTTGTAAAAATAAGTTATTAAAAACTAATGTAATTTACAATTTTAATGATTAGTTAGACAAAATATCTGTTCATTGAGAAGTACAATTTTTAGCAAGTCACTTATTTCCTGCTTTTGTTTTATGGAAAGCCATTATGTTTTCAAATTATATTCATCCTTTTGTTTTGTTTTTCTCCTTACTCAATCCTTTTTTGATGAGTATTTATATGATCGGGATGATCAGACACACTGAAACTAAAGTATTTAATAAAGGTTTAGCACAAGGTGCTTTGATTGCTTATGTGGTTTTTATGCTTTTTGCATGGGGTGGCGAAGCAATTTTTAGTACTTATTTAAATGTTCGTTTTGAATCATTTCAGATTTTTGGTGGGTTAATTTTCTTGGTGATTGGCTATCGTTTTGTATTTCAAGGTGCAGATACTATCGGAGAAATGAGAGGAACGCCTGCACATTTGGCCAGTACCATGGCTATGCCATTTATGATTGGTCCAGGCACAATTAGTGCAGCTGTGGTGACAGGAGCGAGTATGTCTTTACTCGAATCCGCGGTGTTGATTGCTTTTACCTTATTTATTAGCTGTGGCATTTTAATGATCATGAAGTATGGGCATGACCACTTACGTTATAGCCATGCGAAATATATTGATCGCTATTTTGATATTGTTGGACGTTTATCTGCCTTGTTAATTGGGACTATTGCGATTGATATGATCGCGACAGGGATTATTGGTTTACTTGAAAAGTATTAATAATTATTTATATTTTTGATTTTTAAGATAATTATTAAATAAAAGCTGAAACATGATTTACGCTGAGGTGGGAGATCCACCTCAACATTATATCAAAGTTTATTCAGGACTATCATCTAGAAATCTTCTTAGCCTTTCAGATTGAGAGGCTGTCCATTTTATATCTTTGTCTAACAAAACGAATTTTAAGTAGAAAATAATGGAGGAATATAGAGATATATGTTGTTTTTATGTGAAATATAACGATAATGATTTTTATTTAGATTAAGAGTTTTATTTCATGGGTAGATGGATTTCTCAAAATCGGATCTTTGCTAAAAGTGCTATTTATCTTGCACTTTATAGTTGTTGGATTGGGACAAGTTATGCTGCGACGGAAGCAACAACAGAACAAACAAATGCTTTACCCATGATCGTTGTCACAGCAGAAAATAATACAGAAAATAACTACACTAAAAAGAATGCCAGTACATCTACTAAACTCGATTTGAGTATAAAAGAAACCCCACAATCTGTTTCAGTGATTACACGCAAACAAATCGAAGATATGGGTGCGACAAATTTGGGTGATGCATTATTAAATACAACAGGGATTTTGCTAACAGGGGATAATACGGAGAGAACCAACTTTTCAATTCGAGGGTTTAATGTTGGAGATGGTTGGAATTCAAATATATTGCAATATGATGGGGTTGCTGTAAATGCAAGTAATGTCACCTCATCTAAACCAGATATGGCAACCATTGAAAGTATTGAAGTATTACGAGGGGCAGCAGGGTTAATGCAAGGTTCAGGAGAACCGTCTGGTGCAATTAATCTTATTCGTAAAAAACCAACAGAAACTTTTCAAGCAAGTGGTGCTGTAAGTTATGGCTCATGGAACACAGTACGTGGAGAAATGGATGTTTCTGGTCCATTGAATCAATCTGGGAGCGTGCGTGGTCGTCTAGTGGCGGCAGGTCAAGATGGTGATTCATTTATGAAATCTGTTACTCGTGATTCTAATGTTTTATATGGAATCGTGAGCAGTGATTTAACTGAAAATACGCTATTGAATATTGGATATTCACGTCAAGGTGAACATGCAGTTCCCGTCAATACAATTCCTAACTATTTTAATGGTACTAAAATAGGCATCGATAATTCTAACTGTGGTTGTGATTACAGAGATTTTTGGGATAAAACCAATACACAAGGCTTCTTAGATATTAGCCATAAATTTGATAATGGGTGGGAAGTAAAAGCCAGCTATTTGAAGGCAAGATATGTCATGGATATGGCATTTACATCACTGGGATTATCTTCAACTACGACAAGTGCAGATAATGCTTTGGCAACTGTTTATAAGTACGGATATAACTATGAGCAAAAATTAGATATTTATGATTTTTTTGCAAAAGGTACATATCGATTATTTGGCCGTGAGCATGACCTAGTATTTGGCGCAAATCACAGTAAAAGTAATATTACAGGGGCATGGACAAGTTGGGACCAAGTTCTAGAAGATTATAGTTTGGTTGGTGGGGGGGAAACACCAACGCGTGACTATTTATACGTCAATATCAAAAATTACAGTCCTTATCAATTACCTTATATCGCGCCACGTTATCAAAATACCAGTGTTGATCAGGTACGTCAGACAGGATTCTATCTCACCACTCGCTTAAATATTATTGATCCTCTCAAAGTTATTGCAGGTGTGCGCCAAAGCAATTATGAAAGTGTAAACGAATATAAGAAATCTAATATTTTAACACCCTACTTTGGACTTACTTACGATATCAATGATGCATTGACTGCATATGCGAGTTATACCGATACTTTTATTGTTCAAAATGCTAAAGATCGTTATGAGACATTACTTGATCCAGTACAAGGTAATGTTTATGAAATTGGTTTGAAAGCAGGTCTTTGGGATGATCGTTTAATTGCATCAGTTGCTGGATTTAAAACCAATCAAATAAATCGGTCAATACGAGATGAAAGTTCGAAAGGTCAGTGTCCGTTTAATGGTGGTGAGGCTTATTGTAATGTTGCATCGGGTGAGGTGATCAGTAAAGGGATTGAAACTGAGATTCGTGGTGAAATTATCCCCAATCTTAATTTAAGTTTCGGCTATACATACAATACTACGGAATATGCAAACGACCCTACAAATCAAGGTTTGGTTTTTAATGAGGATACGCCTGAACATATTGCACGTTTATTTGCGACCTATAAGTTTGCAAATAATTTAATCCTAGGCGGCGGTGCAAATTATCAAAGTACTTGGAAAGTGGGTCGTTATAGCGAACATCCTTATCGTCAGCCTGGATATACGATTGCTAACTTGGTGGCGAGTTATCCATTAAGTGATAAAGTGAATATTGCATTGAATATCAATAATATTTTTGACAAAGAATATTATTCACAAATTTATAGTGATGGAACTATTCGTTTTGGTAATCCTCGAAATGCAACGCTCACCTTACGCGCAAAGTTTTAAATCAATCGAAGGATGGCTGATATTTTCAGCCATTCACTAAAATAACAATCCAATTGACACCTTAAAATACACTCAAAACCTCAACAAATTTTCTTAATTAAATTTTTTATAAATTTATAGACGACTGGTCTATTATTAATTTATAGTGTGTATATGAAACGATCAGATAAAAGTGAAGCGACTCGACAACATATCTTAAATACTAGTTTTAAGTTGGTATTACATAAAGGTTTTGTCGGCGTCGGCTTACAGGAAATTTTAACGACTTGCGGTGTACCCAAAGGCTCGTTCTATTATTACTTTTCTTCCAAAGAAGCATTTGGTTGTGCGCTTTTACAGCAATACCTTGCTGATTATAAAGTGAAAATCGATCAATTAATTCTACAAGAAGAGCGGAGTGCTTATGCGCGTTTAGTTGCACTTTGGCAAGCATGGATTGATGATCCATGCCATAACGATGGTGGTTGGGCTGAGAATTGCCTAATTGTAAAACTTGCAGCTGAGGTTTCAGATTTATCGGAAGATATGCGTCAGATTTTAAATTTTGGTGTAACCAAGCTGACAGAACGCATTGCAAATTTACTTAGTGACGGACAACAGGATGGCTCAATTCCACAACATATTGAGCCTGAGAAAATGGCACAAACCATGTATCAACTCTGGTTAGGCGCAGCTTTATTGGCGAAACTTGCACAGAACAAACAGCCACTTTATCTGGCTTTAGAAACCACACAGCAATTACTAAAACCTATATAGGAACAACAAATGAAAAGTATTATTCATCATATTTTTGGCGAACCTGTCGACGTATTAGCATCAGCAGAAATGCCAAAGCCAGAGCCTAAAGCAGGCGAAGTTCGTATTAAAATGATTTTATCTCCGATGCATAACCATGATGTTTGGACGGTGAGAGGCAGTTATGGCTATAAGCCAACACTTCCTGCGATTGGGGGGAGTGAAGCCGTTGGTGTGATTGATGCTGTTGGTGAGGGTGTCGATGCTGTATCTGTTGGGCAACGTGTTGCAGTGGCTGCGGTCCATGGCAGTTGGGCAGAATACTTTATTGCACCTGCCCATAGTGTGGTTCCTTTAATTGATGCAATAGATGATGAAACCGCTGCACAATTGATTGGTATGCCGATTAGTGCACTGATGTTGTTAGATTTTATTGATTTAAAACAAGATCAGTGGCTTATCCAAAACACAGCCAATGGCGCTGTGGGTAAAACTGTTGCGATGATTGCGCACGCTCGCGGTCAAAAAGTCATTCATTTAGTTCGCCGTAGTGATGCAGTTACAGAAATGAATGGTTTAGGTATTCAAAATGTAGTGGCGACTGATCAAGCGGATTGGAAAGATCAAGTAAAAGCGATACACGCAGATCAACCTTTAATTGCTGGGGTAGATTCAATTGGCGGTAAAGCCAGTGGTGAAATGTTGGCTTTACTCAGTGAAAATAGTGTATTGGTTTCATTTGGCAGTATGACGGGTGAACTGATGCAAATTTCATCAGGTGATCTTATTTTCAAACAAGCCACAGTAAAAGGCTTCTGGGCGAGTGTGGTCAATAAGCAATTGTCTGCTGAACGCAAAAAAGAGTTAATTGTAGAATTGTTGACTTTAGCTGCTCAGAAAAAATTGGTGTTGCCTGTTGAAGGTATCTTTAGTTTTGATCAGATTCAAAATGCGGCAGCCAAAGCAACTCAAGGTGCACGCCAAGGCAAAGTATTATTAAAACCATAAATATATTTGAGGTAGATCAGTTGTAAGACTGATCTATGACCAATTTTAAAAATAAGGAAAAAACGATGATTGGACAAATTTTAATTGCCTTAATTGCACTGTTACATGTGTATATTTTAGTTTTAGAGATGTTCTTATGGGACAAACAATACGGTTTAAAAGCATTTGGGAATACGCCTGAAAAAGCACAGCTCACCAAAGTCATGGCACAAAATCAAGGTTTATATAATGGGTTTTTAGCTGCTGGTTTATTTTGGTCTTTATGTGCACCTGCAATTTATGCATTATCACTGGCGAATTTCTTTTTAGGCTGTGTGTTGGTTGCTGGGATTTATGGCGGTATGACTGCAAGTAAGAAAATTATTTATATACAAGCGATTCCTGCAGCTTTGGCATTAATTGTCGTGAATTTGAATTACTAAAGTAAGGGGCTAACCTAGCCCCTTACTTTAAATTTATTCAAAAATAATTTGATTAAACAGCAACATCAGAGAGAACAATAAAGTTAAGCTTGGATAATGATGTTAATTTATTTATTAATATCTCTGATGTTGGCGAACTTCAATTGACTCTAATCCATCTATTTGCTTGCTTTGTAATGCGTAGGCAATTTGATCCAATCTTCACGCGATAAATAGCTGATATGCTCTGTACGGTAATCTGCTAGAAACTGATTATATTTATCTGTTTCAGTATGATGATGCTTAAAGCCACATTTTGCTTGTGCTTTATGTGACTGTTCATTATCTGCAAAGTAACCACACCATAGAGCTTGTAATTGCAAATCTTCATAGGCATGTTGCATGACTGCCTGAACAGCCTCAGGTATAAAACCATTTCCCCAAAAGGGAACACCAATCCAGTAAGCCACTTCTGCTTCATTATCTGCAATATCGAAATTACTGTCTTGCCCAATCAGTAGACCAACCATACCAATGGCTCGATTGTCATGCTTTTTTGCAAGCGCATAGACTTCATCATGTGCAAAAACTGTCTGAATATACTCTAAACTTTGTGCCTGACTTTCATGTACCGGCCAGCCCGCAATTGGCCCAACGCGTTCATCTTTTGCATATTCATATAAACTTTCTGCATCACTTTCTTGCTAAGGTCGTAAAATTAACCGTTCAGTTGTCAAAATCATATTTTAAAGTCGCTTATAAAATTCATCAAATTTCAAAAGGAACTATAGGTATTTTAGGCGCTTATTACTATTCCCAAATTTTGGCAATTTCGGTACTTTTCAAAACAAAATCATTATAATTAGGCAGATATTTAATAAATTTTATTCAAAATGCAAAGTGATCTAAATTTTCTTCATCAAAATGTAAAAGATTATCTATGGAGGACAAGTAATCTAAGTGATTCGTTAAATCAACCTTTATTGTTAGCGTATTGTTCACTTATTTTTGTCAAAGAAGGTCTAGTCACACTACCTCACCTTAAAAAAGATTTACCAACTGGAACTGTTAAAAGCATCTTAAAGCAAGCCGGTCTTGAGTGACCCACTGCATCCAAGCTTCATTTTCTCCAAAAGAGGTGAGTATGTTATATCCAATTGCAGTAGAAAAAGGCTCGAATGATGAAGCCTATGGCGTGATTGTTCCTGATATTCATGGATGTTTTTCTGCGGGAGATACTTTTGAAGAAGCATTAAGCAATGCGAAAGAAGCCATTGCAGATCATTTGGAGATTCTCGCAGAAGATGGCAAAAATATTCCTTTGGCATCAGAAGTAAGTAAATTTCTTAACGATGAAGAGTTTAAAGGCTTTATCTGGGCAGTCCTAGATGTTGATGTGAATCGTTATTTAGGTAAGGCTGAAAAAATTAATGTCACTTTACCAAGTCGCTTAATTTATCTCATAGAAGATAAAGTGGGTAAAGATAAGCAGTATAAAACCCGTTCTGCAGCAGCTGGTGCAGAAAAAATACTGCAAGCTTCATCCATAGCTAATCAAAAAGCCCCACTCAATTGAGTGGGCTTCTGAATATTTAAAGAAAAGTGAATGAGTATTAAAACGAATACTCAGCAAGAAGCAAAATATTTTTAGAAAGTCCACTGTTCACTGCCGAGTAGGCAGCTTAGAAATGTAGACGGATTCTACCACCACAGTCGTGCTAGTCTACTGCCATACAGGCAGCTTAAAAGAAGCCAACACAACATATTTTAATATGTTAACTAATTCACACTTTTATTAGAAAAAATATTTACATGATTTTTAACATTAAAAAATTGAAGAGTACATGGATATCCTAAGAACATTTCCTCCATAAACCTGTTCCTAAATACAAATATTAATTTTCTCTCTTAGCAAGTATTGCTCACTGAAAATATCCAATGGCAATGAAACACGAATAATAAAAATAGTGCTTAAAACATGTCTGTGCTTGATTCTTAGGATAAGTCCGGGGGGAGGGTAGAGTCGTTGCATGGTTGCAGTCATTCTAAATTTTTTAAATAAGCATGCTTAATTTTGATCAAACTCTACGAGCAAAATTAACTTAAAAAGATGCTTTACTAGATTGATAACAGCTCTAAATTGAGGCTGAAATAACGTGAATTTAACTTGTTCATGAAAAATTTACAAAAAAAAATTCTTTAAATAAAACTGAAATATCAATTTAATGATTATTTAACATATTGAAATATATGGCCAAATAATTTATCTCAAAAAATACAAATTTATATACGATTGTATCTATTTATTATGAAAAGTGTGACTTTGTTTACATTTTTGTCCCAGTGTGCATAATAGCCATCGACCAACACTAATCATTTTTTGTTTGTATAGGATATTTGGTATGAAAAACATTTTTTTAGCAGCATCAGTTTCAATTTTAGGAATTTCTAGTGCTTTTGCAGCAGATGGCACAATCACAATTAACGGTTTAGTGACTGACAAAACTTGTGACATCGTGACTCCACAAGGTAAAGATTTCACTGTTACTCTTCCAACAGTATCTAAGCAAACTCTTGCTAAAACTGGTGATATCGCAGGTCGTACGCCATTCACGATCAACTTGGCGAACTGCTCTGAAGGTAAAGTTGCAACTTATTTTGAACCAGGTTCAACAGTTGACTTTGGTACAGGTCGTTTAAACAACACAGATGCAACTGGTGCAAAAAACGTACAAGTTCAATTGTTAGGTTCAAATAACCAATTCATCCCTGTACTTGCTGCTGGTGCTTCTGGTGCACAAGCTAACTCTCAGTGGGTAGATGTTGCTGACAAAGGTGCAGCAGACCTAAATTACTATGCTGAATATTATGCAACTGATGCATCTGCTGCTGGTAAAGTAACTACTTCTGTTCAATACACTATTATCTATCAATAATTTTTTATTGAATGGTACGGAGCTAGATTGCCTGGCAAACTAGCTCTTTTACTTTGTTTTAGATAGAGATAATCGTTATGTTCTTGAATCACTCCTTTCTTAAAAAAGGTTTACTCGCATTTTTAATTCCGTTTGGTGCAGCAAATGCTGAAATCATCATTCATGGTACACGTGTGATTTATCCATCTGATGCACGTGAAATTACTTTACAAGTAAGTAATAACGGAAATAATCCTGCATTGGTTCAAGCATGGATTGATGAGGGAGATGCGAAATCGACTCCAGATCAATCAAAAGCGCCTTTTATGATTACACCGCCTATATCGCGTGTAGAAGCTAAAAAAGGGCAGTCTTTACGGATTACCAGTTTGCCTAATACAAATGAGTTAAGTAAAACTCAAGAAACACTTTTTTGGTTAAATATTCTTGATATTCCGCCAAAACCTTCTGCGAAAGATCAGAATGTTATACCAGACAACTTTTTACAACTTGCCATTCGATCACGTATTAAGTTTTTTTATCGCCCAACTGGAATTAAAGAAGATGTCGCTTTGGCACCTGAAAAATTACAGTGGAGCAATAACGGTACTCAGTTAACTGTAAAAAACCCAACACCATTTCATATTACCTTGACCTCTATTATGCAGGATCAATCAGGCAAACGCGTTGATTTGATTTCACAAGGCTTAATGTTGAAACCATTTTCTGATGGAACTGTGAATTTAAAAAATTCTAATGTCTCTAAGATGACCTTTACCACAATCAATGATTATGGTGGTCGTATAGAGCGAAATATTAAATTTTAATAGATTGCACAAGTCTTTAAGTTTCTTGAACACGAGAAATTTAAAGCACCTTCGCAGTGATGATTTAATCATTCCATTTATCTGATATTAAGCGAGTAAAAAACCCTATTCATTTGTTGATAGGCAGACTTCTTTATGCAAAAAAATGAACAAAGCTACAAGTGGATCAAGCGACATATTAGTTACTATGTGGCTTGTGGGGTTATTACACTCAGCATTCCTGCTTTAGTTAATGCATCTGAAACTGACTTAAAAGAGGCTGAAAAGTCTCCGGCTGCTGCAGAAGCAGAATTTGATTCGGCTTTTTTAATTGGCGATGCCAAAAAGATAGATGTAAACCGCTTTAAATATGGTAACCCTGTCTTACCAGGTGACTATAATGTTGATATTTATGTCAATGGTAACTGGTTTGGTAAACACCGGATGGTGTTTAAAGCAACTGAAAATAATCAAAATGCTTTTACCTGCTTTAATTCAAATCAATTATTAGAATATGGCGTAAAAGCAGAGGTATTAAAAAAAGGCGATAGCTTTGCTTTGACTGGTTGTCAGAAAATCGAGGAATGGGTTGAAGATTCTTTTTATGAATTTGATACTTCACGTTTACGTGTAGATATTTCAATTCCACAAGTTGCAATGCAAAAGAATGCCCAAGGCTATGTCGATCCAAGCGTATGGGATCGTGGGATCAATGCTGCATTTCTATCTTATAATGCTAGTGCATATAAAACATTTAATAAAATGCAAGGTGGGGAAGAAACCACAAACGCGTTTACTTCGGTTACAGCTGGTGCAAATTTGGCAGGTTGGCAATTGCGCCATAATGGTCAATGGCAGTGGCAAGACCGCACCACGACAGAAAATAAATCTAAATCAAGCTATGACTCAATTAACACCTATGTTCAGCGTGCATTTCCTCAATACCGTGGCGTATTGACTTTAGGTGAAAGCTTTACCGATGGTGAAATTTTTGATTCATTTGGTTATCGCGGTTTGGATTTTTCCAGTGATGACCGTATGTTACCGAACAGTATGATTGGTTATGCACCACGTATTCGAGGTAATGCAAAAACCAATGCTAAGGTTGAAGTACGTCAGCAAGGTCAATTAATTTATCAAACGACTGTTGCACCCGGTAGTTTTGAAATTAATGATCTCTACCCAACAGGGTTTGGTGGTGAACTTGAAGTTTCTATTTTAGAAGCCAATGGCGAGATTCAACGCTATTCAATTCCTTATGCATCTGTTGTTCAAATGCTTCGCCCAGGAATGAGTCGTTATTCTGTATCAATGGGTCAATTCCGCGATAAAGATATTGATTTAGATCCATTTATTGTACAAGGGAAATATCAACGCGGTATCAATAACTCAATCACTGCTTATGGTGGTGTACAGTTTTCAGAAGACTATTCAGCAGTAACTTTGGGTAGTGCTTTTGCAACGCCAATTGGTGCAATCGCAGTCGATGTGACACATTCACAAGCAGATTTTGAACGTCGTAAGAGTGAAAGTGGGCAAAGCTTCCGTATCAGTTATAGTAAATTAATTACGCCAACAGATACCAATTTGACTTTGGCTGCATATCGTTATTCTACAGAAAATTTTTATAAGCTACGTGATGCGATATTGGTACAAGACCTAGATAATAAAGGCATTAGCTCAGCGCATGTAGGTAAACAACGTAGTGAATTTCAGATCACTCTGAATCAGGGCTTACCGCGTGATTGGGGGAATATTTATGCAACAGGTTCTTGGGTGGATTATTGGAATCGCCAAGAAACAACGCGTCAGTATCAAGTCGGATATAGCAATAGCTATCGTGGGTTAACTTATGGTTTATCAGCAATTAAACGTATTGTTGAAAACAATGCGACAAGTATAAGTAATAGTGATACTGAGTATATGCTGACCCTTTCATTGCCACTTTCATTTAAGAAAAACTCAGCGAACTTTAACTCGATTATGACGCAAGATAATGCGACCGTTGGGGTAAGTGGCATAGTGGGCGATCGTTTTAACTATGGTACATCTGTATCTACTCGCTATGGTGATAATCCTAGTGCCAATTTGAATGCCCAATATCGTACAAACTATGCGACCGTTGGTGGATCATACAGTGTTGCAGACCGTTACCAACAAGCAATGTTGACGGCACGTGGTAATATTGTTGCTCATCCTGAAGGTGTTTTGTTTGGACCAGATCAGGGACAAACCATGGTCTTGGTGTATGCGCCTGAAGCAGCTGGTGCAAAAGTAAATAATGCAACAGGTTTAAGTATCAATAAATCTGGTTATGCTGTGATTCCATATGTAACACCGTATCGTTTAAATGATATTACTCTTGATCCTCAAGGAATGTCGACAGATGTGGAGTTGGATGGTACAAGTCAGCGTATCGCACCCTATGCAGGTTCGATTTCACAAGTGAGTTTTGCAACTAAAATTGGTAAAGCAATTTATATCCGCAGTAAAAAAGAAAATGGTGATACCTTACCTTTTGCAGCAGAAGTATTTGATACAAAAGGTGAAAATATTGGGATGGTTGCACAAGGTAGTATGGTTTACTTAAGAACCAATACTACAGCAGACTCGGTTACAGTAAAATGGGGCGAAAATGCCAACGAGCAATGCCGCATTCAATATGACGTTTCTGCGCAAGCAGCAGACAAAAAGCAAAATATGATTATGGCGGAAGGTGTATGTCAATGAACGGTAAAGTTTTAAATCGTATTCTCTTGCTCATTGCTGGGACTGTGAGTTCAGGGACGTATGCTGCATGTATACCAGATCGTGGTTTCTCTACTGTTGATGTGAGCATGGCAGTAGGACGTGTTGTGGTGAGACCAAGTGACCCTGTAGGAAAGGTTTTACGCAAAGCCTCTTTTCCAATTAGACCCAATGGTTCGACGTATAGTTGTGGTAGTTATGGGACACTTGGTGCTGTTTTAACTCAAAACTATTCACTTAGCCCGATCGGTAATTCGGTTTATAACACCAATATTGATGGGATTGGAATTCGCTTATACCGGGAAGCACCAACAGCTCCTGGTTTTGCCGATTATTATCCTTATACACGAAGTGCGAGTGGTAGACGTGTTTTGGCAGAAGGTTTTTTTATTGTTGAAATTGTTAAAACGGCGACATCAACAGGATCTGGCGCACTGGTTCCAGGCACATATAGTAGTTATCGTTCTGGTGAACGCCCAAGCCCGCCTTGGTTAACCAGTACGGTATATGGGAATGCGATTACTATTGCGTCTTCTTCATGTGAAATATTGGGAAATATTAATAAAACCGTGACACTGCCAACCGTAAATAAGGTTGATTTTAAAGGTGTCGGTTCAACGCAAGGTGAGCAAGCCTTTGATCTCAACATTTTGTGTAATGGTGGTAAAAACCCTAGTGGTTATGAAGAAAGCAATAAAATCAGCCTAAGCTTTGATTATGATGCGGTGAGTAGTAGCACTCAAAATGTACTTGCGAATACAAATACCGCAGGAAGCAGTGCATCAGGTGTTGGCGTACAATTGCTTTCACAATATAAAAACTCGAATAAAGTGATTGCTAAAAATGACAAGCTAGAATTAGGCACGTTAAAGTCAAATGATAATATTCAATATAATGTGCCAATGACTGCGCGTTACTATCAGACTGCAACCAAAGTGATGCCCGGAAAAGTACGAGCTATGGCAACCGTCACAATTGAATATGATTAATTGATGTAAATCATATTTTTTAAAATTATTTTTTTATTTATTGATTGGAAAATCTTGTATTAATAATAAGGTTATGTAATTAATTAACTACACCATTTCTTTAGAGGGGAATGAGATGGAGTTAAATAAAAAACTATCCTTTTTATTAATAACATTTACAACGATATCGAGTTTAAGTTTAGCCACTTACGCAGAGGAGATTCATTTTCAAGGGCAAATTGTAGAATTTACATGTGAAAAGGATTCTAATAATTCTAATTGCAAAGTGATTGATAATACGATTGATGTACTGAGAAAAACCAGTATAATAGATAGCTTTAATTTCAATAGCTTAGTTGATAAAAATGCCAATAGTATGGCGCATTTAAAAATTCAAGATTTGGAGAGTGATCAGCATAAAATATTGGTGGTAGATTATTATTAAGCCAATTAATATGTGAAATAAATAACATAAATTAAAAAATATGTTGTGTGATAAGTTAAAATATAATCTGATTATTTAGGTTGGATTATATTTTAATTCGTATTAAAAATAACCAAATTTAAATGTTTGTATATTATTTTATCGGTTGAACGGTTTTTCTTAATATATCCATAAAGGTTTTTAAGATAATATTATAGTTTTTCCCTTTATGTGTAATCAGACATATCGGTGTACTATAATGCATTCTCTCCTTTAAAATGGGTTGCATCAAACCATCTTGGACCCATTTTTTCGCATAATGATCGGGTAAAAACCCCATAAATTTTCCTGAAAGAATCAGAAAAGCAATACCTTCTCGATCACTTGCTGTCGCTGAACAGTTCAAGCGTTGATGTAACTTCATTGCATCGGGGGTAATCGCGTAATTGGGAAGAACTGTATTGCATCGTTTTAAGTCATCTAAACTTATTTCACCTAAATGCTGAAAGAGTGGGTGGTTTTGTCCACAATAGAGTGAAGACTCTTCGTTATATAAATGAAAATAATCTAGACCTGACAATGGACTCACCAACGGAATCGCACCAGCATGTAAGCGATTGTCCAAAACACGGCACTCAATATCTGACACTGTGCTCATACTAATATTAATAACCACCTCTGTATTTTCTTCCGCAAGCTGTGCCAATGTATTGGTGATATATGCACTAGGCATCGTGACTAAGTTATTAATAATACCAATATTAAATTCACCTTTGAGCTGATTATGCATTTGATTGATTTTGGCACGAAAGTCCTCAATCGAAGCGGTCAGTACTTCAATATATTGTAAAACTTCTCGACCTTCATCGGTGATGGAGAAGCCTGCTCGACCACGTTGACAGAGTCGAATCCCTAAGCGATTTTCCAGATCACTCATATGCAGACTAATGGCAGAACGACTGATCCCAAGGATACTTTCGGCAGCAGTGAAGCTGTGACAATCACACACCGTTTTAAATATTTTGAGTAACTTTATATCAAAATCAGTAACTTGGTTTAATTTTTTAGGTTTCATTTAGTTTTGCTTTTTTATATCTAAACTCAAGATATTTTGAATTTATCAAAACTATTTCGCTTTGTACACTCAAGAGATAATCACAAAACAAGAAGAGTACTTATGTTCGATATCGATACATCAAATGACCGCGATGACGCATTGGAAACCAGTCAGTCAAATGAGCAGATGAATTTAAATTATCAAGCCCATTGGATGCCATTTTCTGCAAACCGTAATTTTCATAAAGATCCGCGCATGATCGTGGGTGCAAAAGGATCGTATTTAATTGACAGTACTGGGCGTGAGATTTATGACTCATTGTCAGGGCTATGGACGTGCGGTGCAGGGCATACACGGCCTGAAATCCAGAAGGCTGTGAGTAAGCAATTGGCAAAATTGGATTACTCACCTGCATTCCAATTTGGACATCCTTTATCTTTTCAATTGGCTGAAAAAATTGTTCAGCTGATGCCGGAAAAATTGCAGCACGTATTTTTTACCGACTCAGGTTCAGAATCTGCGGACACTGCCATCAAGATCGCACGTGCCTATTGGCGTATTCAAGGAAAACCAAGCAAAACCAAATTGATTGGTCGGGCACGTGGCTATCACGGTGTAAACGTGGCGGGGACCAGTCTAGGTGGAATAGGTGGCAATCGTAAAATGTTTGGTCAATTGATGGATGTTGATCATTTGCCTCACACTTTGCAAGCGCACTTAAGTTTTACCCAAGGCTGTGCAGAGACGGGTGGGGTTGAGCTGGCTGATGAAATGCTCAAGCTGATTGAATTACATGATGCTTCTAATATTGCAGCAGTAATAGTAGAGCCTGTTTCAGGTTCAGCAGGGTGTATCGTGCCACCTGTTGGTTATTTACAACGCTTGAGAGAAATTTGTGACCAACACGATATTTTACTGATTTTTGATGAGGTGATTACAGGCTTTGGGCGCATCGGCAAATGGACTGCGGCAGAATATTTTGAAGTTATCCCAGATCTTTTGACCTTTGCTAAACAGATTACCAATGGTGCAATTCCATTAGGTGGTGTGGTCGCAAGCCATGAAATTTACAATGCATTTATGCAGCAAGATCTACCCGAACATGCGATTGAATTCACCCATGGCTATACTTATTCAGCCCATCCTGTTGCTTGTGCCGCTGCTCTAGCAACGCTGAATGTTCTTGAACAAGAAAATTTAATTTCTCAATCTGCTGACTTAGCGCCAAGGTTTGAAAAACTTGTCCATGAGTTAAAAGGTTCACCTCATATTGTCGATATTCGGAACTGTGGATTGATTGGTGCGTTGCAATTGGCACCGCGTGATGGCGATGCCACGATTCGAGCTTTTGAAATTGGAATGAAACTGTGGAAAGCCGGTTTCTATGTCCGTTTTGGCGGGGATACCATTCAGTTTGGACCGATGTTTAACAGCACAGAAGTGCAATTAACGAGTTTGATGAATGCAGTAGGTGAAGCAATTTATCAGGTGAAATAAGTAAGATGAGCGCTTAAGCAAAAATGACACTAAATCACGTGGTATAGAAGGGAATGAGAATAGATAAGGAAATGTAATGAACAATTTAGAAAATTTTAATGGTGATAAGTTGATTGATGTTAATGCAATACAATCCTTCAAGCGGGTTGGATATTTTATTCAAGACAGTCTGGTTGTTAAGTCGGCAAGAAAACAACCTCTATATCAACCAGCCACAGTAGAGATCCGTAAACAATTTGCGCTTGCTAATACCGTGTTGGTGAATCAGGTGCTTCAAATTGCACAACTGAAGTTTGGTTATCATGAAGATCAACAAAATGACTTTGGACCGCTCATTTCGCAAGCACATAACGATAAAGTTCAAGCTTTTATCCAAAGTGCTGAACATCAAGGTGCTAAAATCGTTGTCGATGGTCGTGATACCAAACCTATAGGTTATAAGACTGGATTTTTTGTTGACTCAACGCTAATTGATCAGGTTTCATCAGACATGACCTGTTATCAGCAAGAAATTTTTGACCCTGTTCTACAAGTGATTCGCATAGAAACCATGCAACAGGCGATGCAACTGATTAATGATCATGAGTATGGAGATGGCATCTGTATATATACCTGTGATGGGTATGCTTTTGGGCAAAATGGAGTGCATTTTTATACGCGTCGTAAAACCATTACCCCGTGTTGGCCTTCTTCACACGTTTGTGAAGCTAAGCTGTTTTCAATGCCCACCTTAAATTAATTTTTTGTGTATAGAAGGAAGGTCATTAATTTTCTCTATTTTTAATAAGGATTTAACAATGTAGATCACGATTTTAAAAGTATTTTTAAGGAATAAAATATGAATGGTGTTAAAACAACAAAATTAGGTGAAGGACTTTCCAATCGACATATCACGATGATTAGTATCGGTGGCGTTATTGGTGCTGGTTTATTTGTGGGCTCTTCAGCTGCAATTGCCAAAGCAGGTCCTGCTGCTGTACTGGCTTATATTATTACCAGTATTATCGTTTTTCTGGTGATGCGTATGCTTGGTGAAATGGCTGTTGCGCAACCAGATACAGGTTCATTTTCTACTTATGCCCGTAAAGCAATTGGCCCATGGGCAGGCTTTACCGTGGGATGGTTGTATTGGTGGTTTTGGGTTTTGGTGATCCCTATCGAAGCAATTGCAGGTGCTGAAATTTTACATGCATGGTTTCCTCAAGTTTCCAGTGCTATTTATGCCTTTGCTTTTATTATTTTACTCAGTTTAGCCAATTTCTTTAGTACCAAAAGTTTTGGTGAGTTTGAGTTTTGGTTTGCGTTAATTAAAGTTGTTGCAATACTGCTTTTTATTTTTATTGGTGCATCGGCAGTATTTGGGCTTTGGCCTTTAGCGCACGATGTTAGTGGTATTGGCCATTTATTTTCAAATGGCGGTTTTATGCCGCATGGAATGGGTGGTGTTCTATCAGCTATTTTAATTTCAGCATTTTCTTTTTTCGGTGTTGAAATCCTTTCCATTGCAGCAGCAGAGTCTAAAAATCCACAAGATAAAATTAAACGTGCTACCAATTTGGTGCTTTACCGAATTATCTTATTCTTTGTTGTTTCAATTTTCCTTGCGGTTGCTTTAGTTGATTGGCGTTCCCCAGATTTACAAAAATTGGGGACATTTCAATATGTCTTGGTCAGTCTCAATGTTCCTCAAACTAAATTGATTATGGACATGGTGGTCTTTATTGCAGTTGCAAGTTGTATGAATGCAGCTGTATATACCTCTTCACGTATGCTGTTTGCATTGGGTACACGTCAAGAAGCGCCAAAAGTTGTGACTAAAATTAATGATGCAGGTGTGCCGACAGTTGCAGTGTTTGCTTCAACTTTTGTTGGTCTGATTTGTTGCGCCGTGAATTATATGTTCCCTGGGCAAGTTTTTGGATTTTTACTGTCAACAACGGGTTCAATTGCGCTGGTGGTTTATTTAGTGATTGCAGTGTCTCAGTTACGCTCAAGACGTAAACTAGAAAAAATAGGGAAGCAAATTACCTTTAAAATGTGGTTATTTCCTTGGCTGACATGGTTTGTGATTGTCGTGATTATGAGTGTATTGGCATATATGTTTTTATCGCCTCAATATAGTTATGAGACCACCTTATCTTTAGGAGTAACCTCAGTTGTAGTAATTTGTGGAATTCTTGTGACTCGTAAGAATAAAACTACAAAGCGCATAGTAATGCATTTGGATTAAAGGATCATTTACGCTTATAGAAAAATAATCAAACTTTGTACTTTGAGGGTAAAACAGCGGTACAAGGTTTGTATTATGTATGAACGCTGTAGTTTTTTTCTTTATGCCTTGTAGTAACAATAACAACTTATGCTGGATTCTCTCGGTGTTTTACAAAGCATGGGCTTATTTTATTCTCTTGCATAAACATTCTGCTCATTGAAACGAGTTTCAAACTTTTCATTAATATCCAGTTTTTTATTGATATTTTGCTTTCTCCACATCGAAGGAGAAACACCATACCATGCTTTAAAAGCACGATTAAAGGAAGTTTGGTCTTTATAAGCAAGTAAATAAGCAACTTTTGTTATGGATAAATTTTGGTTTTGCAGATATTTTTTTGCCAAATTTTGCCGAATATTACATAAGATTTCTTTAAATGATAAACCTCTATTTTTTAAATATTTTTGTAGTGCTCTTGCCGATAGATTTAATGACTTTGCGATAGAGTGAATTTGAACATTATTATTCTCAAGTGCTTGCAACATACTCAGATTAACTAACTCTAAGAATGAATCTTCCTGAGGCATTTTACTAAGTAATATATCGGCATGGTCAAATAAAATTTCTAAAAGAATAGGATCATAGTATTTTAATTTAGTTTCCAGTAGTGAGCTGAGTATCACAATCCGAGTTTGACTTGCATCAAATTGAATTGGGCAGTTAAACAATTGTTGGTATTTTTTTATATCATTTGGCTTAGGGATCGCAAGTTCTAAACGATGAAAAATATTTTCACCTGAATCAATGAGTTGTTTTAAATGATGAAAGAGCACAGAAACCTGTATTTCTTCAACAACTATCGTTTCTTGAGTATATAAACCTACTTGTAAATAAGCGGGTTTATCCCATGAGATTGAAAAGTAGTTTTCATCAAGCAGAACTTTTTTAGGGATATAATTGAACCATAGCTTTTCGTATCGACTCAGTATTTTGATGTAGTCTGCTAAAGTATTACTTGACTGCGCCATATACGCTACGATACCCATATGTTTTGGCTGGACTAAAGCACCAATGTCTAATCCCACGCCAGCTTGAGGATATTGTGTGTTGATTTCTTTTATCCGCCTGAGCCATTCTCCAAATGGAATATGATCATTTAAATGGTAGTCAGTAGGGTTTGAAAAATCTAACCCTTTTTTTTTACAAAAATCATCTAATAGAAATGCCATACCCTTATTCACACTTTTTATTTTAAAAAAAGTTTTCATGGATTCTCCCCATATCATTAGATATTTCTATGTATTTATTTTTTATTTAAAGTAATCAAACAATTGTCGTTATATGCGATGTATTCATTTTCTTTAAAGCTGCGAGGAGATTTGAATGGTTAAAATAGATAAACGTTCTCAGCTATTTTGGTGTCATTCAAATGAGAATGATGAATTCTTAACGCTTTGCCTTAAAGAGTTTGAATAATCAATTGTGTTAACCGTCAATAATGAATCGTTTTATTTTCTTAATCGTATTGAATAGAAAATTGAGCATTTGCATTTGCAATGCCTGCTAAGGCTTGTGCTTTGGTCACAATATAATTTGCATAAAATATCGCTGAAACATTGCCATTGATGTCTGTACTAAAGGCTTCGCTTTTCTTGCCTAAAGCTAATCTTTTTTTATCTTGATCTCGAATTTCTATGGCAATATTTTCAGCTTTATTGGCTAAGGCATCGAGCGCTAAAAGTTCAGAATTTTCAGTATTTCGGGGCCCATCAAAAGTGATCGTCACAGAACCATTTGGCGGACAGTTACTCATCTCAAAATGAATCGGGGTTGGCTTTGATTGACTACCTATACTAGGTAAGTCTTTGCTCGCAACGCTTCCAAGCTGAATATATTTATCTTGTTCAGAACTTAACACGCCACATGTTGCTGTAGTTACGATCCCTGAAAGTTCAATATTCACACGACCCAGCTCTACATTGGTATTTTGAGCATGAGAGAGTTGATGAATATTTAAACAACATATCATTGTGGCAGCAGCCATATATCTTGCTTTATTTTTCATTGGTTTCTCCTAATCAAAATCCACTCTGAGATATCCTCTAGACTTAAACGGACCAATTTCTGGTTTATTTCCAGTGATACTGACAGGCCAAGCTTTGATGGTCACATTTGCTGGCTGTTGATTGAGATTAAACGGAATCACACTGTTGATATTGTTGGGCAATAACACATTGTCGTTTTGATCTGACATCTTAAAGCCAATATCTGGATTATCTGAGATCATCATATCTCCAGTGGCTTTTTCAGCTTCAAGCCGAAGTGTCAGCATTGCTTGGGCATCAATATTGGTACATTGAATTGCTAAGGTATGACTCTGTTTATTGACATTGTTGGGTTTATTGCCAGGACCAGCCTGACTAAAGGCATAGGCTGGAATTTCCCCAAACTTAATTTCTAAAAAATCACCTGTGCCAATTTTGCAACTTTGTGGAACCGAAATAGAGCCACTGTAACTAATCTTATAAACAGGGATACTTAATGGATCTGCTGAACCCGTTGTGACATATACGGTAAACATGGTTTTTTTAGGGATAGGCACAAAGTCAATAAAGGGTTTAATCACTTTGAGGCGAAAGGTAAAGTTTGAATCCCAAATACCAAAGGGTTGGCCTTTACTTACATTGGGATCTGTACCCATCTGTACATAATTTGCAGGGGGGTAAAAATCTCCCGCAAAGCTATCGGTAATTTTCATAGCACCGACTAAATAGTCGTTGATCGGTAAGTATTTATATCGATCAATCGTTTCTACGACAGAGAGGTCGGAAACATAACTACGCATGGTTCTATTTCGACTAATATTGGAATTATGAGCAGGGCAGGTTCCATAAACTTGCGAAGAAAAATTCTTTTTAAGCTCTACAATTTTACCTACAGCGTTATTAGAGCTGCTGAAACTATTGGATAGATCATAAAAAACTTCATCCACAACACCATTTCCTTTACTGTTCCAACAGACAACTGCAAAAGATGGAGCTGAAGCAAGTAGCAACATACTGGAAATTAAAAGCTTAAATTTCATATGATCTCTCCTTATTGACATTCAAGATCAAATTGAATAACGGGTTTGCTAAGGTCCATGTCTGAAATATCGTAGTTTGCCAAACATTTTCCTTCAGCAGATTCGCCCCAATTCACTTCCAAGGTGCCTTTGAGCGGAAGTCCAGTTAGATAAACCCGGCCATCGTCTGCAACGATGCTGGTGGCTGAACTTCCTTTTTCAATCACACTGCTTGCATACGGGATAAACTTGCCGTTATGGGATAACGTGATAAGTGCTCTTACGCCTAAACTGGTGTTAAACGTTGCTCTGGCAATCGCCCCTTTAATTGGGACGACATTTTCAACGTTATTGCTGATTTCGAGATTATTACTGAACGTATTTGAATTCAGCGCAACACGATTGGCACGATATTCAGTTGCATAAGGAACAATGGCATATCCACGCCAATCGGTTTTAACGCCTGTATAGTTTTCGATATTTACACCTTTGGCACCGGGTGCTTTAACCAAGATTGAGGTGCTCCCTAAAGGCTGACCAAAGGTAATACCATCACGGTGCGCTAAAATGCCACCAGATGCATTATAGGTAAACTGATTTGAGTTCTTTTCGTAGCTATAACCTGCACCTACTGTGCCGTAACTACCATTGTAATTTAGGCTGACTGAACCAATATCACCTTGCTTACTGACTTGTCCCTGATTGATGCTATAACTTAAATTTCGATCTTTCAGTAAGGTGCCACTTAAACCTGCCATATAGGACTCATTACCATTTGAATTTTGTGTGGTCGAAAAAGTGCTGTATGCATTTTGGATTGGATGATTACGGAAATTGGCTTTCGGCCATAACTTATCCAATGGGAAGGACAGATTCATGGCATACATGGTGTCACTCTGATTAATCTCAGAATATTTGTTACGGCTGACTGAGAATGAGTAATTCAGTGCTTTCCATGAGTTTGCATAACCCGCTTGAACCCATTCATTTTTTTTGTTGGTATCCCAATAGGTTTGCTGATTGCCTGAGACAAATAAAGAACCATAATTTCCAAGTGAATGTGAGATGTTGACTTCAAAGCGACCTTTTTTAGAATTATATAAATTGTAGTAATCCGTAATGATTGGTGTATTGGCTTGATTTCCATCTTGAGTTTCGGAAACGTGATAACCACTCATACGATTATAAGCAACATCATTTAAGGTATAGAAACCCTTGGTCGAATAACGATAGCCTAATAATTGGAAGGTTGTCCCAGAGCTTAATAATGATTTTGAATATAAAAAACGCAAAGACTGTCCACTGCTTGAGGATTGATCTGCCAACTCACTGTCCGCATGGGTAAGGTCAAAAGACAAAGCCCCATAATCTCCAAGGTTGGCTCCTAGACCCACCAGAGCACTCTTATATTTATCTGACAATTGCGTCCCAGCATAAACGGAAATACCATTTTTTAAACCGTGAATTGCAGTTGCCTGTAACAATGAAGGATTATCTTGAGAATCCAATCCACTGCGGTACTCACCCACTACTAGACTATATTTTGTGCGTCCTTCACGTTGTAAAACAGGAAGGCTTGAATAGGGCACTTGAAAGCTTTGAATCGAACCGTCATTTTCTTCAATGGTAACCAAAAGATCACCACTGATTGAGGTTGGATTTAAATCTTGGATAAGGAATGGTCCGGGTGCGACATTTACCTGATGAATCACAAAACCATTTTGTTTAATCACTACTTTTGCATTGGTTTTTGCAACCCCACGAACAGTAGGTGCATAGCCTTGCTGACTGTCAGGATACATTGCCTCAGAAGTTGACAAATGTGCGCCACGGAAACCAAAGCTATCAAATATTTCGCTACTTGTTGAACCGTCACCAAGCACCAGCTGGCTTTTTAAAGGAATAATTGTTTTTTGTACATAGGTGTTTAAATTATTCCATTGATTTGTGGTTTTACCATTGTGCGAATTAGCGTTAAAACTACCTGAATGTCGGAACTGCCATGAGCCAATATTGAGTCCATTATCCAGACGTAAAAAGAAACTGTTGGTATCTGTTTTAGAGTTGTCATAGCCCGAAATATTATAGTTGGTATAAAAGCCGTTGATCCCTTCATCCCATTGATCGGGTGGAATATAGCCGCGAATTTGGTTGCGTAAAGAAGCTTGCGGTAAACTGATCAATAATTTTTGTTTATCAAATTGAAAGTGGCTATTTGCACCTTCAATAATTGAAATAAAATCTACACATTGTGGGTTTGAGGTAGACAATTGCTCGTATTGGGCAATATTGACCCCAAATCCCTGCAATGTTTTGCTGTCTAAACACGGAAATAACCCAGTTGTATCTTGAATGCCTGATTTTTCAATAAAATTGATGTCGCGAGTAAACGCGTATTGATCATTGACATACACATCAACCCGGTACACGCCTGGCAATTGATGGGTCGATTTCTCAAATCTGCTTAAATCAGAGATTTGTGAATTGGATAAGTTATCTGTTAAAAATGCAGGGTTAAAAACCTGTTCTGCATGACTGGTTCTTGGGACTACGATTGAAATCAGCATAGTCATTGCGATACCCACTGGATATCGCTTGATATGTCTCCTTACGCATACAACATTGTATGGCATTGAAAATAGACTATTCATAATTATTACTTCAGTTCTAAATCAACTTTAGCTGTTAAACCACCGTAATCATTGACCGTTTGATAACTCAGTTTATTACCTGAAGTCGCTGAAATTTTTGTTTGGGCAAAAGGACTCGCCATCACATTTGGCACTTTTTGGTTATCAACAAAAACGTTCACAAAAGAAACATGATATGGAGATGGATTGTTAACCATGATTCCTTCTGCTGATTTTGAAAACTTAATCGTTTCTAATGTGGCTTCAGGTTTAGTTTTTAGATTTATCGGTCTTACAAACAGTTTGATTCGAGATAAAACAGCAAGTTGTAAAATATTCTTGTCAGTCAAAGTCGATTTATCAATCGAAGGAATTGCCTTAACATTGACCCAAAATACCGACTCTCTATCTTGTGGTAAGTTAGTGGCAACATTGACAATTCTTAATGTATTTTCGCTATTTGCTTCTGCGACAAATAAGGGAGGAGTAATAAGAAAATCTTTTGATTTTTCATCTAGATTATTTTCAATCCACGAGTTAATTAAAAAGCGTTCTTTATTGTTGCTGTTGACAATAGCCAATGAAACTTGCTTGGCATCGGTTGGGTAAATAACACGAGTTGCTCCAAGTGATATACCCCCAATAATATTGTTATTGCCCCAGCTGGTGGATGCTAAGCAGGCTAAGGTTATACTAAGAACACCATTTTTAAATAAGTTCAGTTTCATATAAGTCCTTAGAATTCATTTATGGATAAAAAACAGAAATTAAAATATTCGATGCTTGAGCGGATGACTTTTCTGAAGTTTGGTTGAGGAGAATACCAATCCTATTTTTAGCGAAACTGTCATAACGTTCAGGTCGATCAATTTGTCGAATAAATTTCTGATCCAGACCGGTCTGTTCAAGACTTTGAATGTTTAATTCTTGATTAATATCAAAATCATTTCTTGCTTTTGGGTCTGTATAAAACATCTCATGTGTTGGCTTATTTTGTTCAGATAGACCAATGGCGAGATTGTCGTAGATGCTTACAGGGCATAATGAAAAATTGATTTGAATTGGAGAATTGGGAGTTTTAATAGATACAGCAGCATTATTCTCAATTAAGATTGAACAGCTTTGATTTATCAAAACTCCCTGAAAATGAGCTCTTCCACCAAATACATAACTTTCTGCGTAAATATGAGTACTTACTAATATTCCAGCAATCAGGGTTATATACTTTTTCATGGTAAATAAGCTCATGTAATCAAATATTTAATAATTATCTTAGGCAGATAAATTATTCATATTTCACTACAAAAGTTGCATCAGCATTTGCTTGACCAGGTGTAGATGCACCTGTAGCTACATAGCGTGCGCTGAATTGAAGTGTGTTATCACCTGTGATCAATGTTTTAGGTGTAGAAAAACTTGCACCCGTAACACCTAAGATTTTTGAAGTGTCATCGGCAATCTCAATCCCTACATTTGTTGCAGCAGTAGAGTTTGTACCACCAGCAGCAACTGAAAGTAAGTTTGCATTAGACGTTACAGACTGACCATAAAATGCAACAGCTGCAGTTGCTTGAACTGTTGGATCACAGTCAACAAGTTTGATTTGGAACGGTACTGGAGTTGTTTTATCGCCAGCAACAGCTAAACGTGCAGTACGGTATTGACCTAAATCAACAGTTTGATTTGAAGATTCTGTACTTACAGCACATGCTGCATTTACGATTTCACCAGTAAAATGTACTGTACCACCGTTAACAGTTACAGGATCAGCAGCAAAAGCTGAAACAGAAAGTGTTAAAGCAGATAAAGTTGCAGTACTTAATAGAGCTAATTTCATAGTAAAACCCATTCATTTTAGAAGGTTGATTTTTAATATTTATTTAAAATCATTTTTTATGATTTCAATAAATTACACTTAGTCGCACTGTTTAATAAAATAGTAATGTACTTAAATAAATGCAGGGTTATAGTGACGCACATCACAATAAATAACTTTGTATTTTGTGCATAATTAATTTGTATTTGACGACCTTATCTCTTTTTATGAAAAGTATATGAATTAATTTGATTATTTTAGAGGGCTTTTATTAGATGTGTTGGGTAGAACGTCGTTGCTTAATATTGATAAAACTTGCTATGTTTTTTTTGATAAAAATGATCATTGAATGGATGGATATAATATTTTATTAGAATTAAACTTTATTTAATATCAAATGTTTATTGTTGAATTTGGATATTGGAAGCACTCATGATGGACTGATCTTATTGAATATTTGCTTTAGCGTGCTAATGGCTTAGAGTTGGGATAATGCGATAGGAAAGATGCTTGAAGCAGTTATTAATAGCAGAGGAGTTCAGCTTTTTAAGGGTATGATTAAGTATTCGCTAAGAGGTAAAGCGCTTAAATGCGATCTATTTCATGAAATTCACCAGTAATCATAAAAAGTATTTACTACATACAATGAAGGTTTACTGATTAAGTTTAAGCATGAAAAAATAAACCGCTTTGAGCATTCTGGCTGGGAGCTAATAGATAGGTCATTATTGGATGATCAATGTAAATAGAAGACTATAACTAGATCACAGTAACCTTCTCGGAGGACAGACTTGACCCATAAAGGGCAGTTGCATAACAACAGCAATCAAAACTAGACGATTTATATAACGGTTTATTGTGGATAGCGTTTTATTTTTTAATCTGAGAAGGCATTCCAATTTGCGCAGCCAAAGGCGAAAAAATAACTTTAATTGGAGAGTTCGCCTGGCTATGCTGTACATCTGGCCCTATATAATTCTTGCCTTGAGATGTTGCAAAACTACGATGCCACACACTAAGTTCAGTGTCTGACAACCACTCTATGTGTAAAGCATTATCCTTTTCGCCAAAGTCGATGGTTCTTACATCAAATTGCGCCAATGCATAAATAAATGATCGACATTTTTCAGTTTCACCTTTTTTTAGAACTGAAACCTGAACTTGTGTTGCACCACCAAACATGACATCGTTGGCTCGGCACTGTAGGACTTCTACATGAAAACGTCCATCGGGAGAGGGCAGATCTCTGATCAGCTTATTTACACTGTTGGATTGGCATGCAGTGAGTACAATTGGCACTATGAGTAAAGTAAATGTCCTAGTCAGTTTCATTTTATTCCTTTGTATATCAATACATCACGATTTTTCTTTTATGTCTTCATTCAAATCGATCAGTTTGCTCCTGCTTTTAGAAAATCAGTTGAATTATTTTTCACAACTTAATTTGATCATCTTATCGCATGAAATATTTACTGGCGATTTAATGTGGTATGCAGTGTTAGAGTTTATCTGAATTTTTTTAGTTTTAAAAATATGTTTTTGTATTGATTTTTCACATGATTTAATTATTGTGTTTAGCCGTTCTGTATTTAATCTTACTGGTAATGCTTATAGAAAATTTAATGAATAAAAAAGGGCTTGCAGAAAAAAGTTGTAGAAGTTTTAATCTAAGTTTGAACGTTAGATAAAATATTAACATTCCATCAATCGGAAAATTGATCATATATTGTTTGTTTTTCTAAGTGAAAATCATTCAATTTATTGATGGTTATTGGCCATGAGGGCTTTTATTATGTTTAAAACATTCACGATCGCAGAGCAACACTATTTAAAACAATTCATGGGGATTGCAAACACGCTTGTGTTGGCGTTTGTTGTTTTGATGTGGTCAGGCCATGTGGCCGCAGAGGGCAATTGTCCTCCTGGTTATTATCCAATTGGTGGGCAAGGCTTGCAAGGGTGTGCACCGATTCCAAGTGGCGGTAGTAATGGTGGTGGCGGTGGTGGCACATATAAATGGGAACCCTCACTTTGGGAAAAACGTTGGGGCGCGATTGCTGAAGATAAGGCAGCACCTTCTCGACCTACAGGTTATGCCCAAGCGACAAGAACCGAACGTGGGGCAAAAAAAGTAGCCTTGGAAAATTGCCAAAAAAAGGGAGGTAAAAATTGTGAGGTCATCTTTACCTATAACAATAAATGTGTTGCCTTGGCTGATCCGACTCAAGGTGGTCAAGAGTCTGTGATTAGAATTGATCGTACGCCCGCAGGCGCCAAAGCATTAGCTGCTTATGAATGTCAAAGTAAAAACAAGCAAGAGTGTAAAGTGGTTTACTCAGCATGTAGTACTTATTACGAACCGGGCGCCAGTATATTTTATTGGTGGTAATACATAGCGGTTCTGCTTTAAGTAACATCGCCTATTGTGATAAACCCGAGATAAGTATTTGAAGTAAAATATATTTAAATAAAAGATCGGATCTTTTTAAAGGATAAAAATGATGAAAGCGGTTAATTTTTTACTGGGCAGTATTTTAGCTTTGCCCTTGTTTGCACATGCAGATGCCTTGAAACTGCAAAAAAGCACACAGGAATTTGATCAATATCGTGGTCAAATTACAGTAAATGGAGAATATTCATATTATTTTGATGATGAAGTGGCAGGTGATGTTATCTGTTTTCATCCCAGTGCGCCTTCAGATCAGTTGATACCGCGTAAGCCGGATGATCGCCGTTCACGCTGGTTTTGTTTCAATGATACTCAACAGGCAGCTCAGGCATTGAAACTCAACAAAAGACCCAAGGAAGGCTATATTGGCTATACAGGACATGCAACTGTAACGGTTGGAGAATATGCGGTTTATAAGGGCGAAAGTGATGGTACTGATCTGGCAAAATTGGTATCAGTCGAAAAAGCAGATACCCCAAAACTAGTTAAAAGCTCTGGTTATTAAAGCGTATTGTTATCGCGATGTTAAGTACATATTTAAAGGAAATAAATCATGAAAATCTTTAGTTTTTTATTGGCAGGTATACTGGTCACGCCAATTGTTGCACAGGCAAAAACACCACAACAATGGGCTGAGTGTGCCGATAAGGTTGGGCGTACTATCGATGTGCAAGAAGTTGGTAATATCGGCTATGAGTCAGAAATCAAAAGCAAGTGTGGTACACGTCCTGTTCCAACAACGGGTATGGCGAAACCAGATGGTAAACACCCACATGACGTTATACAGGCAGCACCTTGGAAAGCTCGTTTTCAGCAATTAGTTGGCAAATCATATGCAAATCTCACTTCAGCTTTAGTGGTATCCAGTGCAATGCAGCGTCAGGGTGATTGGCTGGTAGGCAGTGGTTATGACCCACGTGGGGCGGGTTCGAGTAAGGCCGTCATTGCGATCAATACCAAAACAGGTAAAGTCATGGCGGCTTATTCAGATACTGAAGATGGTGTTAAATTCTTTGGCTTTGATGAAAATACTAAAGGTGTTCCAAGTAAATTTTCACAATGGGTTGCGGAAAGTGCGGCGGGTTAATTTGCAACTTGATCCTTAAGCTTAGTAATGTATAAATAACCGTAATTAATAACTATTCGAATATTAAATAATGATGCAGTGAGCTTAGCGCTATAAAATGGTGAACATTTTATGTCTAGTTTTCTGCATCTTTGTCAAAGCAACTTGCAGCTTGATACATTTTAAATTAGTCATTTTTTAAATTAAATCACCCGTGCATTGTGTCGAAATTTTTTTGATTTGTGCCGTATCCAGTTCTAAGTTATCCCATTTGCACATTTGTTGAATAATCCATTCAAAATCATCTGGTTTTGGTCGGTCCTGTGTACCAAAAGAGCGAATAATATTTTGTATTTTATGAAACGCATAGGTATGCACTAGATGAGAACAATTGAAACGGATGATGTCACTCACTTCTAGCATATGCCATATGGGTTGTAGTGATTGCAAGGTGCTTAAATCATGTTGTGCCTTTTGAATCGCCGTCTGCAATGCATTTAACGTATTCGGATGCTTGTTTGCCCATTCATGGGTGGTGGCTAAAACTTTATCCGCCACTTCAGGAATAATCTGTTTACTCTCAGCAATTACATAACTATAACCTTCAATCTGCGATTGGATATTCCACGGTTCACCGACACAAAATCCATCAATGAGTTGTGATGAAATCGCATCCACCATATAGGAAGGGGGCAGTGTGGAGGGTTGGTATTTTTTTGCCAAGTCTGGATCTGCCAAAGCCAACCACTCTCTTAAACAATAATGGTGGATGGACTGTTTAAATACATGGGCCAGTTGTATTTTGTCGCCTTGTTTTAAGGCTTGAACTACTTTCACTGCTGACGCTTGCGCAGTATCTTGCGTGTGAATTTTTAACTCATAGCAGAGTTTTTGGCTCAAGCTGATAAATGCACGATTGGTGCTCAACACCAATGAGGTTTGTAAGGGAATACCCAGCTGATCATTGCCTGTCGCAGCAGCGGGAAGCATGGCAGAAAGACAATGTGCGGCATCTAAAATGCCAAAAGCTAAACGATCACGTAAACTGGCCCAAGAAGGCTCTTTCACCAACCTAACCTTCAGACCTTGCTCAGTAAAATAACCTTGATGTTGTGCCCAAAGTATTGCAGTGCAATCCAGCAAAGGAATATAGCCTAATTCAATGTCCGTGGTTTCAAGTGTGTTCATTGTTTATTCCTTGAAATTTGCTTGGAGCAAGGCTTGAGCATCGATTAACTTTCTTGCCATTTCCCCCATGGTGATACGGTGACTCATGGCGTTTTTTCGTAACAAACTGAAAGCTTGTTCTTCTTCAATTTGATGCATCTGCATCAGCATCACTTTGGCTTTTTCAATATCTTTACGGTCAGCAAGTTTGCATTTGGTTTCATTGAGATCTTTTAAGAGCTTTTTATGTTTTTTAAATTGCTCAATCGAAATTTCTAAAATACTTTCCAGTTTTTCAGGATCAATCCCATCAACAATATAGGCGGTTACACCCGCTTCAATAGCACTTTTGATGGTGTCTTTTTGCGAGTTTTTAGTGAAAAGCACAGTGGGTAAATCAAACTGACTTACACAGCTTTCAATAATATCTCGATGTGGATGGTCCATATCCAGCAAAATCACATCAGCATATAAGTGATGAAGATCGGTACTATTTAAATGGTCAATCATCAGACATGCGACCACCTCGAAATCATGTTCGATCAAAGAGGATTTGATAAAAGATGCCCGCTCTATATCATCATCGATCAGGGCAATTCTTAATTTTGGCATGTCGCTACTCAAGTATGTCCTGACATGAACTTTCAGCATATAAGCAATTTAGATGCCAATATTTCGCATGAATAGTGCTGTTTTAAAGCATAGTCACAGAATGTTAAAGAAAATTGATGCACTTTATTGACGCAATTTGCCTTCTAAACATGCAGTTTTATGATTTACATTTTATCCGTGCGGATAAAAAGCATGAACGTGTATCACAGGATAAAGGTACAACTATTCAATCATAAGTACTGAGTATTCAAGCAAAATAAAAAATTAGATATTTAGAAATATTAAACTGGCATGAACTATGCATAGTTTAAATCAAGTCAATGAAGACTTTCAAAATTTGTAAGACGGCCAACGACGTCCGTTCTGATCGTTACTGATATGCCTCGTGCATAACAGCAACTTATATGCGTTCAGTTCAGGAGATCGAAGCTATGTCTTCAAATTTAGATGCGAAAAAAGCAACAAAGATTCATCTTTTCAATTTTAGCAGTGCAGCAATGCGGGCCTTCCATATGAGTTGGCTTGCTTTTTTTGTTTGTTTCTTTGCATGGTTTGCCTGTGCGCCGTTAATGCCTGTTATTGCAGGTGGATTCCATCTCACCAAAGATCAAATCGCCAATATTAATATTGCTGCTGTTGCAATCACGATTGTAGTGCGTCTGATTGTTGGTCCTTTATGCGATAAATATGGCCCACGTAAAACCTATACCGCATTATTGATTATCGGCAGTATCCCTGTATTTGGGGTGGCATCAGCCAATAGTTATGAGTCTTTTCTATTCTTCCGACTCTTGATTGGCGCAATTGGTGCCAGCTTTGTTATCACCCAATATCACACCAGTATTATGTTTGCACCAAATGTCGTAGGCACTGCAAATGCAACCACAGCAGGTTGGGGTAATGCAGGTGGAGGCGCAACTCAAGCCTTGATGCCTTTGATGCTCGCAGCATTGGTGATGTTCGGTGTTGAACAAACCATGGGCTGGAGAATTGCACTAATTGTACCTGGTGTGATGATGTTAATTGTCGGTGCAATGTATTGGAAGTTTACTCAAGACTGTCCACAAGGTGATTTTAAAGAGCTTCGTGCACAAGGTCTGCATGTGGGGAGTGATAAAAAAGGCGGTATGGCAATTTTGATGCATGCTGCAAAAAACTACCGCGTTTGGATTCTATTTGGTGCTTATGCAGCGTGTTTTGGTATTGAAATTTTCATTCATAACATTGTCGCAATGTACTACGTGGATCATTTTAAATTTGGTTTAAAAGAAGCAGGGATGGCAGCAGGGATTTTCGGTTTACTTGCACTGTTTGCCCGTGCGCTTGGTGGTATCGTTTCTGACAAGGTGGCGACTAAAAAAGGTCTCGATGGTCGCACGAAAGTGTTGTTTGCCATGATCCTGTTAGAAGGCGTATTCCTGATTGTCTTTTCACAAATGAATACCGCGATTCTGGCGATTCTGGTCATGACCGTATTTGCTTTATTTACCCATATGGCCTGCGGTGCGACCTATGCACTGGTTCCATTTATTGATCGTGATGCTTTGGGTGGTGTGGCGGGCATTATCGGGGCAGGCGGTAATGTCGGTGCTGTTGCTGCGGGTTTCTTATTAAAAGGCATGTTGGATATTCAAACGACGCTGATGGTTTTAGGTGGTTTGGTAGTGATTGCTGCAAGTTGTGTATTGATGATTCGTTTCTCGGTTGAACATAAAGAGAAAGAGCAAAAGTTATTTGAAGCTGCTGTACTGGAGCGAAATAGCATGGAACAAAATGCTGTAAGTCTTAAACAAAACAGTGCGACTTAATTGAATAACAAGAGCAAAAACAATCGAGGAGAATCGATATGAAATTAGTGATGATTGGTCATGGAATGGTTGGGCATAAATTTATTGAATCTATGCTAGAACATGCAGGTGATGAGGTTGAAATCACGATTTTGGCAGAAGAACCCCGTTTGGCCTATGATCGGGTACATTTGACTGAATATTTCACAGGTAAATCTGTCAAAGATTTAACTCTTTGTCGTGCGGACTTTGCAGATGCTTATGGAATTGACCTGCGTTTAAATACCAAAGCCACTCATCTTGATACCATCCATAAATGCATCACCACCGATCATGGCGATGTGATCAAGTATGACAAATTGGTGCTTGCGACGGGTTCCTATGCTTTTGTTCCACCAATTTCGGGGCATGATCGTAAAAACTGTTTTGTTTACCGTACCATTGATGATTTAGATGCAATACGGGCAGCAAGTCTATCTGCAAAATCTGGTGTGGTGATTGGGGGTGGTTTACTCGGTTTAGAAGCCGCGAAAGCACTTCGTGATTTAGACTTAGAAACCCATGTCGTTGAATTTGCACCTCGTTTAATGGCAGTACAAATTGATGATTTGGGCGGGAAAGTTTTACGGTCCAAAATTGAAAATTTAGGGGTAAAGGTTCACACGCAAAAGGCCACTTCATCGATAGAAGATGGCGTGAATAGCACCCATGTGATGAAGTTTGCGGATGGTTCAGAACTTGAAACAGATATTATTCTATTTTCTGCAGGGATTCGCCCGCGTGATGAGTTGGCCCGCCAATGTGGCTTAGCGTTAGGTGAACGTGGCGGTATCGCGATTAATGATTACTGCCAAACCTCCGATGCAGATATTTATGCGATTGGTGAATGTGCATTATGGAACAATAAAATCTATGGTTTAGTTGCACCCGGTTATGACATGGCAAGGATTGCAGCAAAACATGTGATGCAACAAAGTTGCCCCACATTTGCTGGCGCAGACATGAGCACCAAGTTAAAACTGATGGGTGTCGATGTGGCATCGGTAGGCGATGCGCATGCCATGACTGCAAATGCATTGAGCTATTTCTATGCTGATGAGGATGCAATGGTCTATAAAAAGATCGTGGTCAATGCAGAGAAAACCCAATTACTTGGTGCGGTACTGGTTGGTTGTGCCAAAGAATATAACGACTTATTGCAAATGATGTTGAATGGCTTAGCGATACCAGAAAATCCAGAAAGTTTAATCATGCCAGGCTATGCACAATCTACGGCAAAAGCGGGAAGTAGTGGTGTAGATTTATTGCCAGACAGTGCCACGATTTGTTCATGTAATAACGTGTCTAAAGCAGATATTTGTAGTGCCATTGCCGAGGGTTCGACCTCATTAGGTGCGTTAAAAAAATGTACCAAAGCCGCAACCGCATGTGGTGGATGTGCACCCTTAGTGACCCAAGTTTTAAAATCTGAATTACAACGCCAAGGGGTAACGGTCAATAATCATCTTTGTGAACACTTTGCTTACTCACGCCAAGAGTTGTATCACTTGGTACGGGTCAATGAAATTAAAAGCTTTGATGATTTGATTCAACAACATGGGCATGGTTTAGGTTGTGATATTTGCAAACCGACAGCGGCCAATATCTTGGCATCTTGCTGGAATGACTTTGTTCTCACCTCAAATCATGCTGGGTTGCAAGACAGTAATGACTACTATCTAGGCAATATTCAAAAAGATGGTTCTTATTCTGTTGTACCACGTATGGCAGGCGGTGAAGTGACGCCAGATGGTTTGATTGCAGTCGGTCAGATTGCCAAAGAATATGGTTTATATACCAAGCTAACCGGTGGGCAACGGGTAGACTTATTTGGAGCACAAGTCCATCAATTGCCAGAAATTTGGGAAAAGCTGATCAATGCTGGTTTTGAGTCTGGTCATGCCTATGGCAAGTCATTACGTACCGTTAAATCTTGTGTTGGGAGCACATGGTGTCGTTATGGTGTCGATGACTCGGTCGGTTTAGCCATCTTCCTTGAAAATCGCTACAAAGGTTTGCGTTCCCCACATAAATTAAAAATGGCAGTTTCGGGCTGTACACGAGAGTGTGCCGAAGCACAAAGCAAAGATGTTGGGGTGATTGCCACTGAGAAAGGCTGGAACTTATATGTTTGTGGCAATGGGGGAATGAAACCTCGCCATGCAGAACTTTTAGCTTCTGACCTAGATACGCAAACTTTAATTCAATATATCGACCGCTTCTTTATGTTCTATATCCAAACAGCGGATCGTTTACAACGGACTTCGGTATGGCGTGACAACATGGAAGGTGGTTTGGATTATCTAAAAGATGTTGTTGTGCATGATTCTTTAGGAGTTGCTGCTGAACTAGAACGCCGAATGAGCCATGTGGTGGGTACTTATCAAGACGAATGGCGAACTGCGGTGGAAGATCCTGAAGTCCGTAAACGTTTTGTGACCTTTATTAATGCCAAAGCTGAGCAACAGCAAGATCCACATATTCAGTTTGCTCAAGTACGTGGGCAAATTCGCCCAAAAACTGACTCAGAACGTGATCAGAGCCGTATTCCTGTAGTTGAAGCATAAGCATATGAATACTTGCTTTATTGGCCTTACTCCACAATTCCACAGCTTAAAACAAGCCTTGTGGAAGAGCTGATAAACGTTGTTAAAAGGACAAACACAATGACCATTTTAAAAGATATGAACGAACTCGACTGGCTCGATATTTGTGCATTGCAAGACATTACGCCCAATACTGGTGTAGGCGCGTTGCTCGGGCAACAACAAGTGGCTATTTTTCGGGTAGGCAGTGAAAAGCGTGTGTATGCGCTGAGCAACCAAGACCCATTTAGCAAAGCCTTTGTTATGTCACGTGGAATAATTGGTGATTTACAAGGTGAACGTGTAGTTGCATCACCGATTTATAAGCAACATTTTAGTTTAGCAACAGGCCGTTGTTTAGAAGACAAAGATCAAAAATTACTGGTTTTTCCAAGCAAAATTGAAAATGGTCGTGTCTGGGTCAGTCCAACCCCACAAAAAACTTATATCACCAATAATGGTACGGCTCAGGAAAAAATCAATTTAGTTCTGGTGGGGAACGGATTGGCAGGAATGCGTTGCTTGGAAGATTTGCTTGATATGGCACCTGATCGTTATGAAGTGACGGTGATTGGTGAGGAGCCTTGGGGGAACTATAACCGGATTATGCTGTCGCCTGTCTTATCAGGGGATAAAACCATTGACGACATTATGCTGCACCCCCATTCATGGTATGCGGATAAAAATATTCGCTTTATTGCGGGTGATGCTGCGTTACGTATTGACCGTCCTCGTAAGCAAGTTTATACCGAAAAAGGTGTGGTGGTGAGCTATGACCGTTTGATTTTAGCAACGGGTTCAAAACCATTTATTCCACCGGTCAAAGGCGCAGCATTGGATGGCGTTTTGAGCTTTCGTGATATTTATGATGTCAATAATATGCTCGACTACTGTAAATCTAAAAATAATGCAGTGGTGATTGGTGGGGGGCTATTGGGGCTAGAAGCCGCATATGGTTTAAAGCAACGTGGTATGAATGTGACGGTTTTGCATTTGATGGATCGTATTATGGATCGCCAACTTGATGCCAAGGCCAGTCAAATGTTGAAAACAGCAATTGAGCAAAAAGGTATTCCGATCATCACAGAAGCCAATACAGAAGAATTACTTGGTGAAAATGGTCATGTCACCCAGGTTCGGTTACAAGATGGCACACTTTTAGATGCAGATCTGGTGGTTTTTGCCGTGGGTATTCGTCCCAATATGGCTTTGGCACAAAGTGCGGGTTTACGCTGTAATCGCGGTGTGTTGGTTAATGACACCATGCAAACCTATGATCCAAGTATTTATGCAGTGGGTGAATGTATTGAGCATCGTAACCAAACGTTTGGTTTGGTAGAACCTTTATGGGGGCAAGCCTTTATCTGCGCATCACATTTGGCCGAACACGGCAGTTTGACCTTTAAAGTACCGACGGTTCCTACCCAGTTAAAAGTCAGTGGTTGTGATGTTTTTTCAGCAGGCCGTATTGATTTAGAAAACAGTCAGCCTATAGAAGATTTCGAAGACATTATTCTGAATGATGAAAAACGTCAAATCTACAAACGCATTATTATTCAAAAAGATAAAGTCGTTGGTGCGGTACTGTTTGGTGATACAGAGGATGGCACTTGGTACGCTGAATTGATTGCTGATCAAACCCCAATTTCTTCGATTCGCAATAAATTGTTATTTGGTCGGGATTTTGCATTAAAAAAAGCAGGCTGATTTATATCGCTTAACCCCTTCATCTTAAAAGGAGGGGGAGATTAAATGAAAGCCATATTCAAGTGAATGTATAGCATTGAGGAGCACAGCAGCAATGAATAGTATCCCTGTAATGGAACTGCCGAGCTCCACAGAATATAAGATCACAAGCACACAAACCACTTGTCCTTACTGTGGTGTAGGCTGTGGTGTAACAGCAACAGTGCAAGACACTACGCTAGGACAAAAAGTTTCTGTGGTTGGCGATGTTAAGCATCCCTCGAATTACGGAAAACTGTGTATTAAAGGCAGTAATTTGGCTGATACGCTGGGGTTGGGCACACGTGTTTTACAGCCGATGCTTGGACGTCATCCCCATCAGCAAGTTACAGATTGGGATAGCGCTACAGGTTTAATCGCCAATAAATTCCAACACTATATCGAGCAATATGGTCGTGACAGTGTCGCATTTTATGTTTCTGGTCAGTTGTTGACAGAAGACTATTATGTGGTAAATAAATTCGTTAAAGGCTATTTGGGTACAGCCAATATCGATACCAATTCAAGATTGTGTATGTCTTCGGCAGTTGCCGCACACAAGCGTGCTTTTGGTGAGGATTTGGTACCTGCAAGTTATGACGATTTTGAACATACTGACATGGTGATTTTGGTTGGTTCAAATACAGCATGGTGTCATCCCGTGATGTATCAACGCATCATGCAAGCCAAAGAATTAAGACAACAAAAGCAAAGTGATTTATTTGTGGTGGTGATTGATCCACGCTTTACGGCTACATGTGAAGCAGCTGATTTACATTTGCCTATTCTAATGGGTCAAGATGTTTGCTTGTTTAATGGGCTATTACAATATTTACATCAACATAACTATGCGGATAGCACATTTATTGAGGAACATACTCAAGGGCTAGATACGGCACTAAAAAGTTCGCAAGCTGAAACAGATATCCAAGATGTTGCAGTGAAAACAGGAATTTCGCTAGAAAAACTTCAACTCTTTTTTGAAAAGTTTGCCCAAACTGAAAAAGTCATGACCCTATTTTCAATGGGGGTAAACCAGTCTTCACGTGGCGTGGACAAAGCCAATAGCATCATCAATTGTCATTTGTTGACGGGCAAAATTGGAAAGTTGGGTGCAGCTCCATTCTCTATGACAGGACAACCCAATGCAATGGGCGGACGTGAAGTGGGTGGGCTTGCCAATATGCTGGCAGCACACATGGACTTAGACAATCAACAACATCAACAGCTTGTACAAAATTTTTGGAACAGTCCAAGCATTGCCAAGCATATGGGATTAAAAGCAGTTGATCTTTTTGAAGCAGTGGAAAGTGGCAAGATTAAAGCAATTTGGATTATGGCAACCAATCCTGTAGTCAGCCTCCCCAATGCCGATCAGGTCAAACGTGCTTTAAACAGCTGTGAGTTTGTTGTAGTCTCCGATATTTGCAAAGATACCGACACTACTCAGTTTGCCGATGTGCTCTTACCTGCGTTGGGGTGGGGAGAAAAGGATGGTACGGTCACCAATTCAGAACGTCGTATTTCAAGACAACGTGCTTTTTTAGACCCGCCTGAGCAGGCCAAAGCGGATTGGTGGGCTGTGGCACAAGTGGCTCAAAAGCTCGGATTTACTGGCTTTGATTTTGCAAATAGCCACGAGATTTTTAAAGAACATGCTCTGTTATCTGCGTATCAAAACGCAGAGATTAATGCGCGATCAAATACCCAAAGCTTTCGTTACTTCAATTTACAAGGTTTAACTGATCTTTCATTAGATGAATATGATCAATTGGAACCCATTCAATGGCCTGTGATCATGCGCAATCAGACTGAACATGCATTCGCACAATTGTTTTCACAGGGACAATTTAGTCATGCAGATGGCAAAGCTAAATTTATTGCCACAATGGCGATAGATCCAGTCCATCAAAGCACTGTTGAATATCCTTTAATTCTCAATACAGGACGGATTCGAGATCAGTGGCACACTATGACTCGCACAGGTTTATCTGCCAATTTAAGCACCCATAAAGCAGAACCTTTTTGTGAAATTCACCCCAATGATGCATTGAAGTATGGCTTGAAAGAAGGCGAATTGGTCGAAATCAAATCGGCTTGGGGCAATTGTGTCTTGCGTGCTGTACTCAGTGACAATATCCGCCGTGGACAAATTTTCGCCCCGATTCATTGGAATGATCAATATGCTTCGGATGCACGTATTGGCAAAGTGGTCAATCCAGTGGTGGACGCAATCTCAGGGGAGCCAGAATTCAAACATACCCCTGTGTTGATTCAGCCATTTTATACCCAGTGGCAAGGGGTATTTTATGTTCGTGAAGGCTTTGAACACATTGTTAAAAATAGCATTGAAAATACGGTGTGGTGGACAAAAATTCAGACTGCCAAAGCAGTGCGGTATGAATTGGCAGATCGTCGTCGTTTTACCCACACCACCCAAAATCTCAAGCAACTTTTACCCTTTGACGATGAAAGTTTTGAATGGCTTAACTTGGAAGATCAAACTGCACATATCAGCCATAGTGTAGTGCTAAAAGAGGGGCGCCTTATTGCAAGTTTATATATCGCACCTAAAGCATTATTACCAGATCGTGATTGGGTCGCAAGTTTGTTTAAACGTGATCGTTTAAGTGCGATGCATCGTAAAGCCTTACTTGCTGGACAAGTCATGTCAATAGGCAATAGTGAGGGGCCATTGGTATGTAGTTGCTTTAAGGTAGGCAAAAATCGAATTATTGAAACCATTAAACAAAACAATATCAATCATGAAAAACAAGTGACTGCATGTTTAAAAGCAGGTGGTAATTGCGGTTCATGTCTACCTGAAATTCGCGGATTGATTAAAGCCTGTCAAGCGGAGCTTACTCTATGAAAAGAATTATAAAACCCAAGAAAGCTAAGCAATATCCACAAACTGATCTTGTGATTCTCGCTGGTGGTCAGGCGCGACGTATGAATGGGATCAATAAACTGTTACAGAAGTTTGATGATCAAATTCAACTCATCAAGATCCATCAACAATTAAAAAACCGAGTATCACAGGTCTGGGTCAATAGTCATCGCGATTATTCAATTTATCAGAAGCTTATTCCAAGTTTGTATTGCTATCAAGATGATGAAACTGGCTTTTATGGTCCTTTGATGGGAATTAAAAGTGCTTGGTCTTATGTTGAATCTGACTATGTACTTTTTGTGCCCTGTGATGTGACATTTATTCCACCTGAGGTCATTGAACGCTTACATGTCACTTTAGCGAGTCATCCTTTGGCAGAAGTGGCTTACGTCAATATCAATGGTAAAGCGTTATATCCATTTTGTTTATTAAAACGGAGCGCTTTCAATCGAATCTGTACTCATCTTGAACAAGGACAGCGCAGTTTAAAGATATGTTTTTCTGATTTGCACGCTCAGGAAGCATTATTTGAGAATCATGCACTGTTTTTCCACAGCATCAATTCTTTGGATGAATTACAACAATACCAACAGCTCAAGTTTTTAAATTGACTGGCTTAGTTTTGCTTAATTTTTTGCAAATCTCGGCATTTTTAATAGAGGTCAAATCGGTTTTAGCTCACATTTAGCTGTAGATGATCAAAGTTGGAACACTTTTTGCAATTTCAATGTCAATAAAATAGCGCAGATTTTAAGTATTAAAAAATCTTGAACTTAAATAGTGCTTGGGATGTGTATATGAATGCAATGACACAATACGAAGAGGGTGCCGCCTTTGTCGATCAATATGGTCGCACTAAGCGCAAACTCAGAATTTCAGTGACAGATCGCTGTAATTTTAAGTGTGTCTATTGTATGCCTGAACATCCAGAATGGATCAAAAAGCATAATTTACTCAGTTTTGAAGAACTGTATATTTTTTGCGAGTTTATGGTGCGACATGGGATTGAGCAGATTCGAATCACTGGTGGCGAACCATTAATGCGTAAAGGTGTGGTGCATTTCATTGATCAACTACAAAAATTAAAAAAACTGGGCCTAAAACGGATCTCAATGACTAGCAACGCACACTACCTTAAACAATACGCAACCCAGTTAAAACAAGCGGGTTTAGATGATTTGAATATTAGTTTGGACAGTTTAGATAAAGCACAATTTAAGGCCTTGACTCAAAAAGAGTTACAACCAGTATTAGAAGGCATTACAGCAGCACAGCAGGCAGGTTTTAAAATCAAGATCAATGCTGTATTGATCAAAGGAATCAATGATGATCAGGTTTTACCCTTAGCACATTGGTCCATTCAACAGCATCTTACAATGCGTTTTATCGAGTTTATGCCTTTAGATGGAGAGGGGCTTTGGACGCAAGCCGATATTGTCACTGAGCAGGAAATTTTAGAGCAATTAAAGCAAGACTTTACTGTCACTTTACAACAAGGACAATCTTCCGAGCCTGCACGACAGTATTTTATTAATGATTATCCTATAGGCATCATTTCGACCATAACCAATTCATTTTGTGGCACTTGTGACCGTATACGGTTAACCGCACAAGGTGATTTTTATAACTGCCTATTTGCTCCAAAGGGAATTAGCCTGAAAACACAAATTCAGGCATTGCACCATGATTCACATTATTTTGCTGAGACTCAGTTTGTTCAAAGCCACTCACCAAATGCAGTTGTATATTCGCCAATAAATCTAGAATTACCGCAATCAAGACAATTACAAGATACTTTGTCTGATTATATTTGGCAGAAAAAGCAAGGCTTTAATGAGATTCATCAACAGCTAAATTCAAAACATTCGTCATCTCGAAAAATCAGTATGTATATGATTGGAGGTTAATATGTCAGATCAATTTAAAATTCTAAATACGCAAAATAATGTTAATCAACTGAAGAATATACCGCAGCAGATGACGGTAAAAATTGAATGCTTTGGTGCAATTGAACGTGTATTGCCAGCAGATTTAATCCTGCAATGTGAGTCAAACATGCTCATTTCTGATGTTTTAGAATACGTGGTGCGTGCATATCCAGACTCAGGAAAAATGATTCAACACTGTGCATGTGCAATGGGGGAAGACATTATTCCGCGTCAGACCCTATTAACATCTGATAGTACAGTTGTTTTACTGTCACCGGTTGCAGGAGGTTGAGATGAGTACATTTGATTCTACACTCAAGCAATTTAATAGGATTCAGGATACTCCTTTAACTCAGGAGAGTTTTGATCCGATCCTACACTTTCCTGAATGCGGTGGTATTGGCATCTTTATTGGAACAGTACGTAATCACCATGAAGGCAAAGCGGTGAAAGCATTGAAATATACGAGCTATGCGCCGGTTTCAGAAAAAATGATTCGTCAAATTGAGCAAGAGATTCAACAGAAATTCGCTGTGGCTTATGTACGGGTGATTCATCGTATTGGTACCTTAAATATCGGCGAAAAAGCCATTATTGCGATTGCTTATGCAGCACATCGACGTGAAGCCTTTGCCGCATGTGAAGAAGCGGTAGAACGAGTAAAACACGAAGTTCCTGTATGGAAAGAGGAGTTTTATTTAGATGGTAGTAGCCAATATGTTGCTGGGTGCTGTATTCGGAAAGATTATGTTGAACAGGATACAGCCACACAAACGGATTCATTGAGTCAACATGATTCTGAGCATAGTTGTGGGCGCGATTTTGAGCATAGGCATGGAGCCGCGCAGCATCATCATTCTTTACCAAGTCATTCCCATTACCAAGATTCACAGCACAGACATACAGCACAGAACAATCTACAACATGATGCAAAACAGAAAATGTTGCTGAGCAACCAGTGTGAACAGACGATTTACCAATGGCATATGTAAACCTGATTGAGTAACTCAGCTAAATATGTCTGGCCATGTAAGTAATATCGTAAGAGAAGGAACAGGCAATGAAAAATGTGAGTATGAAAGCAGAAAGCTACCGTACAGCCGTAGCAACAGGAATTTTATATGCACCTGCACATTGCATAGAACTATTACGCACTGGAAGTACAGAAAAAGGGGACGCACTAAAAACCGCACGTATTGCTGGAATTTTGGCAGCAAAACGCACTGATGAATTAATTCCTTTGTGCCATCCCTTACCGATCTATCGTGCAGATGTTGAATATGAGTTGCATGAAAAACATGTCGAAATTATTGCGACTGTCGAAACCATTGGTCCTACAGGTGTAGAAATGGAAGCACTCACGGCAGTCAGTCTAGCAGGCTTAACCTTATACGATATGCTTAAGCCGCACTGTGAACCTGAAGACTTATGCCTTGACCAATGTAAATTACAACTGAAAAAAGGCGGTAAATCACATTTTACCCGTGTATTGAAAGAGACTTTATCTGCATCGGTTATTGTCTTATCCGATACCGTGGCTTCAGGGAAAAAGCCTGATACAGCTGGGCAAAATGTTTTAGAAATTCTTGAAGAAGCCAATTTTAGTCAGGTGAATTATCAAGTAATTGCCGACTCTCCAGAACAGTTATTGGCGTTAATTGAACAACAAAAGAATCACTATCCACTTATTTTGACTGTGGGTGGAACAGGATTAGGCCCTAAAGATTTAACTGTTGAAACCATTCAACCTTTACTTAAACGTGAAATTCCAGGTTTGATGGAAGCTTCTCGTAGTTTTGGTCAAAGACGTACCCCTTATGCAGCACTCAGCCGAGGGGTCGCGGGCTATATTGACAATAGTTTGGTGATCACTTTGCCAGGCAGTCGCCAAGGTGCTAAAGAGTCACTGATTGCCATTCTACCAGCCTTGGTACATCTTTTTGATGTGCAAAAAAATATTCCACATCTTGGGGGCTATCAATGAATCAGATTGCGGTCGCTCATGATTGTGGCAATGAAAAAGGCTTGGTTTCAGTTGATCAAGCCTTGCAGTTACTTGTGGATCACACTCCAAGTCTAGGTAGTGAAACCATCCCCTTAAACCAAGCGCTTAATCGTTATGTTGCAGCAGATATTTTTTCAGAAATTAATTTACCCATTTTTTCGCAAAGTGCGGTAGATGGTTATGCGATCAATGCAAGTGCAGTGACTCAAACAGATTCTAAATTCGAATTGATTGGAGAGATTCGTGCAGGGCAAAGGGTTGAGGTCGAATTGAAACAAGGGCAAGCGATTCGAATATTTACAGGGACAAAAATCCCAGCAGGTACCACAACGGTTGCTCGACAAGAGATTGTTGAGCTCATCGATTTACACAATATAAAACTCACTGAGTCTTTAAACAGTCATGCTGATATTCGAGATGTTGGGGAAGAAGTTGCACTCGGTCAATTAATTGCATCAGTAGGACAAAAACTCAATGTCGGTGTTATTGCAGCACTCAGTATGGCAGGTGTAAAGCAAGTAGAAGTTTATCGTTATCCCAAAATTGCTGTGGTCGTTACAGGTGACGAAGTTGCAGATATGATCGAATGTTTAAATTCAGGCAAAATCTTTGATGCAAATACACCCATGATCCGCGCATGGTTTCAAACCCGAAATCAAACAGTTAATTTAATTCATGTTGAAGATATCGAACATCGTGTAATTCAGTTGTTTGATCGTCTTAAGGAACAATACGATTTAATCATTACTACAGGTGGGGTGTCTGTAGGAGATTATGATTTTGTTCGTCCCGCAGCATTAAAACTCGGTTTTCAGCAAATTTTTTGGAAGGTCAAACAAAAGCCGGGTAAACCGATGCTTTTCGCCAAGTATTCTCAACAAAAAAAACAAGGACAAGAAAGAAAAGGACAAGAACAGCAACAAGATCAAACTCACTGTTACCTATTGGGTTTACCCGGCAATCCTGCTGCGGTTTATATCGGTATGCAAGTCTATGTGGCGACTCTAGTGAATTCTTTACAGGGGCAAAAGCATCCACTCAATTGGATGACAGGCGTTATGAGTCATGCGCTGAAGTCTGATGCGCGAGAGCGCTTTTTAAGAATGCATGCTGTATTTGAACAAGGAAGATTAAGTTTGAAGAGTTTAACTAAACAGCAATCACATATGTTGAGTAATCTGATTGATGCCAATTGTATTGTGCGTATACCCTCAGATCAAAACATACAACAGGGGCAAGTCCTCCAAGGTTTATTTATTCAAGATTAGGGGATAAAAGATGCGTAGGTCGTTAAAAATGATCTTGGGCCTGTATTTTCTGCCGAGTATGAGCATATTACACGCTGAAACAATCAAAATTTATGCTGCAGCAAGCTTAACCAATGCGGTGACAGATATTGCTAAATTGTATGAGAAGCAGCAACCAGAGGTTAAAATAGTGACTGTTTTTGGTGCATCTTCAGCACTGGCAAAACAAATTGAGGCCGGTGCGCCCAGTGATATTTTCTTTTCTGCTGATCAGGACTGGATGAATTATTTAGTCCAAAAACAGAAGATTCAGGTAAATCAGGTTAAACCATTTTTGTTTAATCAATTGGTGTTGATTAGCCCTTTGCAAAGCAAACAACAGTTTAAAGCTGTGCCTACATTTAATTTTGCCCAATCATTTCAAGGGCATTTATGCACAGGGCAAATGGAGTCTGTGCCAGTAGGTAAATATGCCAAGCAAAGTCTGATTAAACTCAATTGGCTGAACAGTTTAAATGGTCGAATAGTGGGGACGGATGATGTTCGTTCAGCGTTGGCATTTGTTGAACGTAGTGAGTGTCAAGTGGGGATTGTGTACAAGACCGATGCATTGATCAGTAAAAAAATCAAAATTTCAGGAGTTTTTCCAAGCAACAGCCATCATCCAATTGTCTATCCGCTTGCTTTGACACAACAAGGTATCAACAATCAGTCAGCAGTGAAATTTAACCATTATTTAAAAGAAAATGCGCAAGCTAAAAAGATTTTTGTTCAGTATGGTTTTGGTTTATAGGATCCTACTTTATGCTAAGTTCAGAAGAGTGGAGTGCATTGTATTTGTCGGTGAAAGTGGGCTTCTTTGCAACTTTATTCTGTCTACCATTTGCAATCATGCTCGCTTGGATTTTGGCACGTTATCAATTTAGATTAAAGTTTGTGGTGGAAGCACTGTTACAAATGCCCATGGTGTTACCTCCAGTGGTTTTAGGTTATTTGCTTTTAATCCTGTTTGGTGCCAATGGCTGGATTGGACAATATCTCAATCAGTTAGGTATTCAATTGGCATTTAATTGGAAAGGAGCTGTTTTAGCCTCCATGATCGTGGCTTTTCCATTGATGGTGCAACCCATTCGGCTATCTTTTCAAATGATCAATCAGCAACTGGAACAGGTTGCAGGTTCTTTGGGTGCAAGCCCTGTACGGGTATTTAGCAGTATCAGCCTACCTTTGGCTTTACCCGGAATTTTAATTGGAAGTATTTTGTGTTTTAGTCGTAGCTTAGGTGAGTTTGGTGCAACCATTACTTTTGTGGGCAATATTCCCGATGAAACTCGGACCATTCCTATAGCAATTTACTCGCTGATTCAGCAACCTGATGGGGAGCAGGGCGCTATGCGTTTAGTGATCTTATCCATATTGGTTGCCTTTGGTGCTTTGATTGCAAATGCTTATATTCTTCAGAATTATCAGCGAAAATTGGGAGGCAAAGATGCTGCAATGTGATTTTCAATTTCAATATGCTGAGTTTAATTTAAAGGTAAAGTTGCAAATGCAAAAACAATTGCTGGGCATTATGGGTGCATCAGGCAGTGGGAAATCAACATTCCTTAAAAACATTACCGGCTTGTTACAGCCACAACAGGGTTCAATTTTACTCAATCAGCAGTGTGTTTTCGACGATCAAAAAAAAATTAATTTACCCATGCACAAACGTCGAATCGCATTAGTCTTCCAAAATGCATGGCTGTTTCCACATATGAATGTGAAACAAAATCTAAAATATGCAGAAAATTTGTGTCCAGATCAGAACAAGAAATTTAGCTTTGATCAGATTGTTGATTTACTTCAACTCAAGCCGTTATTGCAACGTGCATCTTATCAATTGTCTGGTGGCGAGGCACAACGTATTTCGATTGGTCGCGCGCTCTTATCTTCTCCTGATTTATTGCTCTTGGACGAACCATTGACTGGGCTGGACTACAAATTAAAAGATCAAATTTTACCTTTTCTAAATAGCGTTAAACTAGAAACTCAATTACCCATGATTTATGTCACCCATCATGCCGATGAGCTGGCTTATTTAAATGCACAGGTGGTTTATATGGATCAGGGAAGCATCACTGAAATCCCAAAAACTCACTAATCTTGAATAATATTAGATCTTTTTATCCATGAAAAAGGAAGTATTGTCTGTTCAAATGTATTTAAATTTAAATGCAAGATACGCAGTACAAACTCTACATTTTGATAAACTCACCTTTATGAAATGGTCTAAATTCCATGATTTATAAGGTTTAGCTCATTTAGCAATGATCTAAAAATATACTTGTTCAAGATATCTATTAAATCACTTGGCGTAAATCACGTGCTGTTTCTTGCAGTAACGGTAAAATATGAGTAATTAAATAATCTTTTGTTGTGCGCATAGTGGGGGAGACAATATTTAATGCGGCCACAACTACCGCGTTTGAGTCATAAATTGGAACCGCAACAGCATGAACTCCCAATTCATGTTCTTCACATGAATAACACCAATCTTGTTCTTTAATCTCATGCAGTAATTCGATAAACGCCTCACTTTCTGTATAAGTATATTTAGTAAGACGTTTTAATGGATACTGGGTCAGCCATTGCTTTTGTTCTTCCACATTTAAATGCGCTAATAAAATTTTCCCCGCAGAAGTTGCATGTGCAGGAAGACGATTGCCTAAATGTAAGCCGTAAGGATTAACACGGTCTGTTTGCTGATGTGCGGCACTACGTGCAATGGTAATTGCCTCATAACCATCTAATACCATCACCGAGTAAATCAGCGAAGTCTGATTGGTCAATAAGTTTAATAAAGGTTGGCAAATTTTGGGTAAAGGTGAACCATCTAAATAAGCACCAGAGAACTTTAAAATTTTGGGAGTTAAATAATAGTAATGTCCATCAAAGTCTAAATAGCCTAAGTACTCTAAGGTCAGTAACTGGCGACGCGCTGCTGCTCGGGTCATTCCTGTCTTTTCAGCCGCAGTACTGATATTCAAGCGATGTCGTTCAGGCCCAAAACATTCCAAAATCGCCAACCCTTTTGCAATCCCTGCAATAAAATCTTCATGGCGAATAATCTTTTTATTTTCAGAATGATGGATTAATCGGGTAGTTTTGTTGTGTTCATCGTCCATAACGCAGATCCTTAATTTAAAGCCAATTACATTAAAATTTTACTCAATCCAAATCAGACCGTTTTAGTGGGATAATGTTCGATCATCGAACATAAAAAATAATGATCGAACAAAATCTAACTTTAAGCCTAGAAGTAAATACAAAATTTATCAAGAATAAAGATTAGAAATCCGAACAAAACACTCGGCTTAGTTTCATCGGTTTCTAGGATGAAATGAATGAGTGATTCAAAGTACAGGAAGTAGTCAGATGATTGATAAAAATGCCACCTCATTGACTGAGGTTCTATCCCAAATCAAAGATGGTGCAACCATTATGATTGGTGGCTTTGGAACAGCAGGACAGCCCGCAGAGCTGATCGATGGGCTGATTGAACTTGGCGTTAAAGATCTGGTGATTGTCAATAACAATGCAGGCAATGGCGATTACGGTCTAGCGAAACTGCTTAAATCAGGTGCAGTCCGTAAAATCATTTGTTCTTTTCCACGTCAGTCTGATTCTTGGGTATTTGATGAACTCTATCATGCAGGCAAGATCGAACTGGAACTGGTTCCTCAAGGCAATCTCGCGTGTCGTATTCAAGCCGCTGGAATGGGTTTAGGTGCAGTCTTTACCCCAACAGGCTTTGGTACTTTATTGGCAGATGGCAAAGAAACACGTCATATCGATGGCAAAGACTACGTACTTGAATATCCGATTAAAGCAGACTTTGCATTGATTAAAGCACATCAAGGCGACCGTTGGGGCAACTTGGTTTATAACAAATCAGCACGTAACTTTGGTCCAATTATGGCGATGGCTGCAGATGTCACCATTGCACAGGTTTCAGAGGTGGTTGAACT
>Ga0207655_1000289_pt1 | contig 76246 bp, 75 predicted proteins | sample KBSM44metaG_FD_184398 | JGI IMG/M metagenome (GOLD analysis project Ga0207655, IMG submission 184398) | Miscanthus rhizosphere microbial communities from Kellogg Biological Station, Michigan, USA - KBS M4-4 metaG (SPAdes) (version 2) | ecosystem: Host-associated > Plants > Roots > Rhizosphere >... | reverse complement strand
GTCGCGCCTTGTGCGAACACCCGCTCGTTGCCAAGATCAGCTTCACCGGCAGCCCCGAGGCCGGACGCGAAATCCAGCGCACCGCCGGTGTGCTGTTCAAGCGCGTGGCATTGGAACTGGGCGGCAAAAGCCCCCAGATTGTCTTCGACGATGCTTCTTTCGAAGACGCGCTGCGCGGGTGTGCGCTCGGCCTGTTCGCCAACCAGGGCCAGGTCTGTGCGGCCGGCTCGCGCATCCTGGTGCACCGCAGCATCGCAGATCGCTTCGGCGCAGCGCTGGCCGATGCCGCAGAGGCAGTCAACGTGGGCGACCCTCGCCAGCCCGGTGTACAGATGGGACCGGTGGCCAAGAAAGCGCAATTCGATCGCGTTAACCGATACATCCAACTGGGAATAGACCAAGGCGCCTCGCTGCTGGCCGGTGGTGTATCGACGCCTGAACAGGGCTGGTTTGTCCGGCCGACGATCTTCACCAACGCGAACAACGCCATGGCGATCGCCCAAGACGAAATCTTCGGGCCCGTCGGCACGCTGATCACGTTCGACAGCGAAGAGGAAGCTATCGCACTGGCCAATGACTCCTCCTACGGCCTGGCGGCCACGGTCTGGACGACCGACCTGGTGCGAGCGCACCGCGTAGCCGCTGCGGTGAAGGCCGGTGCCGTGGGTATCAACTGCTGGAGTCCGCTGGACGCCAACCTGCCCTGGGGTGGCGTAAAGACCAGCGGTATCGGCCGTGAAGGCGGGTTTGCCGGCGCGGTGGCCTACACCGAGGAGAAAGTCATCACCGTGCTGCTACCTTCCTGAGCACGATCCCTGTCCTGACCGAATAACCCTCCGGCCCCTGTGCCGCGAGGGTTAGCGTTCAAAAGTGCATCCCTGATGCCGTTGATAATCAATGGAGAGACTGCGATGAACCCGATAGATCAACAAACAACCGATCGGTATCCGACGTCCCTGCGAATGTTGCACTGGGTGCGTGCCGCACTCATCGCAGGCCTCCTCTGGGCAGGCTGGCATATGACCGGTCTGAATGACGAAGTGGCGAGCAAGTACGAGCTCTATTACCCGTGGCACAAATCCTTTGGGCTGTTGGTGTTTCTGGTTGTCCTGACCCAGATCGCCCTGCGCTTTCGGACCCCCGTGCTTCCGCAGCCGCTGGAAACGCTGGCAAGTTATGAAAGGTTCCTGTCAAGGCTTACGCAGCGTGTCATGTATGCGCTCGTCGTGATCGTGCCGTTGATGGGTTACTCAATGTCGAGCACTTACACGATGAGCGACGGGGTGTTCTTTTTTGGGGTCAACCTGCCGGAGCTCCTTCCGAAAAATGACAATTGGTTCGTCGTCTTCCAATGGCTGCACAAAGTGCTCGCCTACACCCTGCTCGGACTGATCCTGTTGCATGTCGTAGGCGCCCTCAAACACCGGTTTTACGACCGGGACCCTCGAAACGACGTCCTGCGCCGCATGCTGTAACTTGATGAGGCGTGGGCGCAAGATGTCCACGCCTTCGTGGCTCTGACCTGAGGGGGCCCGGTACAGTCACTTGCGTACGGGGTTCTTGAAGTCTTCAGTTCTGTTGTGCTTACCTGCTATCAGTTTGGCCCAGGTCTGACGAGGTGAGCCCGCCATGCTGAAATCACTCGCTGTTATCGCCGTTGGTGCGTCACTTGGTGCCTGGTTGCGCTGGCTCCTGGGCATGAAGCTGAACGCCCTGTTCCCCACGATTCCCCCGGGCACGGTGGTCGCGAACATGGTCGGGGGCTACATCATTGGCCTGGCTATCGCGTTTTTGGCCGCCTCACCCACCTTGAGTCCTGAGTGGCGCCTGCTGATCATCACGGGTTTCTGCGGTGGGCTTACCACCTTTTCTACGTTTTCGGCCGAAACAGTTGCCCTGATCCAGGAAGGCAGACTGCTCTGGGCGCTCGGCTCAATTTCATTGCACGTCGTAGGCTCGTTGGTGATGACCGCTGCCGGGCTTTTGTCCTATCAAATCATTGGCATGCGATGAGGAGATGAAAATGAAAGGTTTTCTGGTGATTTTCTTCACTCAACAGAACCGCCGTTATCAGGGAAAGATGCTTGGCGAATGGATCGTCGATGTGGCCAAGGAGATGGGGCTGCGTGGTGCGACTCTCTCTACGGCTATCGAGGGTTTTGGACACACCGGTCGACTGCACTCTTCGCATTTTTTTGAACTCGCGGATCAGCCTACGGAGATTCGCATGGCTATCACCGAGGACGAATCCGAAAGGTTGCTCAAGAGGCTGGAGGCTGAGGAAATCTCTGTGTTCTACATAAAGACCCCAATCGAGATGGGCTTCGTCGGCAAAAAAACCACCTAGCCTGGCCCCTCCTCGATCGTCTGTTGCCTGGCGACCTCCCATCGGGAATGCGCCACCGCGGGTGGCGCCCCCGATCAAGATACCGGCAACAAACCTTCGTCGTTACGGCGTGAGCGGCGACTCAGAACGTCATCCACACGATGAACTGGAAGTAAGTGTTCGTTGATGCGCTCCCGCTCTGCAGACCACCGTCCCCGAGCCACTTTTCGGGCTTGTAGAAGCCGACCAGAGGCGAGAGTGTGACGTTATCCGTCACCATCCAATCCAGAAAAAGGTCGACCTCACGTGCAGCGAAGTCCTGCTCATGCGTACGGGAGAGCTGGTGGTAGTTGAAGGCCATTGCGTTAAGGGTCAATTTATCGGTCGGCTTGACTGAGAGGAGCACGTCGTTGATCGCCATGTTCGAGGTCACTGAACCTGCGTAATTGGCGGCGACTTCACCCTGGTATCGCTTGCGAAAACCTCCCTGGAACAGAAAGTCGTAACCTTCGGAATAGCGCGAATATCGATAGCTCACCGTCGGTTGCCATTGGGTATCGACGAAGGTGTAGCCGGCGTCGAAGAACATCGCCCGCTGTGACCCTGAACGTTTTTCCTGACGCACCACTTCGAACGCAAAGTCGGCATTCTCGATCCCGGCATTGCCCTGCCCACGAATGCTGTAGACGTTCATGCCCTTGCGCTCAAGCCGATCACCAAAAGCATATCGCTCGTCAACATCCAGGCCGTGCAAATACGTCGAACCGATCGAGCCGACGGGCGTCGTGTAGTCGACGGTGGCGGCAGCCACTTCGGTCTTAGACTGCCCGGGGTTATCGGATTTGAGCCATATCAGGCTACCGTGAAGGCCCTCCTGACCACCCAGTTTCAAGACTGCCGTATTCCCGAACGCCAACCGCGGGCCAAGATAAAAGGCGCCGCCGCGATCGAACCGGCCATCCCTTACGCCCTCGATAGGGTTGAAGGCCTTCCCGGGGGCGAACCCGTCATCGGTGATCAGGAAGCCGTCCACCGTAACGAGCTGCCGGCCAAAAGAGAAATCAACGCCGTCCTTGCCCAGTGCAGGAATCAGATCACCTGACTTCCAGCCCAGATAGGCGTCTTCCACAGCCGTTCTTCTTTCATTCCCGGCGGTGATCCCCCCCGCGTCCCCATCGCCAAATGATCCCGTGCTGATCCAGCTGAGTCCGCCATACATCGAACCGGCAGTGATCTTGTCTGTCGTGCCGTTGAGACCGTACTTGGCGAAGCCTTCTTGCCAACGCATCCTGCCGGGCTCCCTCTCAGGGTCGCCGATGTAGTTCTTCTCGCTGCCGAACCAGCCAAACGCCGCCGACAGGTCGGCGTTCAGGACGGTTCCACCATCGTCTTCGCTGTAGAGCTGGTAGGCGTGTACCTGCGGCTCAAATGTACAGAGTGCGACCAGCGAAAGTAATGGGGCGTAACTGAGGGTGCGCATGACGTCTCTCCTGTTTTTATATTTATGAGGCGAGCCATGAGTGTTCCGGCTTGGGTCGCGCAAGCGGTAACCCAAATCAGCACTTTCAAGGGGCTGGCCGCCCATCCCTTCGCGCGATACCTCCCCCACTGCAAAACATCCTCAGCGCCTCGAATGGTTGCCGTTTTGGGCTACGGCCTTTGAACGCCCTCCCCCTATGCTGGGCCCATAAGAACCATAAGAACCGAGGCACCTGTCATGACCCATTTGTCACCCTCCCCGCTGTTACGTCAGGGGCTTTGTCTTCTGACCCTCTTCGCCTGCAGTGCCCTGGCACCTGTTGCCAGCGCTCACCATTCGTTCGCGCTTTTCGACCAGACCCAGACCGTCTCGATCAAGGGTGTCGTCGAGCGCTTTGCCTGGACCAATCCCCACATCACGATTTACGTCGATACACCCGGCCCGCCGGCCCAGCGATTCAAGATCGAAACGGGCAGTGTCAACGCGTTACAGCGCACGGGCTGGACCGCTGAGTCGATCAAGGCCGGCGAGACTGCCGAGGTGTCCTTCAAACCGTTGAAAAACGGTGAGCCAGGCGGGCTGCTCGTGGAAATCAAGAGCGGAGACGTCGTACTCACGGGCGGCGGATGAGAAGTCCCTCCCCGGCTTCCTGACGAACTCACCGACCAGACCAGACCAGCAGCGTGGAGACGTTTCAATGAAACCGACACGAACCTTGAACACGGCAATGATCGTCCTGGGCATCGCCCTCGTGACTGTCGCCGGGATGTGCAACGCCGCTACACCTTCCAAACCTCTAAGCGACAAACACAGCGTCAGCGCACGCCCCGACATCAGCGGCACCTGGGAACGAACCCCGGACGACTGGTTCGGTGAGAACCCCGACAACCCGGTGCACCCAGGCGGACCGATGGACCTGAAGGCGCCCTATGCCGACGAATACGTCGCGCTGAAGAAGAAACAAGCCGCTGCGAACGAGGCCGGAACGCCGTTGGCCACAACAAGTTCCAGATGCCTGCCCGAGGGAATGCCAACGTTGATGGCGGCGCTCTTCCCGATCCAGATCATTCACGACGACAAGCAAGTGATTGTCCTCGGTGAGTATCTCCAGCAGGTCCGCCGGATTCTCTTGAACGAAGCGATGCCTGCAAAAGAGACCCTGGACCCTAAATATCAAGGCCATTCACGCGGCCATTGGGAAGGCGACACGCTCGTCGTGGAAACACAACGGGTGCGAACGGACGTGAGTTTCTACGACGTTCCACACGGCAAGGACATGAAGATCATCGAACGCATCAGGCTGACGGCGCCGGATCACCTGGAGAACCAGGTCGTGATCGAAGACCCGCAGGTGCTCAAGACCCCGTATCGCTTCACGTTCGAGTACAAACGGTCCAACTACGCCATTCAAGAGTATGTCTGCGAGAACAATCAGATCGTGATCGATAAAGAGGGCAAGGCATCCCTCAGTCTCGAGTGAAGTCGCCATTAATCGCCATCGGAGCTGACCAAATGGAAAGACTGACAACCATCAGCATCCTGCGGCCGACGCTGCAAAGCGCCCTGCTGTTGCTGATCCTCACGTCGAACACATTCGCCGAGGTGCCCCGAATGCCCACGGCCATCGCGGTGCCGCCCTCCGGCAAGCCACCGCTCTCGTCGGCGAAACGCCCGGGCACCGAATACAGCGACCTCGACAAGTACGGCTACATCGAGGAGGAGTTTTACCTGCAAGGCGTTGCCCCGGCCATTACCGCCTCGGGCAAAACCCTGTTGGAGGCGCCTTACACCACACGCATTCTGGTGCGCAAACCGGCTGACCCCGCGCGCTTCAATGGCACGGTCGTGATCGAGCCGTTCAGCTGGTTCGGCGAACGCGCCGCGGGATGGATCCTGACCCGCGACTATTTGCTGCGTCGCGGCTACGCGTACGTCGGGTACACGCTGAATGTGAACAAGCCGCCAGTCGATCCCAAGTTCATCTCGGACACCCCGGCTGCCGAGGCCGAGCAGATCGCCCAGTACGGACGGATCGTGAACTTCGAGTTCATGCGCCGCTTCGACTTTGCACGCTACGCGCCGCTGGGCACCTATTACGACCCGGAACACTTCACCCGCGGTGAAGCTCCCGATCCGTTCGCTCCACAGTCCCAGGGCATCGGGGCGCAACTGGCGTTGCTGCTGAAAACCAATGCAGCGCAAAGCCCGTTGGCCGGTCTCGATGTTCAACGCATCTACGTCAATAGCTGGGCCGTGACTGCGCAAGTCTGGATGGACTACCTCGACCAGGGCCGGCACCAGCAATGGCGTATGCCCGACGCAAGGCCGCTGATCGATGCCTACATGACCGGCCGCATGGCCTACGGAGAAGTGGGCGGCGACGTCATCCGGGTGCCGCGCCATACGCCCGATGGCGTGCCGTTCGTGACCGTCTACAGCCAGTCCGAACTGATGCACGACGTGATCGAAGGCATCAACCTGCCGCCGGACACCGACAGCCCGCAGATTCGCTACTACGAAGTGACCGGCATGCCGCACCTGCGGCTGGCCGACCTCGGTACGGAGCATACCGAAAAGCTCGCTGCCGACATCGGCAAGGGCGACGACCCACGGTGCCGGACGCTGTACGACGAACCGGCGGAGCTGGTCGTCTCGGCGCTCCTGGATCGCATGGACCAATGGGTGCGCCAAGGCAAACCCATGCCGAATGCTCCGCGGGTCGCCCGCGATGGCAAGACCGCCGCGCGCGACCCTGTTACCGGCAACCTGCAAGGGGGCGTACGCCCACCGTGGGTCCAGGTGCCCAGTGCGACCTACCTCACGGATCAGGAGACCGGCTGCGGACTGATTTACGACACCAAGGTGCCTTACTCCAAGGACGTGCTTGACCAGCGTTATGGAAGCTTCAGCAACTACGAACAGAAATTCGAAGACGCCAAAGCCCTTTCGATAAAGGAAGGCTACCTACTGCCAGAAGATGCGGCGGGCCTGCGTTCGATCGCAACGCCTCAAGACTTCTAACCCATTGGGAAGAACAGCAAATGTCATCATCACTCATCATTGCCTGGATCTATGCGTCACCTTTGAGCACAGCCATCCGGGACATTCTCTGGGTCATACCCACCGTCCAGAGCATTCATATCCTCGCCATCACAGTGCTCTTCGGCTCTGCGGTCATCTCCGATCTTCGGCTGGCGGGTGTGTTCGCCACGGACGAGCCCTTGCGTGGCGTCGTTCGCCGGTACTACCCGTGGATGCGCAATGCGCTCCTCGTCCTGCTCTTCACGGGGTTGATCATGATCATCGCCGAGCCTGATCGCGTACTCGTCAACTCGACCTTCTGGCTGAAGATGGCGCTGGTCGTGAGTGCGTTCACGCTGACCTTGCTTCTGCGGCGCCCCCTTCTGCGCCCTGCCGACGATGCACAACGTGATGACAAGCCTCCTCTTGTCAAGGCGCTAGCCTGGCTGTCGATTGGCTTGTGGTGCGTCGTCATCATCTGTGGTCGCTGGATCGCCTACGCGATCTAAGCGTTTTCAACGAAAGCTCCCAGGTATTCGCCATGGACATTCAACCAACACTACAAGCCCTCCAGGACACCTCTGTCGCCACCTTCATCCGAGAGTCGGGCTCCGCTTTTCCAACCCTTGAATCGGTGCATGTGATCGGCATCGCTCTTGTGTTCGGGACCATCGCCGTCGTGGATTTGCGTCTGCTCGGCGTTGCCTCCCATCGCCGCAGCGCGCTACGGCTGATAAAAGATTTGCTGCCGTTCACCTGGGTCGCTTTCGTGGCTTGCGTGATCACCGGCCTGCTCATGTTCGCCGCCAATGCCACGACCTATGCCGAGAACACCGCGTTCTTGTGCAAGATGGGCGTGTTACTGCTGGCGGGGCTCAACATGGGGGTATTCCATTTGGGCGTCTTTCGCCGCATTGCCGAATGGGACACAACGCTAATGCCTCCCAGCCAGGCGCGTGTCGCAGGGTTCAGTTCGTTGGCATTGTGGGCGGGCGTGGTGTTCCTCGGCCGCTGGATCGCGTTTCTCTGATGGCTCGTCTATCGCCGCGTCGCGCATCCGGTGCAGATATGCCCAGCGATCACGCAAACAGCGCAATCAAGGTGGTGCGCCCGGTATCCGGCCGATGGGAATCGCTGGCACTGTTGCTTGCGGCCCTGGCAGTCATCGCCAGCGTGGCAGGCTATATAACGCTGCGCCCCCAGAAAGTCGGCCCACCGATAACCTTGAGCTGGCAGGTGCGTTCCTTCGATGGCCTGGGTGCGGTCGATCAGGCGATTCACAGCGCTCTGCTGCCGGCCGGTGAAGAAATCATCTGGTTCAACAACGATACCGGCGGCTGGATCACGCTGGAGCGTGCGCAGAAAATCTTGCTGCCGCCCTTCTACCGTGACGCCTTCTGGAAGACCAATGGCGAGGTGCAGTGGCAATTGATTCTGCCTGGCACTCACCTGCCGCATGCCGCTTCCGGCGACGTGCACGCCGATGCGCCTGTCACCCCGCCGGACCAGACCGCCAACAAGGTGTCGCAAGCCACCCAGGGCCAGGGCGCTACGGTCTATTACGGCTCGGGCGGCCGCGCGCCGGGCCAGAGCGCCTACCTGCTCGTCATCGGTCACGCGCATGCCGGTGTCATGTGGGCCAACCAGGCGACGATCTGGGTCCACCGCGACCCGAACGCGCCCTACCCTGGCATCGTCAAGCCCGAATCGCTGGTCGGCGACGGCTGGCGCCAGGTCATCCCTTACAACGGTGCCAGCGAAGTCGAACGCGTAAAAGGAACCCAGCCATGACCGTTTCTACGAAACACCGCGCACTGTGGCGCCGATGCATCGCGCTATTGCTGCTGATACCCGCCATCGCACTCGCCAGCCCGGCTCCCTCTTCGGGCAAGAAGCTCAAGATCGGCGTCACACTGCATCCCTACTACAGCTTCGTGGCAAATATCGTTGGAGATCGGGCGGAAGTCGTTGCGCTCATCCCGGCGGAGGCGAATCCGCACAACTACCAGCCGCAGCCCGATGACATCACCCGCGCGATGAATATCGATGTTCTGGTCGTCAACGGCATCGGACACGATGAATGGGCCTTCCAGATCATCAAGGCCGCTGGCCGCGGGGCGACCCTGCCGATCATCCAGGCCAATGCCTCGGTTGCGCTCATTCCAATCGGCGGCGGCCAGGACGGCGTCAAGGTGGTCAATCCGCATACCTTCGTATCCACCACGGCAGCGATACAACAGGTCTTCGAGATCACTCGCCGGTTGGGGGAACTGGACCCGGACAACGCTGCGGCGTATCGACAAAACGCCCTGGCGTATGCCGCGCGTATCCGGGCGCTAAGGGCCGGCTTCATGACCCGTTTCGCCGCGCTGGATTTGTCTTCCTTCCGGTGCGCGACAACGCACGCTGGCTACGACTACATGATGCAAGAGTTCGGCCTGTTCGTGAGTGCGGTGATCGAGCCGCGTCACGGCGTCGCGCCGACTGCGCGCCAGTTGGCCAACACCATCGACGCGATCAAGAAGGCCAATGTGCGTGTGCTTTTTGCCGAGAAGAATTTCTCCCTCGACCTGGCCAAGCCTATCGAGGCAGCCACCGGCGTGAAGGTGTTCGCGCTGTCTCACATCACCGGTAATACCTACAGCCCGGACGAATTCGAGGTGGCGATGCGTGAAAACCTCGAGACCTTGGCCGAAGCCGTTGAGTTTACGCAGCGATGAACGCGATGAAGGAGGAACAAGCGATGCGCGGCCCCGCCATAGTGTTCGATAACGTCTCCCTGCAATTGGGAGGTACGCAAGTGCTCGACAAAGTGAGCTTCCGGGTAGAAGCCGGTGCGCTGCACTGCCTGGTAGGCCCGAACGGCGGTGGCAAGACTTCACTGGTGCGTGCGCTGCTGGGCCAGATGCCGCATTCAGGGACGGTCCGGTTCGAAGGCGAGGTCACGACACCCATGGGGTATGTCCCGCAATTGCCGGACTTCGACCGCAACGTGCCGATGACGGTCAACGACATCATGGCCCTTCTCGGTCAACGCAGGCCGGCCTTCCTGGGCTCAAGCCGATCTGCCAAGGCGGCCAATGCCCAAGCACTGGAGCGCACCGGCGTGGCCGGAATGGGCGCAAAACCTTTTGGCAGCCTGTCCGGTGGCCAGCGTCAGCGAGTGCTGCTGGCCCAGGCGATCAGCCCGGCGCCCTGGCTACTGATCCTTGACGAACCGACCGCCGGCATCGACGAACCGGGTGTGCGACTGGTGGAGGCGCTGGTGGCCGAGCTGAACGGCCGCGGCGTCACCATCCTCTGGATCAACCATGACCTGGAACAAGTCAGGCGCATCGCGCAATCGGTGACCGTTATCAACCGGCGGGTGCTGTTCCATGGTTCGCCCGACCAGGTCGCCTACCCTCTGGAGGCTACCCAATGAGTGCCCTGTACGAATTGATTCGCAACCAGCTCCAGGCGCTTGCCGCGAGTGGCATCCTGCCGCAACCGTTCGAGTACGAGTTCGTGATCAATGCGCTGCTCTGTGCAGTGCTCATCGGACCGCTACTGGGCGTGCTGGGCTCGATGGTGATGATCAAGCGCATGGCGTTCTTCAGTCAGGCCGTCGGTAATGCGGCGATGACCGGCGTTGCCATTGGCGTGCTGATCGGCGAGTCCTACACCTCCCCCTACTTCTCAATGTTCGGCTTTTGCCTGCTGTTCGCCCTGACGCTGAAGTACACGCAGCACCGCACCACGCTGGCCAATGACACGCTGATCGGCGTGTTCTTGTCCATCTCGCTGGCGGTCGGGGCCTCGTTGCTGCTGTTCGTGTCGGCGAAGATCAACACGCACGTAATGGAAAGCGTGCTGTTCGGTTCCATCCTGGCGGTCGACTACACCGACATGAACGTGCTGCTTGTGGTAACGGCGACGTGTGCTCTGCTCGGACTGCCGATGTACAACGGCATGCTGTTGGCCAGCCTCAATCCGAGCCTGGCACATGCTCGCGGCGTGCGCGTGCGAAGCGTCGAGTACCTGTTTGTCGTACTGGTCACCCTGGTGACGGTAGCCTGCCTGAAAATCATCGGCGCAGTACTCGTCGAAGCCCTTCTGCTCATACCGGCCGCGGCAGCACGCAACATCAGCCATTCGCTCCCGGGGCTGGTCGTGCGCGCCATCCTGATCGCGACTTTTTCCTGCGTGGTCGGCATCCTGGCCCCCATGCAATTCCACATCCCCGTACCGACAGGCGGCGCAATCGTGATCGTCGCCGCCCTGGTATTCGTCGTCACCACCGTCATCCGCGCTACCGGGGCCCGGTTCAGAGGTGCCAGCGTATGAAATGGCTTTGCATGTCACGTCGACCCTGGCTAGCGATGCTGGTACTGCTGCTGGGCAATCCGCTTTCTGCCTTCGCGGATACCGGCAGGCAGCAGGTGCTTGTCGCACTGCCGGCGGTGTATGCGCTCACCTCGACGCTCAGCGACGGCACAACCCTCAAGGTCGTCCGCCTTCCGGCAGACTCTGCCGTGCCCATGGAAAGCCAGGCCAACGCGCTGTCGCGCCTGGAGCCCGCCGTGTTCCAGCAGGCCACCGCCGTAGTTACCCTGGGCAACCTCTGGCGCGCGGATCCGCTTTACACCACGGCACGTCGCCACAATCTGCGAATCGTCGAGATCGATGCCTCGCACTCATGGGACACCGTCAAGCCCGGAGTGGCCGTGGCCCGCGTGCCATCGAACGACGTTCCCTGGGCAACCGAACGCGACGTCGATGGCGGACTGTCGCCGTACGCCTGGCTCGGCCCCGTCAACGCCATGCGCATGTCGGCGATTATCGCTACCGACCTGGCACGCCTGTCTCCCCCCGATGCGCCTCGGATAGAGCGCAACCTCGCCGCACTCGAAGGCCGATTGCGCCAGCTCAAGGCCAACTACGGTGCCCGGCTGCTGGCAGTGCCGGATCTGCGCGTGCTGTCGCTGGCCGATGAGTTCACCTATTTGTTCGGCGAGTTCGGGATTTTTGTCGACGGCTGGTTCGTCCGACAGGACATCGACTGGAGCGACGCCGACTGCACCGCACTGACCCGATACCTGCGCGAGCGTGACATCCACGTGGTGGTCCACAAGTGGGCACCGGACGCCAGGATTGCCAAGGCCATCGAGGACGGCGGCGCACGGTTGTTGATACTGGACGCCGGCAACCCGGGAATGCTCGCCGACGCGGCCAACGGGTACGAAGCACTCCTGAGTTCGAACCTGGATTCCTTACTGACGGCCTTCGCGCCGCCTGGCCCGAATACGAGCGGCGATCACAAATCGCCGCTCCAATGATCAACCTCGACCGTGGAGATCGAAGACCTTATGAAACCCCCAGGTTCAGCACATCGGATACTGATCGCCGGCGCCCTGGTGTTCTGCCAGGCAGCCTTCCCTCATGGCCCCGTCTTCGACTGCTACATCGAGAGCGATGATCTGGTGAAGTGCGAGGCGGGTTACACCGACGGCAGCTCCGCCGCTGGCAGAAAAATCCATGTCCAGGACACCAGCAACAAGGTGTTGCTCGAAGGAAGCGTCGATAAAGACAACAGCTACACCTTCCAGCCCCCCGCCGGAAAATACTCCGTTGTGTTCATGGGCGGAGACAACCATCAAGCCACGATTCAGTCATCCGACATTTCAAAGTGAAATCGACAATGCCGATCAAACGACGATTGCTCCAAGCACTTGCCGCCGTAACACTAGGCTGCCTGACAGGCGCTGCACAGGCCCATTTCCAGATGCTCTACGTCGAGGAAACGGCGCTGCCACGTGCGGATAAACTGGAGTTCGCGCTGGTGTTCACGCATCCCTTCTCCGGCGGCCCCACCATGACCATGGATGAACCCCGCGCCTTTAGCCACATCAGCTCGCACGGCGGGGAAAAAATCGATCTTCGCCAATACTTGCGCCCTGTCCAGTGGCAGAGTCGCGATAACCAAACGACTGCCTATCGTGCGTCGATTCCGCGGGAGTTGGTTCGCTCACTGGGTGACCATATCTTCGTACTCGAGCCCGAGCCCTACCTGGAAACCGAGGAAGACGTCTACATCCAACAGTTCACCAAGCTGATCGTGAACGTGGGCGGAGTACCCGGCAACTGGGCAGAACCACAAGGGTTGCCGGTTGAGATCCAGCCACTGAACAAGCCTTATGCAAACTGGACAGGCGGAGTGTTCCGCGCCTTGGTGCTGGCCGATGGCAAGCCCGTTCCGTTCGCCGAAATCGAAATCGAATACATCAACCATTCCGTCGATATCGAGAAAAACGCCTTCGGCCAGCAAGACTATGTAACGGCACCTCAAGCTTCATTCAAGTCCCTGAGCACGTACACGGACGCCCAGGGTGTCGTGACCATCGGCCTGCCCCGGGCCGGCTGGTGGGGTATTGCAGCGCTCGACATCGGGACAACGAAAACCCACAAGGGCAAGCCCTTGTCGCAAGACGCGGTGCTGTGGGTGCAAGCCAGGGATATGAAATGAAAAGCGCATAAAGCAACCGCGCCTGATAGCCCTCACGGAAAGCGCCCCCCGCCCCCTCAGAAACGGATAGATATCGCCTCGAATCCGGATAGATGCACCGCACAGAAAGGCTTTCAATCAGGTCGTGCCTAAAACTACAAAAAGGGTGTACCTGATGAACAGCTCTAGAAGCATTGCGCAGTGGCAAGATTACATTCAGGGTTGCCTGGATTTTCGGCCGGCCGAAGGTATTTACCGCGTCGCCCGTGACATGTTCACAGAGCCGGAACTGTTCGACCTGGAGATGGAACTGATCTTCGAGAAGAACTGGATCTACGCCTGCCACGAGAGCGAAATCGCCAATCCCAATGATTTTCTGACGATGCGCGCGGGTCGTCAGCCGATGATCATCACCCGCGATGGGAGCAATCAGCTCCATGCGCTGATCAACGCTTGCCAGCACCGGGGCGCGACCCTGACTCGCGTCAGCAAAGGCAACCAATCTACCTTTACCTGTCCGTTCCACGCCTGGTGTTACAAAAGTGACGGCCGCCTGGTCAAGGTCAAGGCCCCAGGTGAATACCCGGAGGGTTTCGATAAAGCAACCCGCGGCCTGAAGAAGGCCCGGATCGAGAGCTACAAGGGCTTCGTCTTTATCAGCCTGGACGTCAATGGCAGCGACTCGCTGGAGGACTACCTCGGCGATGCCAAAGTGTTCTTCGACATGATGGTCGCGCAGTCTCCGACCGGCGAGCTGGAAGTACTGCCCGGCAAGTCGACCTATAGCTATGACGGCAACTGGAAACTGCAGCACGAAAACGGCCTGGATGGTTATCACGTCAGCACCGTGCACTACAACTACGTCTCCACGGTGCAGCATCGCCAGCAAGTCAACTCGGCCAAGGGCGGCGGCTCCGACACGCTGGACTACAGCAAGTTGGGCGCCGGAGATGCCGAAACCGACGACGGCTGGTTCTCGTTCAAGAATGGCCACAGCCTCTTGTTCAGCGACATGCCCAACCCGACTGTACGCGCCGGGTATGCCAGCGTCATGCCGCGTCTGGTGAAGGAATACGGCCAGCAACAAGCCGAGTGGATGATGCACCGTCTACGCAATCTCAACATCTACCCAAGCCTGTTCTTCATGGATCAGATCAGCTCACAGCTGCGTATCGTGCGCCCAGTGGCCTGGAACAAGACCGAGATCACCAGCCAGTGCATCGGCGTCAAGGGTGAGTCCGACGCAGATCGGGAAAACCGGATCCGCCAGTTCGAGGACTTCTTCAACGTTTCAGGCATGGGCACTCCCGACGACCTGGTGGAGTTTCGCGAAGCCCAACGCGGATTCCAGGCCCGCCTCGAGCGCTGGAACGAAGTGTCCCGCGGCAGTGAGAAATGGGTCGAAGGCCCCACCCCGAACAGCGAGGCTCTGGGCATCAACCCGGTACTGACCGGCACCGAGTTCACGCATGAGGGGCTCTACATCAATCAGCACGGATCCTGGCAGCGCTTCCTTCTGCAAGGTCTTGCACAAAAAGCCCTGAAGTTGAAGGAGGTGTGAAATGAGCGCACTACAACATTCCGTCGAACAATTCCTCTACCGCAAAGCCGAGCTGTGTGATCAACAGGATTGGGACGCCTACATCGCCCTGTTTGATGAACAGAGCGAATTCCACCTGCCGCAATGGGAGTCGGAGCATGTGTACACCACCGATCCCAAGCGCGGCATGTCGCTGATTTACTACTCGAACCGCTCCGGTTTGGAAGACCGGGTATTTCGTCTGCGCACAGGCAAGTCGGCGGCTTCAAACCCGATGCCGCGCACCTTGCATCAAATCAGCAATGTGCGAATCAAGGAGATCGATAACGGCTTGCTTGAAGTCAAGGCCGCCTGGGTCACGCTCTACACCCGGCAAGGGCTGTCCGAGCAGTTCTACGGCCATGTGACCTACCACCTCAAAGCGGACGCAGACAGCTGGAAGATCACTCGCAAGCACATCGTGCTGCTCAACGACACGATCAACTCAGTGCTTGATTTCTATCACCTGTGAACTGTGGGGCACGCTGTCATGAACCATAAAGTCGCTTTCAGCTTCGCAGATGGCAAGACCTCGTTCTTCGAGGTCAAGCCCAACGAACTGCTGCTCGACGCCGCGCTACGCAATGGCGTGAACATCCCGCTGGACTGTCGCGAAGGTGTCTGTGGCACTTGCCAGGGTCGCTGCGAATCAGGCCAATTCACTCAAGACTACGTCGATGAAGAGGCTCTTTCCGAGCAGGATCTGGCGCAACGCAAAATGCTCTCTTGCCAGACCCGCGTGCAATCGGATGCGTCGTTCTATTTCGACTTCGATTCGAGCTTGTGCAACGCTGGCGCAACCCGGTTACTGCAAACGGTGATCACCGGTGTAGAACAGGTGTCGGCCACCACGGCGATCCTTCATCTGGACGCTTGCGCCCACCAGCAGCAATTGGACTTTCTTCCGGGGCAATACGCTCGACTGCATGTACCGGGCACCAGTGAGTGGCGCTCCTACTCATTCGCCAACCGCCCCAACCCCACCAACCAATTGCAGTTTCTCATCAGGCTCTTGCCTGATGGCGTGATGAGCAACTTCATCCGTGAGCATTGCCGCCCCGGTCAAACACTCGAGCTCGAGGCCCCATTGGGAAGCTTTTATCTACGTCAGGTGACCAAACCTCTCGTACTGGTGGCAGGAGGAACCGGCCTGTCGGCCTTCCTCGGGATGCTTGATAACATTGCAGAAAAAGGTGGCTGCGGGCACCCGATCCAACTGTTCTATGGCGTCACGCAGGACAATGACCTGTGCGAAACTCAACGCCTGGCTGATTATCGCGACCGCATCGCCGACTTCGACTATCACCTTGTGGTTTCGAAACCCTCCGTGGATTGGCAAGGTAAAACCGGGTGGATTCCTGATCACTTCGACCGTCAGTCGTTCGACGCCAACCCATTCGACATCTACCTGTGCGGTCCTCCGCCCATGGTCGACGCGATTAAAACCTGGTTCAACGATCAGAAGATCGAGCAGTTCCAGATGTATTACGAGAAGTTTATCGATAGCAATTCCACACATTGAGCAACAGGGAAATATCCGGAGAGGCATCCAGATATTTCCCTGTTTTTTTATCTTCTGACTACGTCGCAGCCAATCTCACTTCCTCAAAGAATCTGCGAGGTTTGGCGCGCACTAGACACCATCATCCGCTGTCTTGTCTGTGACGATGAGGGGCTCGATGCCCCAGTCTCCAGACAAATACCAATCTTCTCCGAACATCTCGGCCGGATGCATCGTACGGTCGGAGCCATTGCCGCATGCCAGGGACTTGGCCGGACAATACCGGTCGCACCCCCAACAGATCCGCTCGGGGTGCTTGGGGTTGACGGGGAAGTTCTTGGCCATTTCGATCTCCGGTCATTGAGAGATGTTCTTGCAACCTACAGCCATTGTGCAAAACCATCCTTGATGGATATCAAGAATCGACATCTAGCGACTGCTCTCCCTATCGCGATCCTGGAGCTAAGCTTCTAACGGTTTAATTGATCAAAACTTGATAACAATCATTATTGTTCGCAGCAAAGCTTCCTAGACTCGGGTTCCTACTCGTCAGTGCTCAGGAAGACATTATGCGTACCCACCTCTCACTCGCCCTGCTCTTGCTCGTACCGCTGGCTCACGCAAAGGAATACCCGATCGGGGAACCACAGCTGTGTCAGGGACTGGAAGTCGGGGCGGTGTATCTGCAACCGATCGAGATGGCCCCGGCTGGCATGATGCGGGCTACTGTCGATTCTGATGTTCACCTGGAAGCCGACATTCGGGCCACCGCGGACAATCGACAGGGTTTTCAGGAAGGCAGTTTCGTGCCTTACCTCAATGTCTCGTTCAACTTGAGCAGAGCGGGTAACCCGGACGAAATCAAGGGTGACTTCCATCCCATGGTCGCCAATGACGGCCCGCACTATGGCGACAATGTGAAGCTGCTGGGGCCGGGCAAATATCGGCTGACGTTCACCGTGCTACCACCCACCGGTCACGGCTCCCTCGGGCGTCACACCGATAAGGAAACCGGTGTGGCGCCCTGGTTCGAACGCTGCGAACTGCACTACGAGTTCATCTACGCCGGCATCGGTAAAAAAGGCGGCTATTGAATGAAGCGCCTGCATCTTGCCTGGCTGATCGTGGCCGCAACAGTTGCGCCGTTGACGGCCCATGCCGAGTTGCCGAGCTTTGAGCTGACCCTGCGCGATGGCCACTTCTCCCCTGCCTTGCTTGAGGTCCCGGCCGGACAGCGCTTCAAGATCGTCCTGAAAAATAGCGGTCAGGGGCCGGCCGAGTTCGAGAGCACGCCGTTGCGGGTTGAAAAGGTACTGTCGCCGGGCGTGACAACCTTCGTCGTCATTCACCCGCTCAGGCCCGGCCACTATCCCTTTTTCGACGAGTTCAATCCGCAATTGCCCGAGGGCGGCATCCTCGCGAAATAACCTGTTAGCGCACGGAGCTTCCATGAATCAATCAATGTTCATCGTCTGGCGCGAAAGCGTCGAGGCGTTGCTGGTGATCGGCATTCTCCAGGCCTGGGCCAGCCAGCAAGGCCAACGTCATCGTTTGGTCAAATACCTGTGGGCGGGTGTGGTGCTGGGGTTGATGCTCTCGGGCCTGCTGGCGGTGTTGATTCTGTTTGCCGGTGAGGCCATGAGCGGGTCGGCCAGTGAATGGTTCCAGGCCGCACTCGCACTGTTTGCCAGCCTGTTAATGGTGCAAATGGTCGGCTGGATGCACCGTCACGGGCGCACCCTCAACCACGATTTGCGACGGCACGCCGATAGCCACCTGGCTCGACAAGGAGGCGCAGGTCTACTACTGCTGGCCATGCTCGCGATCAGCCGTGAAGGCAGCGAAACGGTGGTATTTCTCTATGGCGCCGGCGCCCGATTGCGGGGTCCGCAGCTCGGTTTGTTTGCCGTCGGCGGCGTGTTGGGGCTGGTGTTGTCCGCGCTGACCATTACGCTGCTGCACAGCAGTCGCCGCTTCATTTCATGGCAACGATTCTTTGCCATCAGCGAAGTCATCTTGCTCATGCTCGGCGCGGGGTTGCTGGTCAGCGGCACCGAGCGAATCGGCGGCCAACTGCTCGCCCTGGATGTGCCGGACGTGGTTTACAGCCTCGTAGGCGAATCGCTTTGGGACGGCAGCGCGTGGCTGAGCGATAGCCATGGATTGGGTGGTTTTCTGGCCAGTTTTGTCGGTTATCGCGCAACACCCAGCGGCATGACCTTACTGGTGTGGGTCGGTTACTGGCTGGTCGTCAGCGCCTGGCTCCGCCAACGGACTGCGGAGAAAGTCCCATGCCTGACCTGAGCCGGCACAATCGATGGCTCCAGCGCCTGGGTGACGGGATGCGTCGCCATGCGTCCGTCATCCGGGCGCTGCAGTGGGCTGTCGTAGTGTTTTACGCAGTGCTGTTGGTGACCCCGGCGCTGTTGCCGCTGCCGGACAGCCAGGCACGGATACTCGACAACCTGACCTTGCTCGCGCAGTTTTTATTCTGGGGAATCTGGTGGCCGTTCGTGTTGCTGTCGATGGTGTGCTTCGGTCGACTCTGGTGTGGCGTTCTGTGCCCGGAAGGTTCGCTCAGCGAATGGGCCAGTCATTACGGCAAAGGCCTGGGTGTGCCGCGTTGGTTGCGTTGGGGCGGTTGGCCCACATTGGCGTTCTGCCTGACGACCCTCTACGGCCAATTGATCAGCGTCTATGACTACGCCCAGGCCGCACTGTTGATTCTGGGTGGCTCGACCGTCGCAGCGGTCATCGTCGGGTTGTTGTTTGCCCGGGGCAAGCGGGTCTGGTGCCGTTACCTGTGCCCGGTCAGCGGGGTTTTCGCCCTGCTCGCAAGGCTGGCCCCCGTGCACTTTCAGGTCAATGAGCAACGCTGGATAGAGAATGCCGCGCCACGCCTGCCGCCCCCCAACTGCGCTCCCCTGCTCGATATCCGTCGCCTGCAAGGCGCCAGTGATTGCCACGCCTGCGGACGCTGCAGCGGGCAACGCGGCGCCGTGCAGCTGATCGCCCGCTCCAGCAATCAGGAGATTCTTCACGCAACCGCGCAGGCGCTGTCCCCTTGGGATACACGCTTGCTGCTGTTCGGCGTGATCGGCTTGGCCATGGGCGCGTTTCAGTGGACGGTCAGCCCATGGTTTATCGCCCTCAAACAAACCCTGGCCCAGTGGCTGGTGGAACACAACCAGCTCTGGGCCTTACGGGACAACGCCCCCTGGTGGTTGCTGACCCATTACCCGCAACTCAACGACAGCTTCAGCTGGCTCGACGGCTTCAGCATTGTCGCTTACTTGAGTGTGAGTTCGATCATGCTCGGCACGGCGTTGATGCTGCTCCTGCGCCTGACGGCCCGACTGGCGCGAGATCGCGCACTGTATTGGCCTCTGGCGCTGACACTCACGCCTGTGGGTGGTGCCGGACTGTTTCTCGGGCTGTCGGCCACCACCGTCAAATTACTGCGTTATGAAGGTCTGCTGCTGGAGTGGGTACAACCCGCCAGGGCCTGCCTGCTATTGGCCACCATGGGGTGGAGCCTGCTACTGGGTTGGAAACGGCTGAAACACGAAGGTATTCCCCTGGCTCGGCGCGTGTCGGGTGGAGTTTGCCTGTTCCTCGCCAACGCCCTGATCGGGTTTGGCTGGTGGTTGCAGTTCTGGGGCTGGGCTTGAGTTTCCCCAGCCCCCGTTACCCCCGCAGCACGAAGGCTGGGAACAACTCGCGCATGGCCTCCCACAACTCTGGCAACAAGGCTTGTGCCGAAATGCTTGGCAGTAGCGAATCGAACATCCGCTCAGTGCGGACCAGTTGCACGGCGAAGCGTTTGACGCCGAGCGCACTCAAGCGTTTTGCCAGGATCAGCAGACGCGCCGGCTCGAACAGACGCCAATGCACGGTGGTGCGACATTCGTAGTCCACACCACTGGCCAGCAGATGCTCAAGGCTGCGCCAGTTAGCCGTTCCACTGCCCTCGACCCGGGTAATGGCCAGGCAATCTTCGGGCAACGCCTTGACGTCGAAACCGACCCAATCCGCGCCCGTGAGTGCCTTGGCGAAGGCGGCAGGCTTGATGCCGGCGCTGTGCAAGCCGATGCGAAAGCCCATGTCCCGCACTTCATCCATGGCACCGAGCAAGCCGTCCTGCAAGGTTGGCTCACCGCCGCTGAACACCACGGCATCGAGCAGGTCCTGACGACGTTGCAGAAACGCCAACACCCGCCGCCAATCCACTTCCTCACTGCCACGAGGCGGAATCAGCTGCGGGTTATGACAGTAACGACAACGCCAGGCGCAACCCTGGCAAAACAGCACGCAAGCGAGCTGTCCCGGATAGTCGATAGTGGTCAGGGGCACCATGCCCCCGACCCGAAGCATTCGACTCATTGGCGCCCGGCCAGTGCCGCGCTTTCAGTGAAGTGCAGCCGCTCGCGGTGCTCCGACTGTTTGCCCGGATTGAACGCCGACACAGGACGGTGATAGCCCATCACCCGGGTCCAGACTTCGCAGCGTTGACGTTGAGCCTGGGGCAGTGGTTGCGATGCAGTCATGGTGAAGCTCCTTGCAGTTGAGTGGATCAAAATCAATGAACAGCGCCGGCCTTCTGTTCTTGTAGCAACAGGGCCTCGTCGCATTTGGGGCAGAACTCATGTTCGCCATCGAGGTAGCCGTGCACCGGGCAGATGGAGAACGTCGGGGTCACGGTCAGGTACGGCAGGCGGAAACGTCCAAGGGCCTTGCGCACCAGTTGCTTGCAGGCCTGCACCGAGGAAATCCGCTCGGCCATGTACAGGTGCAAGACCGTGCCGCCGGTGTATTTGCATTGCAGTTCGTCTTGAAGTTCAAGGGCCTCGAAGGGGTCTTCGGTGTAGCCCACGGGCAGTTGCGAGGAGTTGGTGTAATACGGCGCCTGCGTACTGCCCGCCTGGAGAATGTCCGGATAGCGCTTGAGGTCTTCCTTGGCGAAGCGGTAGGTGGTGCCCTCCGCCGGTGTCGCTTCCAGGTTGTAGAGATGACCGGTTTCCTCCTGGAAACGCAGCAAGGTGGCGCGCACATGGTCCAGCAGATTCAGGGCAAACTGTCGGCCATGTTCGGTGTGCATGCCCTCCTCGTCGCCAGTGAAATTGCGCAGCATTTCATGCAGGCCGTTGAGGCCGATGGTGGAAAAATGGTTACGCAAGGTGCCCAGGTAGCGCTTGGTGTAAGGGTACAAACCGGCATCCATGTGGTGCGCAATGACCTTGCGCTTGACCTCCAGGCTCTCCATCGCCAGCTCCATCAGCGTGTCCAGGCGTTGCAACAAGCCACTGGTGTTGCCCTTGAACACATAGCCCAGGCGTGCACAGTTGATGGTCACCACGCCGAGCGATCCGGTCTGTTCCGCCGAACCGAACAAGCCACCGCCGCGCTTGAGCAACTCGCGCACATCGAGCTGCAACCGGCAGCACATCGAACGCACCTGATTGGGCTGCATGTCCGAATTGAGGAAGTTCTGGAAATACGGCAAACCGTACCGCGCCGTCATCTCGAACAGACGGTCGGCGTTGTCACTGTCCCACGGAAAGTCATGGGTGATGTTGTAGGTCGGGATCGGAAAGGTGAACACTCGCCCTTTCGCGTCGCCAGCCTGCATCACCTCGATGTACGCGCGGTTGAGCAGGTCCATTTCGACTTGCAGGTCACCATAGGCAAACGGCATCTCCTCACCGTTGATGACGGGTATCTGCTCACGCAAATCCTGCGGGCAAACCCAGTCGAAGGTCAGGTTGGTGAACGGCGTCTGGGTGCCCCAGCGTGACGGCACATTGAGGTTGTAGATGAACTCCTGGATCGCCTGGCGCACCTCCTGGTAACTCAGCCGGTCCTTGCGCACGTAAGGCGCCAGGTAGGTGTCGAATGAACTGAACGCCTGGGCACCGGCCCATTCGTTCTGCAGGGTGCCGAGAAAATTCACCATTTGCCCCAGGGCACTGCTCAAGTGCTTTGGCGGGCCGGCTTCGACACGCCCCGGCACACCGTTGAGCCCCTCGTGCAACAGAGTACGCAGCGACCAACCGGCACAGTAACCGGCGAGCATATCCAGGTCGTGCACATGCAAATCCGCCTCGCGATGGGCCTGGCCGATGGCCTCGCTGTACACCTCGTCCAGCCAGTAGTTGGCGGTGACCTTGCCCGACACGTTCAACACCAGCCCGCCCAGGGAGTAGCCCTGATTGGCGTTGGCCTGGACCCGCCAGTCTTCACGGTCCAGGTACTCATTCATAGAAGTCGCCACCTCGACCATGGTCCGGCGGTCACGACGCAAACGCCCGTGCTGTTCGCGGTAGACGATGTAGGCGCGCATGGCGAAGAAGTAACCGGCATCCATCAATACCCGTTCGACCCGATCCTGAATCTGCTCGACGTGCAACCTTGGCAGCCCTTCCAGTCGGGCGAGTACCGCCTGAAGCAGGCCTTCAACCTCAACCTCGGTGTACTCCCCGGTTGCCTTGCCGGCGGCGATCAACGCCTGGCGGATCTTGTCGGCATCGAAGGCAACCAGACTGCCATCGCGTTTGTGCAAGCGGTTACATCCCACTGAGATCAGCGTGCTCTGCATTTGGCCTCCAGATACTACATATAGATGTTCAGACACAATCAAACACAACATGCAGTGAAGACTACGGACAAAGTGCTGTTCTGCAATTGATCGACATCAAGATTTGCCGGTGAAAAAAACCGCCCGAAGGCGGTGAAGGAAAAATCGGTGCGAACACTGTGGCGAGGGAGCTTGCTCCCGCTCGGCCGCGAAGCGGTCGCAATCCTGCAAGCTCGATTTGTCTGAATAATCGTGGTGCCTCATTTAGGGTTGCTTCGCAACCCAGCGGGAGCAAGCTCCCTCGCCACAAGTATTGTGTTTAGCAAACTCTTTCCTTAACAGAACAGCTCAACCGCCACTCATGTTCATGAACCGCACAATCTGCACCTCCCCTTCGGGGTTGAAGTCGTGGCGCAATGGCTTGCCGCGCAAAGCCTTTTGCACCGCATTGATCAGCGGCTGGTCGTCCAGCGGATAACGCCGCAACAATCCACGCAAATCCAGCGCGTCGTCCTGGCCCAGACAGAGCAACAGCTTCCCTTCAACGGTCATCCGCACCCGGTTGCAGGTGCCGCAGAAGTTATGGCTGTTGGGTGAAATGAAACCGATCCGGGTATCGGGATGGCGTTCCAGACGCACATAGCGCGCCGGTCCGCCGCTGTTTTCCGTACTGTCGAGCAACCGATGTTGAGCGGCGATCGATGCCCGCACTTCATCGCTGGAACAAAACGATTCACCCCGTGACCTGCCGACATCGCCCAACGGCATTTCTTCGATGAAACTGATATCGATGCGCTGATCGATGGCGTACTGCACCAACGCCGGGACTTCATCGAAGTTGCGCCCCTTCATCACCACGCAGTTGAGCTTGATCCGCTCAAACCCTGCGTCCCGCGCCGCCTCAATGCCGCCCAGCACCTGATCGAGATCGCCGTTGCGGGTGATCGCGCGAAACTTCTGCCCGTCCAGGCTATCGAGGCTGATGTTCATCCGCTTGACGCCTGCCTCCGCCAACGGCCGGGCCAGACGGCCCAGCTGCGAGCCGTTGCTGGTCATCACCAGTTCGCGCAAACCGGGCAATGCGGCGATGTTGCGGCACAGTTCGACAATGCCCGGACGAATCAGCGGCTCGCCGCCGGTGAGGCGGATTTTGCGGACGCCCAACCCGACGAACAGCGTTGCCAGGCGCTGCAACTCCTCCAGCGTCAGGACCTGCTGACGCGGCAGGAAGGTCATGTTTTTCGCCATGCAATACACACAACGAAAATCACAACGGTCCGTCACCGACATCCGCAGATAATCGATCTGCCGTCCAAAACCATCCTGCATGACAGCGTTCATCACATCTCCCGGTTTGTCTCGATGCTCACTGCACCAACGGTGAGTCGGCGCCCTGCAAGTGGATGCCACGAATATCCGCCGCTCCGATCAGGGTTTGCAGGTACTGCACCAGCGCTTTTTGCCAGACGCCCTGCTGCAACTGCGTGCGGATCGCCGTCGACACCACTTCATAAGGCAACGGCATGCCTTCAATCCGCTGATCGACACTCACCACATGCCAGCCGTAGCGACTTTCCAGCGGTTTACTGGCCAGGCCGGGCGCCAGCGTGAACAGCTGACGCTCCAGTTCCGGCACGGTCTGGCCCTTGCTGATCTGCCCCAGAGAACCGCCTTGAGCCTTCGACGGGCAGGCCGAATATTTCACCGCCAGCTCGGCGAAACTGCCGGGGAAATCCTCCAGACGTTGCAGCAATATCTCGGCCTGAGCATGCGCAAGGCTGCGAGCCTCGACATCATCCGGCGCGCACTCGAGCAGGATGTGTCGCACCGCCAGCAACGGCGCGCTGTGAAAGCGCCCGCGATTGTTTTCGTAGTAGCGCAGGCTGGTTTCCTCGTCGCACTGCGGCACGTGCACCTCGCGTTCGAGCAACAAACGCGTGGCCGCTTCTTCTTCGTTCTCACCAGCGCCGATCTCCAGAGCCAGGCCGAGTTCGGCAATGCGCTGCTGCAACAATTCGCGGATCACCAGTGCCCTGGCGGCCAGATAGACCGCCTCTTCACGGCTTTCGGCCGGGTGATATTGCAGCTCCTGGGCCATTGCCTCAGGCGTGATCGACACCCCGTTGACGCTGATGATCGGCCACTCCTGTTCGCTGCTGGCGATCAACTGCACCGGGGCGTCCTCGGCCGCCGCCGGCTCGACCGGCAGTGCTTCAAACTGCGCGATGTCGACAACTTCCGGTACCGAAGACTCTGCATTTTTAGAAGAACCGCAGCCACCGCTGCCGCCGTTACCGCCGCCACATCCACATCCACCTGACATGATGTTCTCCTCAGACTTTCTGCCGAACGATTTGATAACGACGCCCCAGGTACCAGATCGGTGCACTGACGATGTGTACGAGACGGGTGAAGGGGAACAACACGAACAGGGTCAAGCCTAGAAACACATGCAGCTTGTAGGTCAGCCCGACCGGCGCAATGGACGCCGCCGCTTCCATCGGCCGCAACAGCACGGTGTTCTGCGCCCAGTCGGCGAGCATCACCATCACCGAGCCGTCCATGTGCGCGGTGGACGCTGCAATCGTCAGCAAACCGAGCAGCAACTGCACCAGCAGCACCAGCAGAATCAAAATGTCCGAAGCGCTGGAGGCGGCACGTACCCGAGGATCGGTGAGCCGCCGATTGACCAGCATCAGCAAGCCGATCAGGCACAGCAGGCCGAAGAGCCCGCCGGAGACCATCGCCAGCAACTGCTTGTTCTCGGTGCTGATCACATGGTGATAAACCGATGCAGGCGTCAGCAGGCCGACGAAATGCCCGGCCAGTACAAACAGCACACCGATGTGGAAGAGGTTGCTCGCCACGCGCATGCCGCGCTGGTTGAGCATCTGGCTGGAGCCAGCCTTCCAGGTGTACTGCGACAGATCGAAACGGGCCCAACTGCCAATCAGGCAAATCGCCAAAGCGACATAGGGATAGATCCCGAACAACAACAGGTTCCATTTAGACATTGCCTACCTCCTTGGCTGGCACGGTGGCCAACCCTTCATGCTGAAAATCCACCCAGTGCAACGGCACGGCGCTTTCTTCCCGGGCCTTGCCCGGGGCGCCAGGCAACGAACTGCAACGGTCTTGCTGTTCGGCCTGGAGAAAGTCCACGGCCTCCTCTTCCCAGATCTTGTCGAGGGCTTCGAGGGAGTCGTCGCGCGGTTCCGACGCCACCTGCGCCCGCAGGTCGGCCACCGCCTGATGCGGCTCGGCCCCGGCGATTTGCAGCAACGCCCGGAAGCAACTGGCATAGGCGCTTTCGCGCTCTTCCAGACGCGCCGCGAGCAAGGCCAGCAAGTGCGAAACATCCGCCAGGCCCTCGCGGGCCTCGAGGTCTTCGCGGGTGGACAGGAACTCCAGGTACAGCGGGATATAGTCCGGCAGCTCCTTGACGCCGATGGCAAAACCGGCGGCTTCGTATTGCGCCATCATGTCGACCATGGCCTGGCCACGATCGCGGGATTCGCCGTGCACATGCTCGAACAACAGCAACGACAGCGAACGCCCCCGGCCGAACAGCGCGCCGTAGTGCTCCTGCCCGTCCATCAGGTCATTGGCGCAGATCAACTCCAGCAATTCGAACAACGCACCGCGCTGTTTAGGGCTGATTTCCCGTGACTGGATGATCGCCTGCTCCAGTTCGTCGCGCCCGCCAATCAGCGTCTCGGTCGGATAGTCGAGCAGCAGCGAAATCACTTTGAGAATTTGCATACTCACTCCTCCCACAACTGGACGGTTTTCAGGACGTCGCGGCGGTTGGCTTTCTTCGCACCGAACATGTTGGTGTCGGAGCTGCCGCTGCAACCGCTGCCGAAACTGAAGCCGCAACCGGAGCGCTCGGCAAAGGCGTCGCTCATGGCGTCTTCACGGTGGGCACTCGGTACCACAAAGCGGTCTTCATAGTTGGCAATCGCCAGGTAGCGATACATCTCTTCGACCTGGGCCACGCTCAAGCCGACGTCCTTCAACACTTGCAGGTCCTGAACGCCATCGACTTGCTCGGAACGTTTGTAGGCGCGCATCGCCAGCAAGCGTTTAAGTGCGCGCTTGACCGGTTTTTCATCGCCCGCTGTCAGCAGGTTCGCCAGGTACTTCAGTGGAATACGCAGGCTGTCGACATCCGGGATCACCCCGTTCATGCCCACGGTGCCGGCAGTGGCGGCGTTCTGGATCGGCGACAGCGGCGGCACGTACCAGACCATTGGCAAGGTGCGGTATTCCGGGTGCAGCGGCAGTGCGAGTTTCCAGTCCACGGCCATTTTGTAGACCGGCGAACGCTGGGCGGAATCAATCACCGACTGCGGTACGCCATCGGCCAGGGCCTGGCGAATCACTGCCGGGTCATTCGGATCGAGGAAGATCTCCAGTTGTTTCTCGTACAGGTCTTGCTCATTGGCGGTGCTCGCCACTTCGCTGATGCGGTCGGCGTCATACAGCAGCACACCGAGGTAACGGATACGCCCGACACAGGTTTCGGCGCAAACAGTCGGCATCCCGGCTTCGATACGCGGGTAGCAGAAGATGCACTTCTCGGACTTGCCGCTTTTCCAGTTGAAATAGATCTTCTTGTACGGGCAGCCGCTGATGCACATCCGCCAGCCACGGCATTTTTCCTGGTCGATCAGCACAATGCCGTCTTCTTCACGCTTGTAGATCGCCCCGCTCGGGCACGACGCTGCGCACGCCGGGTTGAGGCAGTGCTCGCACAGGCGCGGCAAATACATCATGAAGGTGTTTTCGTATTCGCCGTAAATGTCCGCCTGGATCTTGTCGAAGTTCTTGTCCTTGCGGCGCTTGGCGAATTCGGTGCCGAGGATTTCTTCCCAGTTCGGGCCCCATTCGATTTTCTCCATGCGCTTGCCAGAGATCAGCGAACGCGGGCGCGCAGTGGGCTGATGCTCGCCCAGCGGCGCGGTATGCAGGTGCTGGTAATCGAAGTCGAACGGTTCGTAGTAATCGTCGAGGCTCGGCAGGTCCGGGTTGGCGAAAATATTCGCCAAGACCCGGAATTTACCGCCGATGCGCGGGTTGATCGTGCCGTTGGCATTGCGGATCCAGCCGCCCTTCCACTTGTCCTGGTTTTCCCATTCTTTCGGGTAACCGATGCCGGGTTTCGATTCGACGTTGTTGAACCAGGCGTATTCCATGCCTTCGCGGCTGGTCCAGACGTTCTTGCAGGTAATCGAACAAGTGTGGCAACCGATGCACTTGTCCAGGTTCAGCACCATGCCGATCTGTGAGCGAATCTTCATCTCAGTTCTCCTCGATATCGGTCGGCAGAGGACGCGGCAGGTCATCGCCGTTTGAGCCATCGAGCCAGTCGACTTTGGCCATTTTGCGTACCACGACGAATTCATCGCGGTTGCAACCGACCGTGCCGTAATAGTTGAAACCGTAGGCCTGCTGCGCATAGCCACCGATCATGTGGGTCGGTTTGAGCACCACGCGGGTGACCGAGTTGTGGTGGCCGCCACGGGTCTTGGTGGTTTCCGAACCAGGCACGTTCACGATCCGTTCCTGGGCGTGGTACATCATCACCATGCCGTCCTTGACCCGCTGGCTGACCACCGCTCGTGCGGTCAGCGCGCCGTTGGCGTTGAAGCATTCGATCCAGTCGTTGTCTTCGATGCCGGCGCGTTTCGCGTCGTTCTCCGAGAGCCAGACAATCGGCCCGCCGCGGCTGAGGGTCAGCATCAGCAGGTTGTCGCTGTAAGTGCTGTGGATGCCCCATTTCTGGTGCGGAGTAATCCAGTTCAGGACGATTTCGGTCTCGCCGTTGCTGCGCTTGCCTTTCACCCCTGCAATGGTGCGGGTGTTGACCGGCGGGCGGTAACTCATCAGTTGCTCGCCGAATGCCTGCATCCACGGGTGATCCTGGTAGAACTGCTGGCGACCGGTGATGGTGCGCCATGGGATGGCTTCGTGAACGTTGGTGTAGCCGGCGTTGTAGCTGACGTGATCGTCTTCGAGACCCGACCAGGTAGGGCTGGAAATGATCTTGCGCGGCTGCGCCTGAATGTCGCGGAATCGGATCGCCTCGTGTTCCTTGGATAACGCCAGGTGGCTGTGATCGATGCCGGTAAATTCCGACAACGCAGCCCAGGCCTTGACGGCAACATGGCCGTTGGTTTCCGGCGCCAGGGACAGAATCACTTCAGCAGCATCGATCGCCGAGTCGATTTTCGGCCGGCCATGACTGATCCCGGCAGCCCCTTCGCGGTGATTGAGCGCACCGAGGAATTTCACTTCGGCGTCGGTGTTCCAGTTGATGCCCTTGCCACCGTTGCCGTGTTTTTCCAGCAATGGCCCCAGCGAGGAAAACTGCTTGTAAATGTTCGGGTAATCACGCTCCACCACATGCAGGTTCGGCGCGTTCTTGCCTGGCACGGGGGCCACGCCGGCGCTTTTCCAGTCGGTGCCGCCAAAAGGTTGAGCCAGTTCACCGACGCTGTCGTGCATCAGCGGGATGGTCACCAGGTCCTTCTCAACGCCCAGATGCCCTTCAGCCATGCTGGAAAAGGCCTTGGCGATGCCTTTGTAGATTTCCCAGTCGGAACGCGATTCCCACGCCGGGTCGATGGCGGCCGACAACGGGTGAATGAACGGGTGCATGTCCGAGGTGTTCATGTCGTCCTTTTCGTACCAGGTCGCGGTCGGCAAGACGATGTCGGAATAGACGCAGGTCGAGGACATGCGGAAATCCAGTGTGGTGACCAGATCGAGCTTGCCGATGGCGCCCTCGTCCACCCATTCGGCTTCTTCGGGTTTGCAATCCCCGACCTGGCCGATGTCTTCGTTCATCACCCCATTCTTGGTGCCGAGCAGGTACTTGAGCATGTACTCGTGGCCCTTGCCCGAGGAGCCCAGCAGATTGGAACGCCAGATAAACATGTTGCGCGGGAAGTTCACCGGGCTGTCCGGCTGTTCGCAGGAGAAGCGCAGCGAGCCGTCTTGCAGCGACTTGACCACGTAGTCTTTCGGGTCCATGCCGGCTGCCGCGGCATCGCGGCAAATGTGCAGCGGGTTGGTGTTGAGTTGCGGTGCGCTGGGCAACCAGCCGGCGCGTTCGGCACGGATGTTGTAGTCCAGGGCATGCTCGGGAAACTGTGATTTATCGGCCAGCGGCGAGAGCACGTCGTGCATGCTCATTTTCTCGTGGCGCCATTGCGAACTGTGGGCGTAGAAGAAGCTGGTGCCGTTCATCTGCCGTGGCGGACGGTTCCAGTCCAGGCCGAACGCCAGGGGCAGCCAGCCGCATTGCGGACGCAGTTTTTCCTGACCGACATAGTGCGCCCAACCGCCACCGGTCTGGCCGACACACCCGCAGAGCATGAGCATGTTGATCAGCCCGCGGTAGTTCATGTCCATGTGGTACCAGTGGTTCATCGCCGCGCCGACGATGATCATCGAGCGCCCCTTGGTCTTGTCGGCGTTATCGGCGAACTCGCGGGCGATCTGGATCGCTTTCTCGCGGCTGACGCCGGTGATCTGCTCCTGCCAGGCCGGGGTGCCGGGTACGCTTGCATCGTTGTAGTCCTTGGCGACGTTAGCGCCACCCAGGCCACGATCGATCGCCAGATTGGCGGCCGACAGGTCGAACACAGTGGCGACTTTGGCCACACTGCCATCGGCCAGTACCACGTTGTGCACCGGCACGCGGCGGTATTGCACGGCATCGCCAGCGACGTGCTGGAAGTGCTCGTGGGACTCGCCGGCAAAATACGGGAACGCCACTTCGGCGACGTCATCGCCGATCAGGCTCAGCTTCAGATCGATCTCACGCCCTTCACCGCCTTCACGAGGCAGGATGTTCCACTTGCCCTTCTCGCCCCAGCGATAACCGATGGAGCCCTGAGGAGAAACCAGTTCACCGCTGACATCCAGCGCGATGGTTTTCCATTCCGGGTTGTTTTCCTGGCCGAGGTTGTCGGTAAGGTCCGAGGCGCGCAAGAAACGGTCCGGCTGGTAACCGGCGCCCGGCGCCTTGTCGACCATTTGTTTGAGCAGCACCAGCACCGGCAAATCGGTGAAGCGCTTGGCGTAGTTGGTGAAATACGCGCTCGGTTTGTCCAGGTGAAACTCTTTGAAGATCACATGATTGAACGCCTGGGCCAGCGCCGCATCGGTACCCTGCTTGGGGTTGAGCCACAGGTCGGTGAGCTTGGCGACTTCCGAGTAGTCGGGGGTGATGGCGACGGTCTTGGTGCCCTTGTAACGGACTTCGGTAAAAAAGTGCGCATCGGGGGTACGGGTCTGCGGGACGTTGGAGCCCCAGGCAATGATGTAGTTGGAGTTGTACCAGTCGGCCGATTCCGGCACGTCGGTTTGCTCGCCCCAGACCATCGGCGAGGCCGGTGGCAAGTCGCAGTACCAGTCATAGAAACTCAGGCACGCACCGCCGATCAGCGACAGATAACGCGAACCCGCGGCATAGCTGACCATCGACATGGCCGGAATCGGCGAGAAACCGACGATCCTGTCCGGGCCGTATTGCTTGATGGTGTAGACGTTGGACGCGGCAATGATCTCGTTGACTTCCTCCCAGTTGGAGCGAATGAAGCCCCCCATGCCGCGCTTGCTTTTATAGGAGTCGGCCTTGGCCTTGTTCTCGACAATGCTGGCCCAGGCTTCCACCGGCGCCATGGTCTGCCGCGCCTCGCGCCAGAGCTTGAGCAACGGCTTGCGGATTTTCGGGTACTTGAGGCGGTTGGCGCTGTAGATGTACCAGCTGTAACTGGCGCCACGCGGGCAACCGCGGGGTTCGTGGTTAGGCAAATCGTTGCGGGTGCGCGGGTAATCGGTCTGCTGGGTTTCCCAGGTGATCAGGCCGTTCTTGACGTAGATTTTCCACGAGCACGAGCCGGTGCAGTTCACCCCATGGGTGGAACGCACGATCTTGTCGTACTGCCAGCGCGAACGGTAGACGTTCTCCCAGTCGCGAGACTCTTTGCGAGTCTCTCCATGACCATCGGAAAACTCGTTTTGCTTGCGATTGAAAAACCGCAGTTGATCCAGTAAATGACTCACGGTGTGTCCTCTCAGGCTTGCTGCGGGGTTCTGTGCCCCGCCCACGCAATGGTTGGATTCAGGTCGTCTCAGCAGGGTGTCGCGGCGCCTTTGCGCGCGTACCACCACCAGGTCACCACGATGCAGCTCAGGTAAAAAACGACGAACATGTAGAAGGCCATCTCAGGGCCGCCGGTCTGGGCCATCGAAGTGCCGAAGGATTTGGGAATGAAGAACGCACCGAAGGCGCCCATGGCCGAACTGAAGCCCAGGACGGCGGCCGATTCCTTGCCGGCATCCTTGAGCGCCTGTTCACGCACGGCTGGCGATTTCCCGGCCGAGGCTTTTTCGTGCTGCGTGCGGAAGATCACCGGGATCATCCGGAAGGTGGAGCCGTTGCCCACGCCAGTGGTGATGAACAGCAGCATGAACAAGCCGAGGAAGCCGTAGAAGCTGCCGCCCGCGCCGTTCTGCGGCAAGAAGTGCATCACGCCGAAGACCATCGCGATCATCGCCACGAAGTTCCACAGGGTCACTTTCGCGCCACCGAGCTTGTCCGCCAGCCAGCCACCCAATGGCCGCACCAGAGCGCCAACCAGTGGGCCGAGGAAGGCGAATTTCAAGGCAATGACATCCGGAAAGGAGGTTTTGATCAGCAGCGGAAACGCGGCGGAAAAGCCGATGAACGAACCGAAGGTCGCCAGGTACAACCAGCACATCAGCCAGTTGTGCTTGCGCTTGAAGATCACCGCCTGTTCGCTGAACGAGGCCCGGGCGCTGGACAGGTCATTCATGCCGAACCAGGCCAACACTGTCACCAGGACGATAAATGGCACCCAGATGAACCCGGCGTTCTGCAGCCACAACTGACCGCCGTCCGGCAACGCTTGCGGCGAGCCACCCATGAAGCCGAACACACCGAAGGTAATCACCAGCGGCACGCAGAACTGCATCACCGAGACGCCCAGGTTGCCCAGTCCGGCGTTGAGGCCCAGAGCTGTGCCCTGTTGGGACTTGGGATAGAAGAAGCTGATGTTGGACATGCTCGAGGCGAAGTTGCCGCCACCGAAACCGCAGAGCAAGGCAATCACTACGAACACGCTGTATGAGGTGCTCGGGTCCTGCACGGCGAAGCCCATCCAGATCGATGGCAACAGCAGCGACGCGGTGCTCAGGGCAGTCCAGCGCCGGCCGCCGAAGATCGGCACCATAAAGGAATAGAAGACCCGCAAGGTCGCACCGGACAGCCCCGGCAATGCCGCCAGCCAAAACAGTTGGTCGGTGGTGAAGCTGAAGCCGATGGCGTTCAAGCGCACAATCACCGTGCTCCAGACCATCCACACCGCAAAGGCCAACAACAGCGCAGGAATGGAAATCCACAAGTTGCGAGTGGCGGTCTGTTTGCCGCTACTTCCCCAGAACGCGGGGTCCTCGGGGCGCCAGTCATGAATGACCGGGCCTTTGTCAGGCGTTTGCAGAACGGACATGTTCTTCTCCTTGGGCAATGCTGGAAATCGGGGACGGGATCAGCAGCGGCTCTTTACCAAGCACCGGGCTTTTGCGTATTTCGCTGAAGTACATCCAGGTGAGGGAGACCCAGACCACGCCGTACATCAACATGAAGCAGGAAGAGCGCACGCCGGTGAGGTCCACCAGGGCGCCGAACAGGATCGGCAGCACGAAACCGCCCAGGCCACCCGCCAGGCCGACGATGCCGGACACCGCGCCCATGTTTTTCGGGTAGTCATTGGCGATGTACTTGAAGACCGAGGCCTTGCCGAATGCGAAGGCGATGCCCATGACGAACAGCAGCACGGTGAACAGCGCAGGGCTCAGGCCAATGTGGAAATCCAGCGGGCCGTCGATGGTCTGCACTTGCAGTTGGGTCTGGGGATACGAGAGCAGGAACAGGCAGATCCAGCTGACCCACAACACCCACCAGGTCACGCTTTGCGCCCCCCAGCGATCCGACATCCAGCCGCCGACGGCGCGCAGTACGCCGCCGGGCAGGGAGAAACAGGCCGCCAGCAGCGCCGCGCTTTGCAAGCTGAAACCGTATTCCTGCACGTAGTACTTGGTCATCCACAGTGCCAGGGCAACGTAGCCGCCGAAGACGATCGAGTAGTACTGGCAGTAGCGCCACACCGCAGGATCTTTCAGTGAGCGCAGTTGCTCACGCAAGCTGGCGCCCGTGGCACTACGATGGCCCTTGTTTTCTGAGGTCAGGAACCAGAACAGCAGCGCAGTGATAAACAAGATCGCACTGAAGACTTTCGGCACCAGCTGCCAGCTGCCGGCGGCGATCAGCGCCGGGGCCAGGAACTTGGTCACCGCCGACCCGGCGTTACCGGCACCGAAGATGCCCATGGCGAAGCCCTGGTTCTCCTTGTCGAACCATTTGGCGACGTAGGCAATCCCAACGGAAAACGAGCCACCGGCCAGGCCGACGAACAAACCCAGTACCAGGAACTGCCAGTAGGCGGTGGCGTGACTGATCAAGTACAGCGGCGTGACGCAAGTCAGCATCAGCAGGAAAAACACGCTGCGCCCGCCAAATCGGTCGGTCAGCAACCCCAGCGGCAAACGCACCAGCGAGCCGGTCAGCACCGGGGTCGCGGCCAGCAGGCCGAATTGGGTTTCGTTGAGCTGGAGCAATTCCTTGATCGGCACCCCGAGCACGGCAAACATCATCCAGACCATGAAGCACACAGTGAAGGCCAGCGTGCTCATGCCCAGCACCAAGCCTTGTCGTACACGCGGTTGGGTCACAATGCTCTCCCGTCAATTAGCCATGGCGGCAGACTAGAGAGGCAAACCCCGCAAAAACTTGACCCAGGTCAACGATGCCCATGAGGGCCTAAGCCTATGCTTAGCCCGCCTACCTCCAAGGAGGTAGTGCAAGAAAACCTTGAAAACCTTTATTTATCAGCTTGTTAAGGGTTTCAACCCACGCTTTTGCCGACAAGGAACTGTCGACAACTCTTTAGAGGTAGCTCGCCCAGGAACGGCGGCAAAACCCCACGCTGGAACGTGCATGCTCTGTTTTCTTATCGCTTTCCCGGACCTGCGCCGATGATCCGCTGGTTGCGCAGCTCCCTGCCCGCTCGCGCCGGGCTGGCGGTGATCCTGATCGCCGTGCTGGCGCTCGCCAGTTCATTGAGCGCCGGGCTGATCGCCTGGTTCAGCCAGGGCGATGCCGCTGCCATCAACACCGCAGGCTCGGTGCGCATGGAGACCTATCACCTGAGCTGGAAACTCGCCGCTGGCGTCGCCGACGAAGAAATCACCACCATCATCGACAGCCTGCAAAACCGCTTGGACAGCCACTCTCTCAAAGCGGTACTGGAAGATGGCCCGACCACCGCATTGCAACTCAGTTATGGGCAAATCCAGCAACACTGGAATGAGGATTTGCGTCCGGCACTGGAGCGCGGCGATGCGGCGGCCTTTCAGGCCCAGGCGCAGTCCTTCGTTGAGCAACTGAACCAGTTCGTCGATCTGTTGCAGCGCCAAAGCGAACAAAAGCAAGGTTGGCAACAGGCGATCCAGGGCCTGGCCCTGTTCACCACCATGATCGTCCTGCTGCTCGGGCTCTACGAACTGCAGTACGGCGTCGTTACCCCTTTGAAGGAGTTGGTGGATGCAACCCAGCGCTTTCGTCGCGGCGACTTCAAGGTGCGGGTCAACCATCAGTCCGAGGATGAGCTGGGCCAGTTGGCCATGAGTTTCAACACCATGGCCGAGACGATCGAAGAGTCGCATCGCACCCTGGAAAGTCAGGTCCGGCAAAAAACCCTGAACCTGCAACAAGCCAATGCCGCCCTGGAGCTTCTGTATCAAAGCAGCCGAAGCCTGGCCACACGCCTGGCCAATGCCGAGGGGCTGGACGAGTTGATTCGACGCTTCCAGCAACGCCTGCCCGGCTTGCGCCTGTCGCTGTGCCTGCAGGGACAAATGCAGGCACCGGCCCAGCAGTTGCTCGCCCTGCATGGCGCAAACATCCGGGAAGTCTGCGCCAGTAGCGACTGCGCCACGTGCCAGAGACACCCTAAAACCAACCCGCAAATCTTCAGCATCAGCAACCAGGGCAGTGAACTGGGGGAGCTCAAGGCGCACTTTGTCGACGGGCACCCCATGCAAGCCTGGGAAACCCAACTGATCCAGGCCCTGGCCAATCTGATCGGCACCTCGCTCTCGCTCAAGCGTCAACGGGAACAGGATCATCGCCTGCTGCTGCTCGAAGAACGCACGATCATCGCCCGCGAGCTGCACGATTCACTGGCCCAGGCCCTGTCCTACATGAAGCTGCAAGTCAGCCGCATGCAAACCCTGATGCGCCGGGGCGAACCGGTCCAGACCCTGGAAACCGTCACCAGCGAATTGCGCGAGGGACTGAACAATGCCTATCGCCAGTTGCGCGAGTTGCTGACCACGTTTCGCTTGCAGATTCACGACGCGGGACTGGTACAGGAACTCAAGGACACGGCCGAGGAGTTTTCCCGTCGCGGAGAATTCCAGGTGCACCTGCACGTCGACACGCTGGCCTTTCAACTATCGGCCAGCGAACAAATCCACATTTTGCAGATCACCCGCGAGGCGCTCTCCAACTGCCTGCGCCACGCCCATGCGCAAAACGCCTGGCTGCAACTGCGCCAGGATGGCGAGACCGTCAGGTTGTCGGTCGAAGACGACGGGCGTGGGTTCAGTGGCAACGTCGACCAGCGCGAACACCACGGCCTGAACATCATGGATGAGCGGGCTCGCAGCTTGCGCGGCCAACTGCAGATATTTTCCAGGGAGCCCCAAGGCACCCGTGTCCAACTGGAATTCCACCCGGAGTTTCTCGGGCAGCAAACAGAAGGTAGCGCCACATGACCCTGTCCCCACAACACAAAATCCTGCTGGTAGACGATCACCCGATGATGCGTCACGGCATTCGCCAGATGCTCGAACTCGAAGATGATTTCCTGATCGTCGGCGAAGCCAGCCAGGGTGAAGAAGCACTCAGTCTCATTGAGCCGCTTCAACCGGACCTGGTTTTGCTCGACAACAACATGCCGCAAATGAATGGCATCGAAACCCTGCGCCGACTACGAGCCATGCACTACACCGGCAAAGTGCTGCTGTTTACGGTATCGGACGCCGAAGACGATATTCGCGATGCACTGCGCCTGGATGCCGACGGCTATCTGCTCAAGGACATGGAGCCCGAACTGTTGATTCAGTACATCCGCGATGCCCTGAACGGCGCGTTGGTAATCAGCCCGGGACTGACCCAAGTCATGGCGCAAGCACTGCGTGCTCCTGCGCGTCAGGCCGTGGTGGAACTGACCGAGCGTGAGCGTCAGGTGCTGAAAACCATCGCCAGCGGCTTCAGCAACAAGGTCATCGGGCACAAACTGGGCATCACCGAAGGCACGGTCAAGGTTCACGTCAAAAACCTGTTGCACAAACTCGGCTTGCGCTCACGAGTAGAGGCGGCGGTGTGGGCCATGGAACATCTGCGCAACGCCGGCTGAAGGGTATTCCTCTTTGGAGGTAGGCCTGCAGAGGCATAGGTCATCAAGCCTGCGCTCTCTACTATGGCCGTCAGCGGAGGTACGCCATGCTGACTCACCCTTCCATCGTTTTAACGTTGCGCCGTCATCATCTGTTCAGCCAACTGCCGGAGAAAGTCTTCGAGGAAGTCTGCAGCCTGGCCATGCTCAAGCGCCTGAGTTGTCACAGTACGCTCATGCATCAAGGGGATCCGGCCAGGCGTTTTTTCCTGCTGGTCAGCGGCCAGGTCAAGTTGTACCGGCTCACCGGCGAAGGCCAGGAGAACCTGGTGGAGATCATTCAGCCCGGCCAGACTTTTGCCGAAGCCTTGCTGTTCAGCCAGGCTCGTCTGTATCCGGTGAGCGCCACCGCGCTGAAGGACAGCGTGCTGGTGAGCATCGACGGCAACCATTACCGCAATGCCCTGGAGGACCAGCCGAAAGTCTGCCTGGCCATCCTGGCGAGCATGAGCGTTCACCTGCACCTGCGTCTGCGCGATATCGATACCTTGACCATGGCCAGTGCGAGCCGTCGGGTGATCAATTTCCTGTTCCAGGAACGCCACCCGGTGACCGGCCAGATTGTCTTGCAGATGTCCAAACGCCTGGTGGCGTCGAAGCTGGGAATTCAGCCGGAAACCTTTTCGCGGATACTGCATCGCCTGGTGGAAAGCGGCCTGATTGCCATGGAGCGACGCCACATCAGCATCCTCGCTGAAGAGGAACTGGCCGCTTTCCAATAGCCGGAATTGACCGTCATCAAGGTACCCATCCACACCTCTTGCACACTGACAGAGCCCATCCACGGAGAGTGCAAATGCCCCGTTCAACCCTGCCTTTGGTTTACTCCTGCTCAGGCTGCTCCAACGTCGCCCAACTGGCCAACACCCTGGCCGTGCGCCTGGATCGCAGTGGTCTCGCTGAAATGTCCTGCATCGTTGGTGTCGGCGGGCATGTGGCAGCGCTGGTCAACAAAGCGCGCTCGGGGCGCCGGATCTTCGCGCTGGACGGCTGCCCGCTGCAATGCGTCGAGAACTGCCTCAAGCAACATGGCCTGCACGCGGACGTGCACCTGATCCTCAGCCACTACGGGCTGCGCAAACGCTATGGCGAGGACTGCACGCTGGCGCAGAGTGATGAGTTGTTTGAAGGGATCAGGCAGTTGATTGCCAGTGATGCCCGACAGCACGGAAGCCGCCAGTAAACGATTAATGCTGTTCACTTAAGCAATTTCAGCCGCGACGCATTCCTTGTAGCAGCTGCCGAAGGCTGCGTTCGGCGGCGAAGCCGTCGTCAAACCAGTGATTGCGGCGTGTCAGGCAGACCGCACTAGCCGGATTCACGACGGCTTCGCCGCCGAACGCAGCCTCGCAGGCTCGACAGCTGCTACAGATCGCATTACGGCTTAAGTGAACAGCATTACAGTAAACGATGGCCTGAGGGCCAACGAAAATCCAACTGTGGGAGCGGCGGTGCGACGATTCGACCTGCTCGCTCCCACATTTAATCTACGTTGGTCATCCCGCCGCCAAGCCCTTCCCCGCCCGCTCCAGATTGCGCCACAACCACACAGGCAGAACATCGGGGTCAAGGCTGTCGATCAGGTTCTTCAGCGCCAGCCCCAGTTCGGTATCGCCCTCGATGACCAGTCGCCGGCGAAAGAACAACGTGTCCGGATCTTCCTGACGGCTGGCCAGCAATAAAAATTCGCGCCAGTTACCGCTGATGGTCACGTTCGCCGTAGCGTGCTCGGCAATCCGCAAGCCCTGACGACTGAGTGTCAGGTACCAGGACAAACCCAGGTCCGGAATCCGCAAGCACAGCCAGCGCCCGCGCAGCACTTCGAACTCGCCCTCGCGCAATGGCTCGGCGAGGCAGCGATTCAGCGCCTGCTGCAACGCCAGGCGCTGCACGGCAAAAGGCACCCGGCGCACCAGTGGCAACAACCGGTCGGCGCCTTTCAACAGCCACTTCTTTCGATTCAGCACAGGCCAACCTCCTCGACGCGCAGCATGCCGGCCTGACCATGCCAATAGCCATTGCAACCTTCGACGAACAGCGGCGGTGTTTCGCCCAGACGAACCCGTTGATAGGCCGCGATCACTTCGTCCATGCCCTGAGCACGAGGGCTCAAGCGCAACAGATCGGCACCACAGGCCACCAGTCCGGCGTAATCGGCCAGCAGGTTGGTCACCTCGGCCGACATCGTTTGAATACCGTTAAGGGTAAACAGTGGTTGCCCCTCCTGGCTGGTCAGCGCCAGGCCATCGGGGTAGTTGATGCAGCAGAACCGGCAGTCGTCCTTGGGCCGGTTTTCTGCACGGGCAGTGAAGCAGCGGGCGGAATAGGCCAACGGCAGATGCCCATAGGCGAAGATTTCAACTTCCGGCACTGCACGGCCCAACTCGCGCACTTGCCCGATCACGTCGCTGATCAGCGTCGCCGAACACTCCACGGGCGGCACCCAGCGAGTCATTCCGCTGTCGAGTAATTGTGCCAATGAGTGGCCGTTGTACAGATTGAGCGCCGGGCCGCCCACGAAAGGTAACTTGCGCTCGGCCAGGAAATGCACCGCGCCCATGTCGTTGGCCTCCACCAACAACTCGCCGTTGTCGCACAGCCGGCGCAGGCTGGAGAGTTCGGAGGCAGCCTCGATCAGCGTCAGGCTGGAAAGCACCAACTGTGCCTGGCTGCATTCCTGTAACTCGCGCCCCAGCCCCAGCCATTGATCCAGGGAAAAGGCCCGGCGTTTGGAGCACACGGTTTCCCCCAGATAAATCACGTCCAGGGGCAAGGTCGACATGTCGGCGTAAAAGTTGCTGAGTTGCTCTTTGTCCCAATAAAACAGGACCGGTCCCAGGCTGAGCTTCATGTCGCGTCCCTCATTGCCATGATCGATGATAAGCGCCCAGGGTGGTCTGGCTGCCTTCGGACAAACCGGCCAGCACCTGACGCCATTCTTCCTTGACCCGAAAACTGCCGGGCGCGCCACGGTGAGCATCCAATGCCGCGCGCCAGACCCGGGTGACTTGTTCGACATACGCCGGGCTGCGTTGGCGGCCCTCGATTTTCACCGCTTCGACGCCAATGGCCGTCAATTCCGGGAGCAAGTCCAGGGTGTCGAGGCTGGTGGGCTCCTCCAGCGCATGAAAGCGTTTGCCATCGACCAGAAAACGGCCTTTGCACAAGGTCGGGTAACCGGCCGATTCGTCAGGGGTGTAGCGATCGATCAGCACTTCGCTGAGGCGCGCGCTCAAGCCTTCGGCGTCCTCGCTCCAACGCACGGCTTTGGCTGGCGAACAGACACCGCACAGGTTCGGCGACTCACCGGTAATGTAGGAAGACAGGTGGCAACGCCCTTCGGCCATGATGCACAAGCTGCCGAAGCCAAAGACTTCGATGGGCACCGGGCTGCTGGCGGCGACTTGACGTACCTGCGCCAACGACAACACCCGTGGCAATACCGCGCGACGAATGCCGTAGCGCTGCGCATAAAATTCCAGCGCCGCGGCATGGGTTGCCGACCCCTGAACCGACAGATGCAGGGCCAATTGCGGGTGACGCTGACTGGCATAGTCGAGCACCCCGGGGTCGGCGGCGATCAGCGCATCGACGCCGAAATCGGCGGCACGATCCACCGCCCGTTGCCAGCGCTCCCACCCCTTGGGTTGTGGGTACGTGTTGACCGCGACGTAGAGTTTGCGTTGATGTTGGCGGATGTGGGCGACGGCGGCGTCGAACTGTTTGTCGTCCATGTTCAACCCCGCGAAATGCCGGGCATTGGTGTCATCGCGAAAGCCGACATACACGGCATCGGCGCCTTGGCGCACCGCCGCTTTAAGCGCAGGCAGATTCCCTGCCGGGCAGACCAGTTGCATGGGTAATCCTCATGAAATTACGCGTCCGGGGCAGCGCCCGGCGTCTGTGGCGCACCCTTCGAAAAAGGCGCTGCCAGTCTAGCCAGACCGGCAGGCACAGCCTTGACGGCAATCAATTGCCATCACTGCATCAGGTCGGCGAAGGACAGGAACATCACGTTGTCGTGCTTGAGCACTTGCTGCTCACACTCGATCACCGCCAGCCCGTCGGCCCAGCACGCGGCGGTCAACATGGCCGAGCTTTGCTGAGGGTGCAGTTCCACACTCAACTGGCCATCGGCGCCGGGCGTCAACCTGGCCCGCAGGTATTGTCGACGCTTGTTACGCTGCAACCAGTCGAACCCGGCGGGTACAGCCAACGGCACTGGCATCACGTCAGTCACACCCTGAGCCCTGAGCAGGAACGGACGCACCACCACCAACGCGGTAATCAGCGCCCCTGACGGGTTTCCCGGCATACCGATCCACGGTTTACCGGCCACTTCGCCATAGGCCAATGGCTTACCCGGCTGGATGGCCAGCCGCCAGAAATCCACACTGCCCAGTTCCTCGATGGCCTGTTTGAGGTGATCTTCCTCGCCGACCGACACGCCACCGGAGCTCAACAGCAAGTCGCATTCCGAAGACGCCAGGCTCAAGGCATGCCGGCTGGCCACCAACTCATCGGCCATGACGTCATAGTCATGCACCTCGACGCCCCAGCCGCGCAACAACGCAGCAAGGCAATACCGGTTGCTGTTGTAGATCTGCCCCGGTGCCAAGGAATCGCCCGGCTCGCGCAGTTCATTACCGCTGCTGAGCAGGCACACTTGCAACGGCCTATAGACCTCGACCCGGGCAATCCCGGCACCGGCCAGCAATCCCAGTTCTTGTGCGCGCAGGCGTTTGCCAGCCTTGAGCAGCAGATGCCCGCGGCGAACTTCCTCCCCTTCCTTGCGCACGTGATCGCCAACGGCTACGGGCGGGAACCAGACTCGCTCGCCTTCGACCCGGCAGCGCTCTTGCGGCACGACGGTATCGGCACCCGGTGGCAATGGCGCGCCGGTAAAGATCTGCACCGTTTGCTGCGCAAGCAAGGGCGAGCACGCCTGATCCCCCGCCGCAATTCGGCCGCCAATCGTCAAACAGCCACCTTCCGCCGGCAGGTCGGCAGCCCTGAGGGCATAACCGTCCATGGCACTGTTGTCCCAGGCCGGCAGGTTCACCGGGCAATGAATGTCCACCGCCAGTACCCGCCCCATGGCTTGGTCCAGACGGACCATTTGCGCCAGGGGTGGTGGTGGCGCCTGGTCGAGCAGACGGCTGATGGCCTCGTCCACGGGCATCAGGTTGCCGAGGTCGCACACCCGGCGCTCATGAGCGTGTCTCGCAGGCGTCGATGACCCGCTGTGCTTGCGCTTTCAAATGCGGGGCGAAGTTACACGGGCCGGTGCGACTGTCCAGTTGCTCGAGCAGAATCTTGTTCCAGGCAGTCCGGCAGGCACCCGGCGAGCCAGGAACGCAGCACACCAGTACACCGTTACTCATCCCGGCCAGTGCCCGGGACTGCAGACTGGACATGCCAATCTCCTCCAGCGACACCTGGCGGAACAATTCGCCGAAGCCTTCCACATGTTTGTCCAGCAGTGGCAGCACCGCTTGCGGTGTGTTGTCACGAGCGGTGAAACCGGTGCCGCCAGTCATCAATATGACTTGCACCCGGGGGTCGGCGATCCACTGGGAGACCGTTGCGCGGATCTGATAAATGTCGTCCTTGACCAGGCCACGATCGATCAGCACATGCCCGGCCGTTTGCAGCAAATCCGCCAGGGTCTGTCCTGAAGTGTCGGTGTCAAAGGTGCGCGTATCGCTGATGGTCAGCACGGCAATGTTCAGGGGTTCGAAACTGCGTTGCGTCAGATGGGCCATATCCAGGCTTTCCCGTAGATGAGGGTATGGCCCAAAGCCTGAACCGGAATAGCGAACGAGCCTATTCCTCCAAGGAGGTACCTCGTCGGGGTCTATGGATTAATGGGGGACTCAAGCCCGTAGCAGCTGCCGCAGGCTGCTACGGGGGAACTTACTCGTCGCTCAAGGCGCCAAGCGGCGCCGTTGCCATGCACCATCTCGCAACCGGTAATCGAGACGGTCATGCAAGCGGTCGGCACGGCCCTGCCAGAACTCCAGACGTTCAGGGTGCAGGCAATAACCGCCCCAATGTTCGGGGCGCGAGACGGTCTGGCCAACGAAGCGCTTGATGGTCTGCGCCAACATCGACTCCAGCGCGGCACGACTGGCCAACGGCCGGCTTTGCGGTGAAGCCCAGGCGCCCAGGCGACTGGCCATCGAGCGGGAATCGAAGTATGCATCCGAGAGTTGCGGGTCGAGCCTGGACACCCGGCCTTCGATGCGCACTTGACGCTCCAGCCCCGGCCAGAAAAACGTCATGGCGGCATAGGGATTGACCGCCAGCTGCTGCCCCTTGTCGCTCTGGTAATTACCGAAAAAAGTAAAACCTTCATCGCTCAAGCCTTTGAGCAACAGCACACGGCAGTGCGGCCGTCCTTCACCGTCGACCGTCGCCAGCACCATGCTATTGGCCTCGACAGGTGCGCACTCGGTGTCGCGGGCCTGTTGCAGCCATTGACGGAACATCGCCAGCGGATCGTCCAGCGCAGCCTCATCTTGCAGGCCATTAAGGGTGTAGTTACGGCGCATTTGGGCCAGGGACAGGGGCATGACGGTAATCTCCGGAAGGTTTTGCGCAGTGTGCGAGGCACTGCGCGATACCACCTTGACCGCCATCAACACCGAGGGTCGAAGCGACAACGCCCTGACCTACTTCAGACGCAGGCGCCGCGCCAGTTTGTGCAAATTGCTGGGGTCGACTTCCAGCATCCGCGCGGCGCTGGCCCAGTTGTCCCCGGACAGGCTCAGGGCCTCGAGGATCTTCCTGCGCTGGTAATCGTCGACGGCTTCGCCCAGGGGCTGGAACGGTAGATCAGCCGTAATGTCCCGGGATGGCTCGACCTCTGCCCCCGATGCTGCCATCGGGCTGTCGAGATCGAGAACCTCTGGCTCCAGCGTCATGATCGATGTGCGACTCGTCCCGCGACTGAGCTGCTTCAACGCCGCCCGACTGATGACGTGCTCCAGTTCGCGCACATTGCCCGGCCAGGTGTATGCCAGCAAGGCTCGCTCCGCCGCCGGCGACAAACGCAAACCTCGCAGGCCGAGCCGCGCCCGATTGAGCTCCAGAAAATGCCCGGCCAGCATCAACACATCGTGACCACGCTCGCGCAGCGCTGGAATCGGCACCGGGTACACCGAGAGGCGGTGATACAGATCGGCGCGAAACAAGCCATCGCGGATGCTGTCCGGCAGGTGCCGATTGGTGGCGGCGATGATGCGCACATCGACGTGCAACGGCTTGTCGGCGCCCAGGCGCTGGATCTCGCCGTTTTGCAGGGTGCGCAGCAATTTCGCTTGCACACTCAAGGGCAACTCCCCGACTTCATCGAGAAACAGCGTGCCACCGTTGGCGGCGTCGAAGCGTCCGGCACGGTCACTCGTAGCACCGGAAAAGGCGCCTTTGACATGCCCGAACAACTCACTCTCTGCCAGCGACTCCGGCAAGGCTGCGCAGTTAACCTGTATCAGCGGTTTGTGGTGGCGCCTTGAAAGACGATGCAAGCGCCGTGCGAACAGCTCTTTGCCGACGCCGGTCTCGCCCAGCAGCAATACCGGCAGATCGGAATCGGCCAGTACATCCAGCTCATTGAGCAACTGATGCAACACCTCACTTTGCCCAAGGATCTCGCCTTCTCCGACGGGCACGCGCAAGTCCTGAGGATCGCTGCGGGACAGGCGCAAGCTGCGGTTTTCCTGCTCCAGGCGGGTGACCCGCACGGCGGCTTCGATCTGCAAAGTGCAACGCTTGAGTTCTTCCCGCGCCCGGTTGTCAAAGGTCCCGGCGTGCAGCGCATCGAGGGTGATCGCGCCCCAGATCCGCCCCTCGACATAGAGGCTCACGCCCATGCAGTCATGCACCGGCAGCGGTTCGCCGACATGGTTGTCGAGCAAGCCGTCGTAGGGGTCCGGCAGGCGGCTGTCGGGCTCGAACCAGGTCGGCTCGCGCGACGCCATGATTGCCGCCAGCCGAGGATGCTGGGCAATGACGAACCGGCGCCCCAACGCTTCATGAACCAGCCCCACCGTTGCAACGGGCCTGAGGCTGTCGTCATCCAGACGCAGCAAGCCCACGGCGCCACTGTTGAAGTATTCGCGCAGGGTCTGGACCAGTCGTTGCAACCGCACGGCATTGGGCAACTCGACGATCAGGTCGGCCGCCAGGCTTTCTCGCAGCATGGTAGTCATCACCCTCTATGGTTGTATTTACCCTGAAGCATCAGGGTGAATATCACCACAACTAAAAATTAATCCATGTTTTTCAATACGTTAAAAATGGCATGCCGGGTGCAATGAGCCTGGGGAACCGTTGAAACCCAAACAAGGAACCCTGATGAGCCAGCCCCTATTGGAACAAAGCCTCGGCCAACTGGCCTGCGACATTCCCGGTGCCACCCGGATCTTTCACACCTTCAAACTGGACTTCTGTTGCGGCGGGCATAAAAGCCTGCGTGAAGCGGCCCTTGGCAAAAACCTCGATCCGGTCCTCATTGCCGACGCCCTGCAGATTCTGCAAGACGCCGGCGAAACCCAGCACGACTGGCGCAACGAACCGTCGGAACTGCTGATCGCCCACCTTCTGACGCGCTACCACGCCCGCCACCGCGAGCAACTGCCGGAGCTGATCCGACTGGCTCGCCGCGTCGAGCAGGTCCATGGCGCGCGCAGCAGTTGCCCCAACGGCCTGGCCGATCTGCTGACAGACATGCAGCAGGAACTCGAAGGCCACATGCTCAAGGAAGAACAAGTGCTCTTCCCGATGTTGCAACAAGGCGTTGGCCCTCAGGCCGCACCGCCGATCCAGGTGCTGCGTTTCGAACACGATCAACATGGTGAAGCGCTGGAGAAGATGCTCGCCCTGACCAATCACATCATCCCGCCCGCCGATGCCTGTAACACCTGGCGTGCGCTCTACCGTGGGCTGCTGGAGTTCAAAGACGACCTGATGCAACACATCCACCTGGAAAACAACGTGTTGTTCATTAATGCCCTGACCCCCCGCCATTGATCGATTACCGGCCACCCCCAACCCGCGCCATCCAACCGGATGACGCGGGTTTTGTTTATGAGGGACGTATTGCGATCAGCCGTGCCAATAGAACATGGCCTTGGCCAGGATCACGATCAACACCATGTGCCCGAGAATGCTGCGGCGAATCCAGCTTGCGCGGGTCGCGGTCAGGCGCCCGTGGGTCAGCCAATAGGCCAGCAGCAAGTAATGACCGATGATGCTCAAGGCCAACAGGATTTTCAGGCTCAGCAACGTACCAAAACTGCTGGCCAGCGGCTGACTCAATGCGCCACGGTACTGCCACGCCAAACCGATACCGGCGCCATACAACAGCAACACCACGCCGTGCAGAACCTTACGCGAACGCAGGGCAATCGCCTGATCCGCCGTCACTTGCGCAATCTCCGTCAACGGCTGGCGGGCGCGATGCCAGATGACCACCTCGAAAAACAGCGTGCCAATGAAGGCGATTGCCGCCAGCAAATGCGTGACCAGTAAAAAGGGATACATCAGCGGCTGCCTCCATTCATTCGCGTATTCATCCTGGATGACCGTCGACCCGGGCCCGCAACAGCATCGGCCCATAGCGCCAGGCATACAGTGCAAACGCCAGCGCCCAGCACAGGCCCGCCAACCACAATGCGGCCAAGGGGAAAAACAGGATCAACACCACCCGGCTCAGACACGCCAGGTTGAGCAGAATGAAGGCCAGGGTCATGCCCGATGGCGGTTCCAGGGGGCGACCGGTGTGGCCGAGGCTGACCCGCGCGATCATCGCCAGCACCAGGCCAGCCATGGCCCCGATGGTCAGGCAATGCACCGCCAGACTCGGGTTAACCGGCACACCGAAATGCCACAGCGCCATCCCGAGACACGCCACCGCCAGCCAGCCATAGGCCAGATGCAGCGACCACAACAACGGCACGCGCCAGAGTGCCCGGTCATGCCAGCGCACCAGGCGCACCAGATGCCCTGCCGCCAGCACCGCGAACAGCAGGCCCACCCAGACATTGGGGTTGAGCGCCGGTCCTGCGGCATACAACAACGCCACCAGCGGCGAACCGACCAACAGCAGGCGATCCAGCCAGGGCCAGGCGGCAACGCCTTCAACCCGACCAAGGCCGCGCTGGGTGAAGAACGGAATGACCCGCCCGCCGATCAACCCCATCATCGCCGCCACCAGCCAGAGGCCGCTCAGCACGCCCTGGCGTTGCCAGCCTTCATGCCCCTCGACCAAGCCATACAGGGACAACCCGTCGGCCCCGGCCAACAACAGCAGAACCACCACAATCGGGTAGTTACGTTTCTGCCGCACTTTCCACAAGGTGAAGCCCATGAGTACCGCCACCGCCAACGGGAACGCCAGTTCCAGCACGGCGAGCAACGGCCATGGCGCATTGGCCAGCCAGACCACCCGCGCCAACAACCACAGCAACGCCAGCGCGGCCAACGGTTTGCTGCTGAGGCCGGGGCGACCGGTCCAGGTCTGCACCGCCGTCAACAGAAAGCCCGCGATAATCGCCAACCCGAACCCGAACAGCAATTCATGCCGATGCCAGCCCAGCCAACCGCCCGCCGGCTGCCAGTTGGAAATCGAACCACTGAAGGCCGCCAGCCAGAGTGGAATGACCAGCACTGCCAAAAGGCAACCGGCGAGGAAAAATGGCCGAAAGGCCAGCCGAAACAGCGGCGTGATTGCCATCGCTTTACGGCGGTCAAGCACTTGCATAAAACCACTCCTCTACCTTGTTGCCGACCTGACACCAACCCGCAGGCGCCGAGGTAAATCCAGGGGCAATCATCGGGTATTACCGATCCATTGCCGTTGTCGCAGATCAAGTGTGCAAGGGGCGTGCCCTGATGCTTTCTCGTATTCCTGTGGCGAGGGAGCTTGCTCCCGCTCGGGTGCGCAGCAGCCGTAAAACCGGCGAATGCGTTCTATCAGACATACCGCGTAGATCGATGTTGGGAGTGCTTCGCACTCCAGCGGGAGCAAGCTCCCTCGCCACAGGGCATTCCGGATCAGGGTACTAATGACCATTAAAGGGTTATTTTCACCCTAATCCTCAGGGTCTTTTTTACCCTCACGCCTGAGAACCCCGCTAAATAAAGGCCTCCAAGCCTGGCCCATGTCTTGCTCAAGCTTGTGGAAATCAAACAAACCGATCCCAGGAGTCGTCATGAAAAAAGTCATCCAGCCACTGGCCTGGTTCGTGGTGTTGACCTCAATCCTGGCCGTAGCCAGCGGCGTTTCCCTGGGCCTCGTCTGACTTGATCGCCAGCCCCCTTCTCAATCTTCAGGATGAATTCTCATGGTGCTTCACCGCGTCCATCACCAGATTCTGCGCAGTCATCATCTGTTCGAGCCGTTGAACGAAGAACAGCTGGACGAATTGATGAGTACCAGCCAATTGCTGAGCATCGACAAAGGCGAGCCGTTGTTCCGTCAGGGCGAGCCGGCCGATGCGTTCTACTTCGTGATTGCCGGCGCGGTAAAAATCTACCGGCTGACACCGGATGGGCAGGAGAAAGTGTTCGAGGTCATCAGCGAGCGGCAAACCTTCGCCGAGGCGATGATGCTGATGGACACCCCAAACTATGTGGCCTCGGCCGAAGCGATCTGCCCCACCCAGCTCTATCGTTTATCCAACAGCACCTACATGCGCCTGCTGCAGAGCAATAGTCGGTTGACCTTCGCACTACTGGGCAAGCTCTGCGTTCGCTTACATCAACGGGTCAACGAAATCGAAACCCTGTCGCTGAAAAACGCCACCCACCGGGTCGTGCGTTATCTGCTGACGCAACTGGTGCGCCAGCAAACCGTTGACTGCCAATTCGAACTGCCGATGGCCAAGCAACTGATTGCCGGGCATCTGTCGATCCAGCCAGAAACCTTTTCGCGAATCATCCGCCGCTTGATCGATGAAAACATCATCACTCAGGACGGCCGTCAGATCGCCATTCTTGATCGTCTGCGCCTGGAACAGTTCGAGTGAGTGCCATGCCCGTCTGCCTGTATTGCCAACATGCCAACCCTTCACAAGAAACCGAGTGCCACCAATGCGGCATGCCCCTGCCAGCACTGGCCGAATACGCCGGGAAACGTCGGCAGCGCCGATTCATGTGGTTCTGCGTTGGCCTGACGGTCTTTTGCGTGGTGATGTTTTTCTGGTTGCCGCGCAGCTGAAGATCGCACATATCCCTGTAGCAGCTGGCGCAGCCTGCGTTCGGCTGCGCAGCAGTCGTAAATCCTGAGCCCACGGTACGACTGAAACACCGCGTTGTATGGTTTTGCGACTGCTGCGCAGCCGAACGCAGCCTTCGGCAGCTGCTACAGGAGCGCAGGTGGTCAAGGACATCACGGTTGGGTCAGCTGGCGGTACAACTGCGGCAAGCGCAGGGGCAGTTGTTCGGGCTGGCGGATCAAGGTGTAGCCATTGGCGCCGAACATGTACGGCAAGTAATCCCCGGCCTCGCGATCGATCGTGATACAGAACGGCGTCAGCCCCTGACGCCGTGCCTCAAGCACCGCCTCGCGAGTATCTTCAACACCGTAGCGCCCTTCATACAGATCCAGATCATTCGGTTTGCCATCCGTCAGCAGCAGCAACAGTTTGCTGCGCCGCTTGCTCGTGCCCAATAGTTGCGTGGCCTGGCGAATGGCAGCCCCCATGCGTGTGTAATACCCCGGTTTGAGACCTTGAATACGACCTCGGGTGGTGTCGTCATAACGCTGGATGAACGACTTGAGTTCCTGCATGCGCACTTGCTGACGACGCAACGAGGAAAACCCGTACAGGGCGAAATCATCACCCAGCACCGACAAGGTTTCGCCGAACAGCAGCAGGCTGTCGCGGATCACGTCGATGACACGATGCTGATCGTTCAGGTGGGCGTCAGTGGACATCGACACGTCGGCCAGCAACAGGCACGCCAGGTCGCGGCGAGTCTGCCGCTGCTCCATGAACAAACCGCGTTCGGCGCACTGGCCATGCTCGCGATCAACGTGAAAATCCAGCCAGGCCTGCATGTCCAGCTCTGATCCCTGAGGTTGTTGGCGTAACCATTGACGATCATTGCGCAGGTGCTCGAACTGACGCCGCAAACGGTGCGCCGAGGCCTTCAAGCGTAGCGGCAGCGGCTGCGCCTCACAGTCGCGGGGCACCAGCATCTGCAGGTTGACGAAGCTGTCCTGCATCCGTTGTTTGCGATAGTCCCACTCCGGCAACTTGATGCCCTCGCCGAGGGGAATATCGTCGACATCGGCCGGTGGTAAATCCAGATGCAGCTTGAGACCGCCCCCCTTGCGCAGGCGTGTGCGCGACAGCGTCAACTCATCCAGGTCGTCGGCGACTCGGGCAGCGTCCGGGTCTTCGCTGTCATCCGACCAGCGATCCAGGTCCACGTGCTCGGTCCAGCTGAACAGGTTCTCCAGACGCACCACCAGCAACCCGCCTTCACGGGTGCTTTCATCGATCCGCGTCGCGCGCTTACGCCCGCCTTTCTGCTCGCCGGGTGGCGTGGTCAAAGACTCTTCGGACTCATCGCCCAGATCGGCAGCCTGGGGACTAGCGAGATTTTGCGGCGGGTACAACCACAGCGGCAACGGCCACGCGGCCCGTTCGCTGCGAGGAAAATGCTCGACACTGCCGGGCTCGCGCAACGCCTGGCATAACGCCCGTTCCAGCGCCGCTTCGCTGCCGTTCAACGAGGCCGGATCGGGGCGCAATTGCAGATGGGCATCGACCAGTCGTTGGTAACGAGCACGCAGCGCGGGATAGCGTCGCAGCAGCTGTTGCGTCCAGCGTTGATTGTCCCTGTCCCAGTGGCGCATCTGCCCGGCCTGCGCCGCCAGCAACGCGAGCCAGCGATAGAGTTCCTCATTCAGTGCCACTTCGGGAAACACCGCCAGGCTCGATGGCAGCCGTAAATTACGCTCGTCACACCACGCCAGCGGCACTTGTTTGCAGGTGCCGGCGATTTGCTGCAACACGTTGCGTCGCAGCAGCAGATCGCGGTCGCTGGCCGCTTCCACACCGACGCCATTGGCACCGCCCATGGCGCGGAACAACAGCGCCAGCGGGCGTTGCTGGCTGGCCAGTTCAACCCGTGCTTCGGGGAAATCAGGGCTGGCGCGCCGGGTGATGAAACGATGCCAGACACTGCCTACCCACTCTTCCAGTTCGACGGTAAACGCCATGATGCTTGCCCTTGCTGGAACCAAAAAACGGCCCGCTGTATCAGCCGGGCCGACCTTTTCCTAGCCATTGCACCCGATCATGAAGGTACAACCGCCGCCGGAGCGCGCAAGGCTGCGCGGCCACGTTGCTTGAAGCTGAACAGGTAACAGAGCAGCCCGGCGAAGAAGCCGATACCAGCACCCAGACGCGCCCAGAACAGCACTTGCAGATGTTCGACCGTGGCCATGAATGGCAACGCGATCCCATCGGCCTGCCAGCGTTGCAGGTAAACCTGTACGACACCGGCCGCGGTGAGGAACAGCGTGATCATCACCATCGACAGGGTCATTAACCAGAAGCCCCAGACTTCGAGGGTCTGTGAACGCTCGTCACCCGCTTCACCCAGCCCGCGCAGGCGTGGCATGGCGTAGCTGATCAAGGTCATCACGATCATCGCGTAAGCACCGTAGAAAGCCAGGTGACCGTGCGCTGCCGTCAATTGCGAACCGTGGGTGTAGAAGTTGACCGGCGCCAGGGTATGCAGAAAGCCCCAGACACCCGCACCGAAGAACGCCGTGACCGTGGTGCCCTTGGCCCACAGCGTGGCGGCACGGTTCGGGTGTTGCCGCCGACGGTTCTTCACCATGCTGAAGGCAAAGATCACCATGGCCAGGAACGGCAGCGGTTCGAATGCGGAGAAGATCGAGCCGACCCACAGCCAGACCTCGGGCGCACCGATCCAGAAGAAGTGGTGACCGGTGCCGATGATCCCGGTAATCAGCGCCATGGCGATGATCACGTAGAGCCATTTCTCCACGACTTCCCGGTCGACACCGGTGATCTTGATCAGCACGAAGGCGAGCATCGAGCCCATGATCAGTTCCCACACGCCTTCCACCCAAAGATGCACCACCCACCACCAGTAGAACTTGTCGCGGGCCAGATTACCGGGGTTGTAGAAGGAGAACAGGAAGAACACCGCAAGGCCGATCAACCCGGTCATCATCACCATGCTGACGGTGGTCTTGCGACCTTTGAGCAAGGTCATGCCGATGTTGTAGAGAAAGCCCAGGCACACCACCACAATGCCCATCTTGGTGATGGTCGGCTGCTCCAGGAACTCCCGGCCCATGGTCGGCAGCAGCTCGTTATGCGTCAGTTTGGCCAGGCCCGCATAAGGCACCAGCAGATAGCCGAGAATCGTCAACACACCAGCAGCGGCGAATACCCAGAACAGAATGATCGCCAGCTTCGGGCTGTGCAGTTCGCGGTCGGCCTCTTCCGGAATCAGGTAATAGGCGGCGCCCATGAAGCCGAACAGCAACCAGACGATCAGCAGATTGGTGTGCACCATCCGCGCCACGTTGAAGGGAATGATCGGGAACAGAAAGTCTCCGATCACGTATTGCACCCCCATGATCAAACCGAACAGCACCTGACCGAGAAACAGCATCAGGGCAAACACGAAGTACGGTTTGGCCACGGCTTGCGAGGCGAATTTCAGATGCGGATTAGCGATGCTCATCTCTTAGCCCTCCTTGTTTGGCGGCCAGCCATTGGTGTTGATGTTCGAGCTCCATTTGAGGAACTCGGCGATGTCATCCACCTCTTGCTCGCTCAACTTGAACTGCGGCATCGCTCGTCGGCCCGGTACGCCCAGCGGCTGCATTTTCATCCAGGCATGTAGAAAAGGTTTAAAGCCCTCCTCCCCGCCGCGCCGCTGGAATACGTTGCCCAGCTCTGGCGCAAAGTAGGCGCCCTCGCCCAGCAACGTGTGGCAGCCGACGCAGTTGTTTTGCTCCCAGACCGTCTTGCCGCGAATCACTGATTCGGTTAACTGCGCTTCGTTGCTGCGCACTGGAAAGGTCTGTTCCGTGTGATAGGTCAAGGCCAGGAATATCAGGAAGAAAAAGACGCTTCCCCCGAAGTAGATATTCCTGGCCATGCCTTTGGTGAAGGTCTCTGACATGGTCGCTTCCTCTTTGCTTGGCGTGCTCATGATAGAAAGCGAGGGGGTAAAACCTGCTTGATGGCGATCAAGAAAGGCAGATGGTTTTGGTCGGGTAATACGCTTAAGTCGTACTCGGTCCATGTAGCAGCTGGCGCAGCCTGCGTTCGGCTGCGAAGCAGTCGTGAAATCAGCCACCGCGGTGTTTCAGATGGACCGAGGCGGTAGGATTTACGACTGCTGCGCAGCCGAACGCAGGCTTCGCCAGCTGCTACATGGATTGGTTAGCCGATCGACAGCAGCGTCAGCCCCACAACGACTGCCAACACCAGCGCCCAGCTCACCATCAACCGGCGCCACAATCGCGGCGCATGGCGCATCTCCATGAAGCCATCGGCGATCAGCCAGGCCTTGCCAACCGCCACCAGCAAAATGGCAATGGACAACAGCCACGTCGCGCCGACTTGTGACAACACAACGGTGCACACGCTTAATGTGGCCAACGCTGCCCAGCAGACGAGCAACAACCTGGAAGCCGACATCAGAACCTCCGTCAATTCAGCACGTACACCAGCGGAAACAGCACGACCCAGATCAGATCGACCATGTGCCAATACAGCACGCCCGATTCAAACCCGCTGCGGTTGACGGCGTTGTACAGGCCTCGACGGCAGCGCTCGGCCAGCCATCCGAGAATGACCATGCCGAGCAATACATGGAGAAAATGAAAACCGGTGAGGATCCAATAGAGGGTGAAAAACGTGTTGTGCTCCATGCCCAGCCCCGAGGCCAGCAAGTGCCGGTATTCGGTAAGTTTCAACACCACGTAGACGCTGCCGGCAAGCAACGCGGCCAGCAGAAGTACGGCGCCGTGGCGGGACCGGGAACGCCTGACCTGCTCCTGAGCCAGCGCGGCGAACAGCCCGGCGGTGAGCAGGCTCAGGGTCATCGCCAGGCCGGTAGAGGTGTTGAGCAATTGACGGCTTTCACCAAACAACTGCGGCTTGAGTGCCTGGGTCACGGCGAACGCCAGAATCAGGATGGCGAACACCGACAACTCGGCCAAAATGAAAAACCACATCGCCAGATCGCCCGGCAGGTGGCCACGCGCAACGCCCCTGGACTCAGCCGAAGTGGACATCAACCACGCCCATCAGCGCCGCAACCGTCAGCGGATCATCGCTCAGCGGCTCGGCCAGGCAAGCCATGCACGCTTCACGCGGGCTCATGCCGGAGCGGATCATTCGCGCAGTAAAAATCAGCAGCCGTGTCGAGGCGACTTCCTCAAGATCATGTTGATCCAGCCTTCGCAGGGCCTGCCCCAGCCTGACCACTTGCGCCGCCAGCGCGCTGTCCACCTGCGCTTCCCGGCTGACAATACGCTCTTCGTCGGCCACCGGCGGATAGCCGAAACGCATCGCCACGAAACGTTGTCGGGTGCTGGGTTTCATGCCTTTGAGCAGGTTCTGGTAGCCGGGGTTGTACGACACGACCAGCATGAATGAGGACGGCGCCTGCAACACTTCGCCGGTGCGCTCCAGGAACAACTCGCGACGATCATCGGCCAGTGGGTGCAGTACGACCACCGTGTCCTGCCGCGACTCGACCACTTCGTCCAGATAACAAATGCCGCCTTCACGCACCGCGCGGGTCAGCGGCCCGTCCTGCCACCAGGTGCCTTGGGCGCCAATCAGATGACGGCCAATCAGGTCGGCGGCACTCAGGTCGTCATGGCACGCCACGGTGTACAGCGGTAGCTTCAGCCGATGGGCCATGTGCTGGACGAAACGGGTCTTGCCGCACCCCGTCGGGCCTTTGATCAGCACCGGCATGCCGTGTCGCCAGGCTTGCTCGAACAGCGCCTCCTCATTATTGAGCGGTTGATAGAAGGGTTCGCAAGACTGGATTCGGTCCATGGGCTGTCTGTTCCAAAAGCGGATTCAAGCCACACGCTACGGGCGCCTGCGACAACCTGGCAAGTGACATGGCCGGCAAACTTGATCGCGGTCAAGCAAGCATTGGCCTGCTCGGGCATAGCCTTGCACGGCACTAAGAACCTGCGTTCTGCGCTGCCGTTCCAGCACATCGCAAAGGTCTTGCCTGAGGAGAAATGGAATGCTGATCAGCAATAGAAAAACGTTTGCTCTGACTGTCGCCACATTGTGGTCGGCGCTGGCCCTTGCGGTGACTCACGCAGCCAGAGCCGAGGAACCCGCCACTGCTGCGGCCAGCCCGCTGATGGTCAAAACCGCCGGAGCGCCCGACATGAGTCAGGCCGAGTTCGACGCGTCCAAGGAAATCTATTTCCAGCGCTGCGCCGGCTGCCACGGCGTGCTGCGCAAAGGCGCCACGGGTAAACCACTGACGCCGGACATCACCCAGTCTCGCGGCCAACTGTATCTGGAGGCGTTGATTACCTTCGGTTCACCAGCGGGCATGCCGAACTGGGGAACATCCAATGCGCTGACCAAGGATCAGATCACGGCCATGGCCAAGTTCATCCAGCACACACCGCCCACGCCACCGGAATGGGGCATGGCCGAGACGCTGAAAACCTGGAAAGTGCTGGTCAAGCCCGAGGATCGTCCGAAGAAGCAACTGAGCAAACTCAATCTGCCCAACCTGTTTTCGGTGACGTTGCGCGATGACGGCAAGATTGCCCTGATCGACGGTGACAGCAAGAAAATCGTCAAGCTGATCGAGACCGGTTACGCGGTGCACATCTCGCGCATTTCTGCCTCCGGTCGCTACCTGCTGGTGATTGGTCGAGACGCCCGGATCGACATGATCGACCTGTGGCCGGTGGAGCCGACCAAGGTCGCCGAAGTCAAAGTGGGCATCGAGGCGCGCTCGGTGGAGACTTCCAAGTTCAAGGGTTACGAAGACAAATACACGGTCGCCGGCTCCTATTGGCCACCACAATTCACCATCATGGATGGTGAAACCCTGGAGCCCAAACAGATCGTCTCGACCCGCGGCATGACTGTCGACAAGCAAGAATATCACCCGGAACCCCGGGTCGCGGCGATCATCGCCTCCCACGAATGGCCGGAGTTCATCGTTAACGTCAAGGAAACCGGCAAGGTCATGCTGGTCAATTACCAGGACATCAAAAACCTCACCATCACCTACATCGATGCCGCCCCTTTCCTGCATGACGGCGGTTGGGACAGCACCCATCGCTACTTCATGACCGCCGCCAACAACTCCAACAAAGTCGCCGTGATCGACTCCAAGGATCGCAAGTTGGCCGCCCTGGTGGACGTCGGCAAAACCCCTCACCCGGGTCGTGGCGCCAACTTTGATCATCCTGTCTACGGCCCGGTCTGGGCCACCAGCCACCTGGGAGACGACGGTATCTCGCTGATCGGTACCGACCCGGCCAAACACCCGCAATACGCCTGGAAACAGGTCGCCTCGCTCAAGGGCCAGGGCGGCGGTTCGTTGTTCATCAAAACCCACCCCAACTCGCGCCACCTGTATGTCGACACCACCCTCAACCCGGACGCCAAACTGAGTCAGTCGGTGGCGGTGTTCAACCTCGACAAACTCGACGCCGGCTACACCGTGCTGCCCATCGCCGAGTACGCCGGCATCAAGCAAGGCGCCATGCGGGTCGTGCAGCCGGAATACAACAAGGCCGGCGATGAGGTCTGGTTCTCCGTGTGGAGCGGTCAATCAGAGGAGTCAGCACTGGTGGTGATCGACGACAAAACGCTGAAGCTCAAATCGGTGATCAAGGACAAACGCCTGATTACCCCCACCGGGAAATTCAATGTCTACAACACCCAACACGACATTTATTGAGCTCCATCAATGCAAGGAACGACCATGAAAAATACTCTGCTTTCACTGTTCGCCCTGACCGCTGCGCTGAGCGTGCAGCCGGTTGTGGCCCAAGATGCGCAGGAACTGTTCAAGAGCAAACCCTGCGCCGCCTGCCATTCCATCGACACCAAGCTTGTCGGCCCGGCGCTCAAGGATGTCGCGGCCAAGAACGCTGGCGTACCCGAGGCCGTCGACACCCTGGCCAACCACATCAAGAACGGTACGCAAGGCAACTGGGGCCCGATACCAATGCCGGCCAACCCGGTGACGGATGACGAAGCGAAGACACTTGCAACTTGGGTCCTGAGTCTCAAATAGCCAACGGAGGGCGCCATGATGGTTCATCGACACGCAGTGGTTCTGGCGGCCCTCCTCCTTTTTTGCGCGACCTCGGTTGCGGCGCCGAACGCCAAGCGTCAGGCCCAACTCGAGCACCTGCTGGCCCAGGATTGCGGCGCCTGTCATGGACTGCACATGACCGGCGGGCTGGGTCCCGACCTGACACGTGCAACGCTGGCAGGCAAGTCCCGCGACAGCCTGATTGCCACCGTCACCCAAGGCCGCCCCGGCACCGCGATGCCCGGTTGGGCCCCGTTGCTCAGCCCGGACGACATCCGTTGGCTGGTCGATCTTCTTCTCCAGGGATATCCCGCACCATGATCCGTTCAACCCTGCTTTTAGCGGCGACCGGGCTGCTGTTGTCCGCGTGTGTTCAGCCTCCGTTGCGGGGCTCCGGCGATCTGGGCGTGGTGGTGGAGCGCGCCACCGGCAGCGTGCAAATCATCGAAAGCGACACCCGCACGGCACTGGCCCGACTCGAAGGCTTCGGCGATCTGTCCCATGCCTCGGTGGTGTTTTCCCGCGACCAGCGCTATGCCTATGTGTTCGGCCGCGACGGCGGGTTGAGCAAAATCGACTTGCTGACCCAACGCATCGACCATCGCGTCATCCAGGGCGGCAACAGCATCGGCGGCGCCATCAGTCAGGACGGCAAGTTGATCGCGGTCTCCAACTACGTGCCCGGCGGCGTGAAGGTGTTCGATGCCGTCACTCTGCAACAGGTGGCCGATATTCCCGCGACACCGCTCGCCGATGGCAGCAAACGCTCACGGGTGGTCGGCCTGGTCGACGCGCCCGGTCAGCGTTTTGTGTTCAGCCTGTTCGATACCGGCGAGATCTGGACCGCCGATTTCAGTCAGGGCAGCACGCCACGGATCAGCCGCTTCACCGGCATCGGCCAGCAACCCTACGACGCGCTGATTACCCCCGATGGTCGCTATTACATGGCTGGGCTGTTCGGCGAAGACGGCATGGCGCAACTCGACCTCTGGCACCCCGAGCGCGGGGTGCAGCGAGTGCTCGGTGATTACGGACGCGGCCAGGCGAAGTTGCCCGTCTACAAGATGCCGCATCTGGAGGGTTGGGCCGTTGCCGACAACCAGGCCTTCGTGCCCGCCGTCGGCCGTCATCAGGTGCTGGTGATGGATTCCCGCACGTGGCAGCAGACCGCTGCCATCCCGGTGGCCGGCCAACCGGTGTTCGTCACGTCGCGGCCGGACGGTCGGCAACTGTGGGTCAATTTCGCCTACCCGGACAACGATCGGGTCCAGGTCATCGACACCGAAACCCGTGCCGTAGTCGCCGATCTGCGACCGGGGCCGGCGGTGCTGCACATGGAATTCACCGCGCGCGGCGACCAGTTGTGGCTGTCGTTACGCGATGGCGATCAGGTTCAGGTCTGGGATCCGTACAGCCTGAAGCAGCTGAGCACCCTTCCCGCCACCGCGCCGAGCGGCATCTTCTTCAGCAGTCGCGCGCAGAAAATGGGCTATTGAAATGAACCTCGACCTGCTCAGCCGCCAACTTATCGACCGCTTCCAGCACGGCATGCCGTTGTGCCCGGAACCTTACAAGGAGATGGCCCGGATTCTCGGTTGCCGCGAGGCCCAGGTGATGGATTGTCTGGAAAAAATGGCTCAGGCCGGCCCCCTCTCACGCATCGGCCCGGTGTTCGAACACAGCCGCGCCGGGGCCAGCACCCTCGCCGCCTTCGCCGTGCCCGCCGAACGTCTGCAACAGGTCGCCGAGCGCGTCAGCCAGTATCCCGAGGTCAATCACAACTACGCACGGGAGCATTTCTACAACCTGTGGTTTGTGCTGACCGGGCCTGATCGCCCCCACATCGAACGTGTTCTCGAAGCACTTGAGAACGAAACCGGCCTTGTTCCGCTGGATCTGCCGATGTTGACCGCTTACCGCATCGACCTCGGTTTTGCCTTGGGAGAAGGCCCATGAAGACGGGATTGAGCCCCGAACAGACACAAGCCTTACGAAGGCACCTGGAAGACGGATTACCGCGTGTTTCGCGCCCCTATCAAACCCTCGCGGAACGGATAAACGCCGACGAAAACCAGGTGCTCGCGCAGATGCACCAGTGGCACGAACAGGGGCTGTTTCGCCGGGTCGGCCTGGTGCTCAACCATCGCGCCCTGGGCTTTACCGCCAACGCCATGCTGGTGCTGGATGTTCCGGACGCGCTGATCGACGAAGTCGGCCAGCGCCTGGGGCGAGCGTCCGGTATCACCCTCTGCTATCAACGGCCACGGCGCCTGCCGCAGTGGCGCTACAACCTGTTCTGCATGGTTCACGGACGCCAACGCGCGCAGGTCGAGGCGCAGATCCAGGCGTTGCTGGGAGAACACTTGCTGAGTGACCTGCCCCATCAACTGCTGTTCAGCACCCATGCCTTCAAACAATGCGGCGGACGCTTTGTCGCCTCCTCAACGGGAACCAAGCCCCATGGATGATCTTGACCGTCGGTTGATCAACCGCTTGCAACTGGGCCTGCCACTGGTGCGTAACCCCTGGCAGGCGCTGGCCAGCGAACTGGACAGCAGCAGCCCTGAATTGCTCCACCGCCTCCACGAACTGCTCTGTGAAGGAATACTCACGCGCTTCGGTCCGATGTTCGACATCGAACGCCTCGGTGGCGCCTTCACCCTCGCGGCGCTGGCAGTGCCGGAAGAACGGTTCGAAGAGGTCGCCGAGCAACTGCATGCCCTGCCTGAAGTGGCGCACAACTATCGACGCGAACACGCCTGGAACATGTGGTTCGTGCTCGCCTGCGCGACCGAACAAGACGTCACCGAAACCTTGCAATACATCGAAACCCTGACCGGTTTGCCGCTGCTCAACTTGCCTAAAGAGGAGACTTACCATGTCGGTCTGTACTTCCCGGTCTGAAGACACCCTGGCACACCGGCTGATTGAACTGACCCAGGCCGGCCTGCCGCTGCTGAATGACCCGTGGGCCTGGCTCGCCGAACAGCTGGACCTGAGCATCGAATCCACCCTGGATCTGCTCAAGCGCTTGCAGGCCGAGGGCGCGATCCGGCGCATTGCCGCCGTCCCCAACCACTATCGCCTCGGCTATCGCTACAACGGCATGACCGTTTGGGATGTGCGCGACACCGACATGCCGCGCCTCGGCGCGCTGATCGGCGCACAGCCTTTTGTCAGCCACTGTTATCGACGCCCGCGACGAACCGCGTGGCGCTACAACCTGTTCGCCATGGTGCACGGTCGCAGCCGCGAGGAAATCGACAGCTACCGCGAACACCTGCGCTACTTACTGGGCGACGCCTGTGTCGCCGACGAGATGCTGGTGAGCAGTCGCATCCTGAAAAAAACCGGTTTACGGCTACCGCCAGTGCCACGCTGAACACGCGCTGGTTCAAGGAGAGTTGCATGTTGAGGATCAGCCAATACCTGCGTGCCCTGACCGGCCAGGTGCCCGCCCCCAGAACCAGCCCACCGGGCAGCAACCGGCCGCCGGTGGTGATCTGGAACCTGCTCAGGCGCTGCAACCTGACCTGCAAGCACTGCTACGCCACGTCCGCCGACAGCGTCTTTCGCGACGAACTGGATACGCCCGCCGCACTGAACGTGATCGACGATCTGCACGATGCCGGCGTGAAGGTATTGATTCTTTCCGGCGGTGAACCCCTGCTGCGTGACGATCTGTTTGTGCTCAGCGCCTACGCCCGCGCCAAGGGTTTCTTCGTGGCGTTGTCCACCAACGGCACGTTGATCGATGAGCAGAACATCGCGCAGATCCGCGCAGCGAATTTCGACTATGTCGGGATCAGCATCGATGGCCTGGAAGCCACCCATGACGCCTTCCGCCAATTGAAGGGCAGCTTCGCCAGTTCCATGCGGGCGATCCGGCTCTGTCGCGAACAGGGCATTCGCGTCGGCCTGCGCACCACCCTGACCCAGGAGAATCATGCGCAGCTGCCGCAATTACTGGCACTGATGCGCGAATACGACGTGCAGAAGTTTTATCTGTCGCACCTCAACTACAGCGGTCGCGGCAAACGCAGCCGCCAGCTCGACGCCCGGCAGCAGATGAGCCGCGAGGCGATGACGCTGATCTTCGAACGGGCCTGGGAAGATATCCAGCACGGTCGCGACAGCGATTTTGTCAGCGGCAACAACGATGCCGACGCGATTCTCCTGCTGCAATGGGTAGGCCTGCATCTACCCGAGCATTACCGGCGCCTGGAACACATGCTCCGCGCCTGGGGCGGCAATGCCTCGGGCAGCGGCATCGCCAACATCGACAACACCGGCGAAGTTCACCCCGACACCTATTGGTGGCAGCACTCGGTGGGCAATGTCCGGCACACACCGTTTCGCACGCTGTGGCTGGACCGCCCGGACGCCTTGTTGCAGCAACTGCGCGCGCATCCTCGCGCCGTGGGTGGCCGTTGTGGCCAATGCCGCTGGCTCAGCATCTGCAACGGCAATACCCGCACCCGCGCCTGGGCCGAAGGTGATCTCTGGGGCCAGGACCCCGGATGCCACCTCAGCGATGAAGAAATCGGCATACCACCATTAACGACCATCCCTTGCGTCATGCACTGAAGCACCCGCCTGGCGAGCCATCTGACAAAGGATGGGGCCGGCCCACCTGATGAAGTACCAAGGACGTCCCATGCATCCATCGATTATTTTACCGGCTGCACTTGAGTCCCCGTTCAGACCGGGCGAAGTCGCCCTGGTCGGCGCTGGCCCCGGCGATCCACGCTTGCTGACCCTGCGCGCCTGGAGCCTGTTGATGCAAGCCGACGCCGTGGTTTACGACCGCCTGATCAGCCCCGAGCTGCTGGCATTGATCCCCCTCACCTGCGCCCGGCATTACGTCGGCAAGGCCAGCGGCTGCCACAGCCTGCCTCAGGATCAGATCAACGAACTACTCGCCGACCTCGCCGATCTGGGGCAGCGTGTGGTCCGGCTCAAGGGTGGCGACCCGTTCATCTTCGGCCGTGGCGCCGAGGAGCTGGAGTATCTGCTGCAACGCAACATTGACTGCCAGGTGGTCCCCGGCATTACTGCCGCCTCCGGGTGTAGCGCTTACGCTGGCATTCCGTTGACCCATCGGGATCTGGTCAACTCCTGTCGATTCATCACCGGGCACTTGCAACACGATGGTGAGTTGCAATTACCCTGGAGCAGCCTCGTCGACAGCAGTCAGACCCTGGTGTTTTACATGGGGTTGTCAAATCTCGGGATTATCGCCCAGCGCTTGATCGAAGCCGGAATGCCCGCCGAGACACCGGCGGCGCTGATCAGCAATGGCACGCGTCCCGACCAGCACGTTGCCCGAGGCAGGCTGCACCAATTGCCGACCCTGGCGCGGGAATGCCCACCTGGCATTCCGACGCTTGCGGTGATCGGCAAAGTGGTCGATCTGTTCGCTGCCCAACAGCAGCAATACCCGGCGCGTTTTTCCTCCGCCCCAGCGCTGCAACGCCAGCGCAAGGTGGCGATATGAGGCGCATGGTGCTTGCCCCATTGTTATGGATCGGCGCGGCTCATGCCGGTACAGCGGTTCCGCCCAACGACACGGCCGCCAATCTCTACCAACAGCATTGCCAGAGCTGCCATGGCGCCAATCGTCTCGGCGGTACGGGACCGGCCTTGCTGCCGGAAAGCCTGAGCCGGATCAAACCCGACGAAATCCGCAGCGTGATCCAGGACGGTCGTCCCGCGAGTCAGATGAGCGGGTATGCCAACGTGTTCAACGCCACGCAGATCGACGCGCTGGTGGACTACCTCCAGCAACCACCCGCCACCCCACCCACCTGGAGCAACGATGACATTCGCGGCAGTCATTCGGTTCTCGCCGATATCAACAAACTGCCCGACACGCCCCAGCATCGCGCCGATCCACTGAACCTGTTTGTGGTGGTGGAAGCCGGTGATCATCACATCGACATCCTCGACGGCGACCGCCTTGAAGTGCTTGCACGGTTCGCTTCGCACTTTGCAGTGCATGGCGGGCCGAAGTTTTCGCCGGACGGACGCTTCGTCTACGTGGCCTCTCGCGATGGCTGGATCAGCCTGTATGACTTGCATAACCTGAAACTGATCGCCGAGGTCCGCGCCGGGCTCAACACCCGCAACCTTGCGGTGAGTAAGGACGGCCGATGGGTGCTGGTGGGCAACTACTTGCCGGGCAACCTGGTGGTGCTCGATGCCCGTGATCTGTCATTGGTCAAAACCATTCCGGCGATCGGCCAGGACGGCACCGCGTCACGGGTCAGCGCGGTCTATACCGCACCGCCACGGGACAGCTTCATCGTGGCGCTCAAGGACGTGAAGGAAGTCTGGGAACTGCCCTGCACCGGCACACCGGATTTCGAACCGCGACGGATCCACGCCGAAGATATGCTGGACGACTTTTCCTTCTCACCGGACTACAAGCAACTGCTGGCCACGTCGCGCAAGGCCAAGGGCGGTCAGGTGATCGACCTCGACAGTGGCAAGGTGGTCACCGACATTCCACTGCCGGGCATGCCGCACCTGGGGTCCGGGACCTACTGGAAACGTAACGGTGAGTGGGTGTTCGCCACGCCGAACATCAGCAAGGGCCTGATCTCGGTCATCGACTTCAAGACCTGGAAACTGCTCAAGGAAATACCGACCCTGGGGCCGGGCTTCTTCATGCGCAGCCACGTCAACTCGCGGTATGCCTGGACCGACGTGTTCTTCGGCCCCGACAACGATGCGATCCACCTGATCGACAAACAGACCCTGGAAATCGCTCACACCCTGCGCCCGATGCCCGGAAAGACCGCCGCCCACGTCGAATTCACCCGCGACGGTCGCTACCTGCTGCTGAGTATCTGGGCCACTGACGGTGCGCTGATCGTCTACGACAGCAACACCCTCAAGGAGGTCAAACGCCTGCCGATGAACAAGCCGTCGGGTAAGTACAACGTGGGCAATAAAATCGAGTTTGCCGAGGGTACGTCGCACTAGATTTTGTGTCTGAACATCGAAATACACATCGCACTTGTGGCGAGGGAGCTTGCTCCCGCTGGGGCGCGAAGCGGCCCTAAAAGCAGTCACTGCGTACATTCAGATTAAACGCAGGTGCTGATTTTACGACTGCTACGCAGCCGAGCGGGAGCAAGCTCCCTCGCCACAGGGTTTGTGTTCACCTCTTCAGCTCAGGGTATAACCGTTATCGACTTTCCAGTCCTGACCATAAACACCCCGCGCGCCTTGAGACAGCTGAAAAACAATCACGTTGGCCACCGCAGACGCATCGAGGAAATGACCGGGCAGCAGACGTTTGCCGAGGGTGCCGGCAACGTCGTCGAGTTCCCCGTCGCTCAACCCCAGGTTGTCCCACATCGAGGTCGCGGTCGGCCCCGGGGAGACCAGATTGATGCGCACGTCATAACGCGCGAATTCCACCGCCAACGTGCGCGCCTGCGCCGCCAGCGCGGCCTTGCTGGCAATGCAGGCGGCCAGACCGGGAAAACTCGAGCCGGTCAGGAAGCTGCCGACAAACACCACCGAAGCCGGACTCGCCAACTCCCCGCGTAACGCTGCCAGGGTATTCAACGCCCCGGCGCCGTTGACCGCCCACTGACGCTGGAAGGCCGGCATGTCGAGGCTATCGGCCATTTCGGCGATACCCGCGTTGGGCACCAGATAATCCACCTGGCCCAGTGTCGATGCACGTTGGGCCAGCGCCTGCAGGTCATCCTGACAGGTCACGTCACCGGCACACCATTGCAAGCGCTCGCCATAGATCTGCTGCAAGGCCGGCAGTTCCCCGATTTTCCGTGACATCGCCAGCACCTTGACCCCGCGCGGCAACAGCGCCGCACACAGGGCCAGGCCTATCCCGGAACTGGCACCCGTGACCACCGCCAAACGATCCTGAAACTCGGTTCTCATCATTTCCTCCTGGCATCGCGGACGCCAGCACTGGGGACTTCAAACGGTACGTGAAAACCGGCCTTTTTGATCAGCGCCCAAATAGGCATCAAACGCCATCGCGGCGCTGCGCATCATCAAATGCCCGTGGGGCAACAACACCAACGCGTCTTTGTGAATCTGCAGCAAGCCATCGCGAACATGCTCGTCCAGTTGCATCAGCGCATCGGCAAAGTAATCGGTAAAGCAGATGTCATGACCCGCTTCAAACTTGCCGAAGTCGATCCGGCCGTGGCACATCAGATCGCTGATCACTTCACGGCGCAGACGATCATCGGCGCTCAACCGGTAACCCCGATGCACAGGCAACAAGCCTTGATCAATGCGGGCGTAGTACTGCGATAGCTCCTTGACGCTCTGGCTGTAGCTGTCGCCGACCTTGCCGATGGAGGACACCCCGAGACCGATCAAATCGCAGTCGGAATGGGTGGAATAACCCTGGAAATTGCGTTGCAACGTGCCATTGGCCCGGGCCAACGCCAACTCATCGTCCGGCAAGGCAAAATGGTCCATGCCGATATAGATATAACCGGCCTCAGTCAGACGACGGACAGTCAGTTCAAGCAATTCCAGTTTGCGCTCCGGTGGCGGCATGTCGGCCGAACGAATCAGCCGTTGTGCGCGCACCAGTTCCGGCAGATGGGCGTAGCTGTAGGCGGCAATCCGGTCCGGACGCAGCGCGATGATTTTGCCGAGGGTGACATCGAAACTCTGCACGGTTTGCAATGGCAGGCCGTAAATCAGATCGACACTGATCGATTTGAATCGCGCCTGGCGCGCCGCAGCGACCAGCGCATGGATTTGCTCTTCACTTTGCTGCCGATTGACCGCTGCCTGCACGTCGGGATCGAAGTCCTGTACGCCAAAGCTCAAACGATTGAACCCCAACTGACGCAACAACTGGATCTGTTGCGTACTGATGGTGCGAGGGTCGACCTCGATGGAAAACTCATGGTCATCGCTGTCGTCCATGTCGAATGCCTGGTGCAGGCAGTCCATAAGGTCAGCCAGTTGTTCGCCGGTCAAATAGGTCGGCGTGCCACCTCCCAGGTGCAGTTGCGTGAGTTTGCGGGTGCGGTCGAACAAGGCAGCCTGCATCACGATTTCGCGCTTGAGGTACGTCAGGTACTCGACGGCGCGGTGGGTTTTCTGGGTAATGATTTTGTTGCAGGCGCAGTAGTAACAAAGGCTCTTGCAGAACGGGATGTGGATGTACACCGACAGCGATTTTGGCGTTGTCGCCTGGTTGCTGTCCGAGGCCGCACGCTGATAGTCATCGACGGCGAACGCCTGATGAAACTGCGGCGCGGTCGGGTAAGAGGTATAGCGCGGCCCCGGGAGGTCATACTTTTCGACCAGGGCACGATTGAAATCAAATGAAGTTGTCATGATCAATCCATTCGTAATGGGGTTCATGCCCCGCACCGTCCGAATCCTTTTCAAACAGGTTGCAGACGGCATCCACGTGCGGCCGACCGGCCGGAAGAATGCTGATGAAACGGTCAGACAGTTCAATCAACCCGTCACGGCTCAATTGCTCAAGCACAGGCCAGGCGGTGAAAAAGTACTGGCGAAAAATGACTCCATGACGCCTCTCGATTGCCTGGATATCCAGCTCCAGATCACACGCCAGGCGTTCCATGACCATGTGCCTGACCTGATCCCCTTCCTCACAGCGCCAGCCACGACTCGTCGGCAGTTGGTCCATGTCCAGTTGCTGCTGGTACCGTTCCAGTTCGTCGGTGTTTTGCGCATACAAACCGTCGATCTGACTGATAGCGCCCAAACCGAACCCGATATGGTCGCAATGCCCGTGACGGGTAAACCCCTCACAATTGCGACGTAATCGGCCGCGCTCCTGAGCAATCGCCAAATCGTCATCGGGTCGGACAAACTGCCCCAGGCCAATGTAGTGATAACCGGCGCCGATCAACTGTTCAAAGCAGATCCGGCGCATGGCGCCTTTATCTTCCTCGCTGCAAAACGCCCCGATTGTGTCTGCAGTCTTTGGCCGATAGCGTTGGGGTGGCCGGGCATAGTCAAACACCAGCAGCCGGTCCGGCTCCAGTTCGATGATGGTCGCCAGTTTCAGCGCAAAACTTTCTGGCGTCTGCCAGGTATGGCCATAACCCAGATCGACATTGATGGATCGATAGCCGAAGGTCCGAGCGGCATCGATAAGCGAATGGATCGGTGCCGGATTCTGGTAGCAGGCCACCGACATCGCACGGTCGGCACCGATGTCCGGAACGCCGATGCTGACATGGTTGAACCCCAGGTCACGCAGCATGCCCATGGTCGACCAATCCGTATGGTGAAGGTCCACTTCTATGCTGTAGTCACCGCACTCATGTCCAAGAAAGTTGAATCGGCCACGAAGGTGATTCATCAGCCGTCTCAGTTGGGCGATGGCGGGTGTTCCGCCCCCCAGATGGAACTGCTCGACCCGCTGCCCGGCTCCCAGATGACAACCGACGAGGTCGATCTCATGTTGCAGACGCTGAAGATAGTGTTCGACACCACTGTGCTCGCATGAAGTTTCGCGAGGGGACCACAAGGCACGCTTGAGGTTAGAAGGCAGTTGCACGTTCAGCGACAGCGGACGGCACTTCTGACGGCTGACGCGCAATGCACGATGCAAATCCAGAGAGCCGATGCCGTCGTGAAATTTTTCAGTGTCGACATGGCCGTTGGGGTCGAGCACGCCTTGATCGCACCGGACGTTCAGCTCTCCAGGGCTGTGAAACGAATTGAGCATAACGGGTCTCCGAGACTGGCTGCGGACCGCCAGTGTCGGAGCCTGGCGACCCATGCTCCTTGATTTGCATCAAGCGCGAGCAAAGTGCTTGTCGCGCAACGGACACCAGGCATGCCCAGTCACCACGTCAGGTAAAACATCCACTTGGCCAACAGCACAATGACAACCATGTGGCAGAACAGGCTGCCATGGATGAAATGCAGGTATCGAGCACTCATCCGGCCACTTTTGAACAAAAACATGGCGACCAGGAAATGCAGCAGTACGCTGACGGCCACCACGATTTTCAACATCAGCAACGTGCCAAACGATGAGGCCATTGGTGTGGCAAGGACCGGTAAATAGCGCAGCCAGACCATCCCCAACCCGGCACCGAACAACACCAGCAAGACCCATGGAATCAAGGTGCGTGCACGTCGACCGACACCCTGCTCGACCAGTAACATGACCTTGACCGGCAGTTGTTTGCGGATACTTTCAAGGAACAGGACTTCGAAGAATACCGTGCCGATGAAAATCATCGCGGCAAACAGGTGCAATGTCAGAAACAGCGGATAGAGCATGGGATTCTCGCTCTCAATACAGCTGAACACGTTCCACTCACCGCGAGGGAAACGTCACTCCCATCGTTGCGCCGCCTCGCGATCACTGTGGCGAGCCTCGACCCAATGGGAACTCTCGGCCACCTGTTCTTTCTTCCAGAATGGCGCTCGGGTTTTCAGGTAATCCATTACAAACGCACAGGCATCAAAAGCCGCTTGACGATGACTGCTGCTGACGCCGACAAAGACAATGGGGTCTCCCGGTTGCAGCGCGCCGATTCGATGGATCAGCACCAGTCCGAGCAACGGCCAGCGCTGTCGGGCTTCGTCGGCGATCTTGCCCAGGACCTTTTCGGTCATACCGGGGTAATGCTCAAGAAACATCCCGGCGACTTCTTGTCCGACGTTGGTGTCACGTACATACCCGACAAAACTCACCACGGCACCGACATTCAGGCTCAAAGCCTGCAGGGCATTGATTTCGGTGCCGGGTTCGAAGCGCTCTGTCTGCACTCGAATCATCGAATCACCCTCCCGTTACGGTTGGGAAAAAACCCACTTCATCACCGTCTATCAACGGCTCATCGAGCCCACACATGTCCTGATTGCGGGCACACATGAGGTTCTGTTCGGCCAGCACCTGCCAGACGCCAGACCGATGTATCAGGTGCTGACGCAACTGATCGACAGAAGTGAAATCACCTTCAATCGTTTCATCGTCCAGGCCAAGCGTTTCGCGGTACCGCGAGAAATACAAAACATTCAGCTTCATTGTTGCGGCGCCTGATACCGGCCACTCTTACCACCCTGTTTCTCCAACAGCCGCACCGATTCGATACTCATGCCCCGGTCCACGGCCTTGCACATGTCATACAGGGTCAAGGCCGCCACACTGGCGGCGGTCAGTGCCTCCATCTCGACGCCGGTCTGTCCGGACAGCTTGCACCGAGAAACAATGCGTACGCGTTGGTCACCTTCAAAACTCAACTCAACGTTAACACTGCTCAGAAGCAGCGGATGACAGAGCGGAATCAACTCGCTCGTGCGTTTGGCCGCCTGAATGCCGGCGATCCGCGCTACCGCAAATACATCACCTTTAGGGTGAGCACCACTGGCAATCAGTTGTCGGGTCTCGGCAAGCATATGAACCCATGCCTCAGCCACGGCTTCTCGGGACGTCACGCATTTATCCGTAACATCGACCATTCGCACGCGTCCCAGTGAGTCGAGGTGAGTCAGCATCAATTCAGTCATGAGCAATAAGCCTTGCGCTACCAACAGTCGGTTTCAGCGCAGAATACAGCGCAGGCCGACACAGGCGGTTGACGTCAATCAAGTAATCCAGACAAGGCCATTCCTACAACCTTGCGTAAACCTGGATGTCGAGGACGGACCTGGAAAAAAATCTAAGCGGGACCCGATTTCCAACGAGCAAAATTTATGTAACTCATTGTTGTTAAATATAATTTTAAAAAAATCACTCACATTTTCCTGGCGTCTGCCGATGGCTTTTTTACCGGACCCAGGGAGCTGCAGGAATGAGGAACAACCAACCCGTTACGCAACGTGAGGTCGCGCTTGCACCTCAACAGAAACTCATCTCGACAACAGATGCTCGAGGAGTCATCACTTACTGCAATGACGCCTTCGTAGAAATCAGTGGCTTCGACAGAGCCGACCTGATTGGCGCACCGCAAAATATCGTCCGCCATCCCGATGTGCCTCCTGCTGTATTCGCCCATATGTGGGGCGCTCTTAAGCAAGGCAACCCGTGGATGGGCATTGTCAAAAACCGCTCCAGAAACGGTGACCATTACTGGGTCAATGCCTACGTCACACCGATTTTCGAAGGCAGCCAAGTGGTTGGCTATGAATCAGTCAGGGTCAAACCCACTGCCGAACAAGTTCACCGCGCCGAATCCCTCTACAAGCGCATCAGTCAGGGCAAGGCGGCCATCCCCGCGCGTGACAAGTGGCAACCGGCCCTGCTTGGCTGGTTGCCATTCCTGGTTATGGGCTTGGCGGGGGCTTTGAGTGGTGTCTTACTCAACACCTTCGTGGCCATTGCCATCACCGCAGCAGTCTCTGCACCGCTCGGACTGATCGTCACGCGCTGGCAAAAACAGGGGACATTGCGCTTGCTACAGATGGCTGAACCCTCCACCTCCGATCAACTGATCGCGAAAATGTACAGCGACGAGTGTGGCCCTCAGGCACGCCTTGAAACGGCCTTTGTGAGCCAGGCCGCGCGCCTGAAGACCTGTCTTACACGTCTGCAGGACACCGCGGAGCAACTCAGCGGACTAGCCGGGAGGTCCGATGTATTGGCCGCCGACAGCTCACGGGGTCTTGATCGCCAGCGTGTCGAGACCGAACAAGTGTCCGCAGCGGTCAATCAGATGGCGGCGACCACACAAGAAGTCGCCAGCCATGTCCAACGCACCGCTGACGCCTCCCAAGAAGCTAACTTGCTGACCGGACGCGGACGCGATGTGGCCCGAGATACCCGCGAAGCGATCCAGCGACTGTCCGCAGTGGTTGGCGAAACCGGGCAGACGGTCGCGCAGTTGGCCAAGGACAGCAATGAAATCGGAACCGTGGTCGATGTCATCAAAGGCATTGCCGATCAAACCAACCTACTGGCCTTGAATGCCGCGATCGAAGCTGCGCGCGCTGGTGATATGGGGCGAGGCTTCGCCGTGGTGGCGGACGAGGTGCGTCAGTTGGCGCAGCGCACCTCTGAATCCACGACGCAAATCCATGGCCTGATAACCAAGCTCCAGATGTCTTCCGATAACGCCGTGCAAACAATGGAAAGTGGTCGCCGTCAGGCCGAAGAAGGTGTGACGTGGGTGCTTGAAGCAGACAAAGCGTTGGTAGGTATCAGTGAAGCGGTCGCCAATATCACTGATATGACAACCCAAATTGCAGCAGCCACTGAAGAGCAAACCGCCGTTGCAGAGGAAATCAGCCGTAATATCACCACCATCGCGCACCTGGCAGATCAGACATCAGAGCAGGCCCATCATTCGGCAGAGTTAAGCAAGGAATTGACCCGGACGGCTAATACTCAGTATTCATTGGTCGAGCGCTTTAATCGATGACTAGAGGTGTTTGAGCTGACCGAAGAAGCTCGCAGTTGACCGGCGAAAATACGCGAGAGCACCGACCTCAAGTGGTTTGCGCCACAATCGGCATGGGGACGGCCTTCATAGGTCGTTCCCCTGCCACACTACCCGGCTCATCGAGATTGGCACCATGGTTCATGCCAGATGCAAGTTTTCTCTCTTGCTGAATGCCGAGCGTGCCATGCCACAGTCCATCAAAAATGCTGAAGCGAAATTCCGTCGTCCGGTGCTGGCCACTCTGGTGGTTTCTCTGGTCACCAGTTGGGTGAGCAGCAGAAAAATCGCCGATGCCTTTTTTGCCGCAGGTCGACACAGCAGCGTTTTACCGTACGCCAAGTCATTAATGCCCGGGCATTGGACTGCGTGGACGTTTTACATCGCGTTTTCGCCTTACCGCGTCAGGGCTGGTAATACAGCTCGATTGAGGCAATCGGGGCGTACGCAGTAATAGACTGATTTCCTCTGCGCTGACCGCTCTGCTGAAAAAGTGGCCCTGAATTTCATCGCAGCCGTTTTCACGCAGGAAGGTTTGCTGCTCTTCGGTTTCGACACCTTCGGCTATGACCTTGAGGTTCAGTTGGTGCCCCAACGAAATCACTGCGGTAGCGATGGCTTTGTCGTTCTCGTTGTCGGGCAGATCGTGCACGAAAGACTGGTCGATCTTGAGTCTTGCGATGGGGAAGCTTTTCAATGCCGCGAGGCTGGAGTAGCCGGTGCCGAAGTCGTCGATCGACAGACTGATCCCCATTGATTGCAATTCCTTCATTTTGCTGATGGCTTGCTGAAGGTCTTGCATGATCAGACTTTCGGTCAGCTCCAGCTCAAGGTACATCGGGTCCAGACCGGTCTCTTGCAAGGCATGCCTCACCCGGTCGATCAGGTCCCTTTCGATGAACTGGCGTGCTGAAATATTCACCGACATGGTGATCGGCGGCCAGCCCGCATCCTGCCAGTCCTTGTTCTGTCTACACGCGGTATGAATCACCCAATCGCCTATGGGCACGATCAACCCGGTCTCTTCGGCCTGCGGAATGAATTTGACTGGAGACACCATGCCGAGTTCGGGATGCTGCCAGCGGATCAGTGCTTCTACGCCGATAATCTGACCTGACTGCAAATCCACCTGTGGCTGGTACAGCAGCAGGAACTCGTCATGGTTGAGTGCGTTTCGTAGCCCGTCTTGCATGGCGAGCTTGCCCTGATCCTTGTTATTCATCTCGCTCGTATAGAACTGGTAACTGTTGCGACCCAGTTCCTTGGCCCGGTACATGGCGGCGTCCGCATTGCTGAGCAACGTGTCGGTATCGCTGCCGTCGGCTGGGTAGGTGGCCAACCCCATGCTGCAGGTGACGTGGAGTGTATGCCCGCTGAGCTGAATCGGCTGCAGGATGGCTTCCTGGATCTTGTGCAGGGCTGGAGTAACGCCGTCGAGGTCTGAGGGCTGGTCGAACAGGATGATCACAAACTCGTCGCCACCCAGTCGCACGACGGTGTCGGTGCGGCGCACACACTCCTGCATGCGCTGGGCGACGGTTTTCAGCAGTACGTCTCCAGCGCTGTGCCCAAGGCTGTCATTCACCAGTTTGAATTTGTCCAGATCGAGAAACACCACCGTCACCAGCCGGCTGTAGCGCTGGGCATAAAGTATTGCCTGCTTGAGACGGTCTTCGAGCAGTGTGCGATTCGGCAGCCCGGTCAGTGCGTCATGGTCGCCCATATAGCGAATGCGCTTTTCGGTCAGTTGGCGTTCTATCGCAATACCGGCAAGAGGTGTCGCCATGTCGATCAGTCGCGTCTCGGTCGAGCTAGGGCTGCGGACGGTGTTGGAATACAAGGCAAACGTACCCAATACCTTTCGCTCATGGGACAGAATCGGCGTCGACCAGCAGGCGCGAAATCCATAGGGCGCAGCGGCTGATCGGTACTCCTCCCACAGCGGGTCCAGCTCGATATCCGTGACGATGACCGGTTCTCGTCGATACACCGCGGTGCCGCAAGAGCCGACGTTTGGACCGATCGCAATCCCGTCAATGAGCTGGTTATAGGCTTTCGGCAAACTGGGGGCAGCCCCGTGCAGCAGGTGTTTGCCATCCTCATCCAGCACCAGGATGGACACCATCATCCCCTCCAGTTGGGACTCGACCAGGTGAGCCAGACTCTCGAGGACTTCTGCAAGCTCGGTGCTCCTGGCGATCAGCTCCAGGACATGACCTTGTCCGGCACGGATGATGGCTTCTTGCTCTAATCGGTTGTTTTGCAGGGCGAGCCGCTCTGTGGCGATACTCAATTGGACCGTCTTTTTTTCCAGCTGAAGACGGTCTTTGAGGAATTGATTCACCGCGCGAGCCATGTTGCCGATCTCGTCTTTCCCATGTTCCACCATCATCAAATGCGTTTTGTCAGTGCGTTCCTGACGCAATTGCCGGCTTATTTCATTCAGGCGCACAAGCACATGACGGCCCATGAAGACCCGGGTCACGAACCAGGCGAACACCAGGCTGGCGCCCAACATGATCAGCACCCATTGCTGGCTACGATTTGAGGCCTCGACCAGGCGCTGCACGGCTTCGCGATAGTCTTCGGTGTAAGCACTGGATTGCGCACGGGCCACCGCGACCAGAACCCCGGCCTCATTCTTCAACTCCTCATTGAAGCGCTGGATGACGCTGTGCTGATTGATGAGTCTCAGGCGCAGGGAGAAGAGATCGGGCGTTTCCCCATCAGCGTCGGGTAACTTGCCAGCGGCGCGTGACAGGCGCTCATATCGGATCCGCAGCCGTTGCACGGCATCACTGTCATTAGCCTGCGGCAGATCGAAAAGTAACACCGCCAGTTCCAGGCTGGACCGGGACTTGGTCGCGGTTAACCGGGCAGCGTGATCCTCCAGGGCTTGCTCGAAGGTGACCTCGGTCTGCAACAGGCTTTCTCGCAGTTGCGCAACGATGTTGGCGGTATTGCGGAACATCTGACTCGACTGATGCATGTCGAGTATCGCCTCGCCACTGTTCGCGGCAGTCAGCTCCTGCACCAGTTGATCAAGGGCTTCAAGCTGTTCGACGGTCGCCGCATAGCTTGAACGCAGGGCGTCGGGGGAACGGGTTGTCAGAAGCTGATCGGTCTGGCGTTCGATCAGCAAGGTCCGCTGCACCATGTCTTGCCCATTTTGCATGCGCACCAGTCGTTCATCCGTCAGCTGGCGGGTGGCGCTGTTTGACGTGCGCAACGCGTAGACCGCTGTGGCACCACCCGCCAGGATCAGCAGCGCCAGCGTCAGGAACGCCAGTGTGAACTGTGCGCGCAACGACTGCGGCAATAGCCGGCGTCCGAGCCGGGAAATAACGTCCAATGTCAGGGATTCCATTGGTGGCGATAAATGTCTCGATAACCATTGTCAGGGTCGTACTGGAATTTCTTCCCGCCGTCGAAAGCAATATTGTCGGCATTGACCAAGTGAATCGGTGCTACGAAGCCGCTCACCGGCTGCCCTGCAAACAACCGGTTCAATTCATCCATCACTTGCCAGCCATGCAGGTTGAGCGGCTCGGCCACGGTGACGGTCTGGTAGGTTTTTGCCTGTATGCGCAAGAAAGCCGAGGCGCTGCCATCACCGGCAGATAACAGACTGATGCCGTCACTGGGCATTGCGGCGTTGGTCAATGAGGCAATCGAGTAGTCGAAATAGATATCGTTGATGGCCAGCGTGTGGGTCCAGCGCTTGCCATAGCGCTGAAGCAGCTCCTTGGTGAGCGCCGGCATCTTCTCGCCACTTTCGGAGATCGCCACATCGCGCACTTCCAGCAACGTACATTCTCGACAGGCCCGAATGACGTTTTCCATGGCCTTGGCTTTCGCCATGGCGATGCTGTACTTGGAGTCGGTCAGGATGACCACGCCGGCGTGTCCGTTTGACTGTGCCACTGCCGCCATGGCCGTGAGGCGAGGCACTTCGAG
>Ga0207655_1000288_pt1 | contig 76899 bp, 80 predicted proteins | sample KBSM44metaG_FD_184398 | JGI IMG/M metagenome (GOLD analysis project Ga0207655, IMG submission 184398) | Miscanthus rhizosphere microbial communities from Kellogg Biological Station, Michigan, USA - KBS M4-4 metaG (SPAdes) (version 2) | ecosystem: Host-associated > Plants > Roots > Rhizosphere >... | reverse complement strand
AGGAATTATCTGGTTGAGCGTGAACGGTGAAGAGCGCCAGAACGGCCATCTGAGTGAGTTAATTTGGAAAGTGCCGGAAGTGATCAGCCTGCTGTCTGAGGCGGTTGAACTGCAACCCGGCGACCTTATCTTCACGGGAACCCCGGCAGGCGTAGGTGAAATCAAACGTGGCGATGTGGTGACTGGCGGTATCAAAAACATCGGGACGTTCAGCTTCACCATCGTCTGATGAGGCTAGCTTGTTGCTAAATCAAAAGTATTAAGTTAAAGGCGTCCGGTTAACGGGCGCTTTTTCTTCTAAGTCGCTCTCGATCACGAGTGCCAACTTCTCAAATCCACAGGCCGTGGCCGGGTCGAACAGCGACAGCGACTCAATCTGATTGAGTAAAATCACCTTGCGGAAATTCAACGCATTATTCGGCTCAGACACCGGAGTTATCCAGTGCTTCTGGTAGTAAGCCGCATAGTTATGCTCTACCACCAACCGCTGGGTATTGCGGTCGCGGTAACCACTGATCATCGGGATAACTACAACGTTATCTGATGACGAGGTTTCACAGCGCGCGGTATGCACCATGCCGATATACACCCGATGCGAGTTCAGGGTGATATACACCATGTCGCCCTGTTCCATGCACTGATACAAAATCCCTTCTACGCCGTTGGCGCTGGTCAGCTGCTTATAAAGCTGCCTGCGACCGGCGGTGTTAAGCCGCAGTCCGGGGGACCAAGTGGTGCGGAACAGACAGAGCAAAACCGACACACAGAGCATAATCACCACGGGTGCTTGAATCCCCAAGAAACTCCAGTTAATGAAGTCACGGTGGTAATGCACATGCTGCGGAATGGCCTGCATCTCCGGCAGATAGTTAATGCCGATGGAAATGCCCCACAGCAGCAGATAAACCAACGCAATCACCATTACGCCCTGCAAAACGAAAATGCAGCCGTACAGCGCGACCAGGAAGTAGACATCCCAGCCGAAGGTGCGTTTGAGTTTAAAGCGCGTGGAAACATTGCGCGTGGTGTACCAGTAGCCGCACACCATTAAAACCATAAATACTGCTGTTGCCATTAAAGTACGCTCATCTTTTTGACGTGACGGGTGAAGTCCTGCTGCACCTGCTCATTGGCAGGATTCACAGACGCGATGCCGTTTTCATCAATCAGAATTCGCTCGCCCTCCTCGATAGTTTCTTGAATGTCATTCGCACTAAACAGCCCTAAAAATTGCTCAGGACTGGAAAAGAGTTGCATGACGATTTTCAACATATTGCCTCCTTTTCGGCTAAAGAAAGAGAGAGTGTAGTCAAGATAACTGGCGAGGCGCGGTATTGCGGGGGTTTTCGGATTAGTTACTGGTTAGACTTACAGGCAAAAAAAAGAGCACAGCGCGATGCTGTGCTCCAGAGTTTGCTCAGTCAGTGGGAAAAGGGATTAGCTTTTCGCTTCGCCTGCGTGGTGCGCTTCTTCGTGCGCGGCCTGCTCGGCTTTGACTTCTTTGGCGCGGTTACGCAGACCAAACCAGCCCAACACCAGCAGAACAATCAGCACCGGAATGGTGGCGACGGTGTAAGTGCCGTTCGGGTAGTCGAAGGCCATCAGCACCAGCACGCCCGCCAAGAAGGCTAAGGTCAGCCATGAGGTCACTGGCGCCCAAGGCATTCTGAATGAAACCTCTTTCGCTTTACCTTCTTTGATGGCTTTACGCAGCTTCATCTGGCAAACGATGATGAATGCCCAAGAGCTAAGGATCCCCAGCGACGCGACGTTCAGAACAATTTCAAACACCTGCGACGGCACGTAGTAGTTCAGCACCACGCCGATGATGTAGATTGCCACAGTGACCAGAATACCGGCGTAAGGCACCTGCTGGGCGTTCATTTTTGACATGAACTTCGGCGCGGAGCCGCCCATTGACAGGGAGCGCAGGATACGACCAGTGGAGTACAGGCCAGAGTTGAGGCTCGACAGCGCCGCGGTCAGTACCACAATATTCATGATGGTGCCGATGTAAGGCACGCCCAGCTTACTAAAGAAGGTCACGAACGGGCTTTGACCTGCCTGATAGGCATTCCACGGCAGCAGCAGTACCAACAGCACGACGGAACCGACGTAGAACAGCGCGATACGCCAGATAACGCTGTTAATGGCTTTCGGCAGAATGGTTTCAGGATCTTTGGTTTCACCCGCCGCCGTACCGACCAGTTCAATGGCGGCGAAGGCGAAGACTACGCCCTGCACCAGCACTAAGGCAGGCAGCAAGCCGTGCGGGAAGATACCGCCGTTTTCCGTGATCAGATGCAGGCCGGTTGAGCCTCCCGCCACTTCTTTGCCGGTGCCCAGTACCACGACGCCGACAATCAGGAACAGCGCGATGGCGGCAACTTTGATCAAGGCAAACCAGAATTCCATCTCGGCGAACCACTTCACGCCAATCATGTTCATGGTGCCGACAATCGCCAGCGCGCCAAGGGCGAACATCCACTGAGGAACATCACCGAAGGTGCCCCAATAGTGCATGTAGAGCGCCACGGCGGTGATATCCACGATGCCGGTCATTGCCCAGTTGAGGAAGTACATCCAGCCTGCCACGTAAGAGGCTTTTTCACCTAAGAACTCACGGGCGTAGGAAACGAAGCTGCCGCTGGTTGGGCGGTGTAATACTAGTTCGCCCAGCGCGCGCAGAATGAAGAAAGAGAAAATACCGCAGACTGCGTAAACAATTGCCAGTGCCGGACCCGCCATCTGTAAGCGTGCGCCTGCACCAAGGAATAAACCGGTACCGATAGAACCACCAATGGCAATCATCTGAACCTGACGATTGCCCATACTCTTGTGATATCCGTCTTCGTGTGAATCCAACCAACGTCGCTTAGCGGCTTGCTTCGCTTCAGCGGACTTTCTATGTAATCGCATTCTTTCCTGTTCTCCAAAAATGCCCGCAGCCTGAATTCTCCCAACAGGCAAACGGTTGCAGATGTTGACGCTTACGCGGTGTGTTCCGCTCTATTATTTTTAGCCTTAAATGAAAATACTCGTCGAACTGACTTACGTGAAAGCAGCAGCCAACACTGCTGTAGAGTGTAGGATTAAGAGTATTAACGGCGGTGGATGCTACCTGTATTGTGCATTTGAGGCAAAAAAAACCTATCTCTAAGTGTGAGGAATGTCGACTTCTTGCTAGTTGATTAAGAAGAGTCCTAGGTATAAATGCCGTAAAAATAGCCGATTGCTGGTTGCTTATTCTGCCCGTCGCTTACCAGCACCTACAAAAAAGCCCGCGCGGGCGGGCCTCGGTCCTCTGTGAGTTGTCATTCGGCGGTTTTGGTTCCACAACTTTCTTTGCGCACCCTTTCGATGTTGATAGAGAGATACATCATCTCTTCGTTGCTCAAGGCGCGCTGATAGGTGGCGGCGAGAAACAGGCTGATTTTCTCGGCACAGCCCCACGCCTGCGGATAGCTCTCTTTGACGGCGGCGTAGAGCGCGACATCGTCGTCCGGCACCTGCGCGTGGCTGAACATGCGCTGGGCGAAGAACTTAAGATGCGTGACAAAACGCTGGTAGCTCAGCGCCTCTTGGTCATACTCCAGCCGCAGCTGATATTTCACCAGATGCAGGATCTCCTGCATCACCTTGGTGACCTGTTTCACCTGCGACATATCGCCATCCAACTGCCCGTTGACCAAGTGCAGCGCGATAAATCCCGCCTCGTCGTCCGGCAGCCTGACACCCAACCGGCTGGCAATCACCTCGAGTGCCTCGACGCCCAGCGCGTACTCCTTCGGGTAGAGTCGCCGCGTCTCCCACAGCAGCGCGTTACTCAGCGGCACGCCCTGCTTTTGCCTCTCCAGCGCGAAATGGCAGTGATCGGTCAGCGCCACGTAGAGATTCTCATGCAATTTCCCCAGCCGCTGGCTCGCCATTTGAATGATCTGGTCGCAGGCGGTCATCACTTCCATCGGGATATGGCTCAACAGCTCAGACAGCCGCGCCACCAGTTGGTCACTTTGCAGCGCAAACACCTTCTCAATCTGGCTATCGTCAATCCGATCGCCAACCTGCTTCTGAAACGCCAATCCCCGGCCCATCACGACCTGCTCGCGTTGCTGTGGGTCGAGCACCAACACCACATTATTATTCAGTATCTTGGCGATTCTCATTGGCATCCCTTGAAAAACAAAAAACCTGACCTCTTCTAAAGCGAAGCGATCAGGTTTTGCCTGCCGAAACAGTAACAATCCAGTCCGAACTTTATCAGGTTCCGCCGCCCTCTCAATCAGCGTGCAGCGCAAACGTGATAGCGATCGCGGGTTAGGCTTTCAGCGTGGCGCCGTGATGCTTGATGATGTCGGCATACCAGTAGAAGCTTTTCTTGCGGCGGCGCTCCAGCGTGCCTTGGCCTTGGTCGTCGCAGTCGACATAGATAAAGCCGTAGCGTTTGGAGAATTCTGCTTTGGAGGCACTCACCAGATCGATGGGCCCCCAACTGGTGTAACCCATCACTTCTACGCCGTCGGCAATGGCTTCGCGCACCTGCACCAGATGGTCATTGATGTACTGAATGCGATAGTCGTCATTGATGCTGCCGTCGGCTTCAACTTTGTCCCGCGCGCCCAGCCCGTTTTCAACAATAAACAGCGGTTTTTGGTAGCGATCGTACAACTCATTCATCAGGTAGCGCAGTCCGACCGGGTCAATCTGCCAGCCCCATTCAGAACTGGCGAGATGCGGGTTGGGCACCATATTCAGAATGTTGGCGCGCGCCGCCTGATTCTGCTCGGGGTCGGTAGTGACGCAGCCGGTCATGTAGTAGCTGAAGGAGATGAAATCCACCGTCTGCTTCAGCGCGGTAATATCCTCTGGGGTGATCTCCAGCTCAATCTGATGCTGTTTGAAGAAGCGTTTCATGTAGGCCGGGTAGTAGCCGCGCACCTGCACGTCGCCAAAGAACAGCCAGTCGCGGTTCTGCTGCTGGGTTTCCAGCACGTCGGCAGGCTTGCAGCTCAACGGATAGAGCATGCCGCCGAGCAGCATATTGCCCACTTGGCCGCCAGCAACAATTTCGTGGCAGGCTTTTACCGCGCGGGCGCTGGCCACCAGCTGATGGTGGATTGCCTGATAGATCGCCTGCCTGCTGCTCTCCGCCGCCAGCCCGACGCCGGTAAAAGGCGCGTGCAGCGACATGTTAATTTCGTTGAAGGTCAGCCAATGCTTCACTTTATGCTGATAGCGTTCGAACACCGTTCGGGCGTAATTCTCGAAGAAATCTATAGTCTTACGGTTGCCCCAGCCGCCGTAATTGGCCACCAAACCATAGGGCATTTCGTAGTGTGACAACGTCACAAGTGGCGTAATGCCGTACTTTTTCATCTCATCAAACAGCCGATCGTAGTACGCCAACCCGGCTTCATTGGGCTGAGTTTCATCCCCCTGCGGGAAAATCCGCGTCCAGGCAATTGAGGTGCGCAGCACGGTGAAGCCCATCTCGGCGAACAATTTGATGTCTTCCTGGAAGCGATGGTAGAAATCAATCGCCCGGTCTTTAACGCTAAAATCTCCGGCCACGCGCGGCTTAATCTCGCCAAAAATCCCCTGCGGCTGAAGGTCCGAGGTGGACAGCCCTTTGCCATCCGCTAAATAAGCCCCTTCCACCTGATTTGCGGCTACGGCCCCGCCCCATAAAAACCCGTCTGGAAAACGTTGAGTCATTGGTCTCTCCTTTGATTAGCGTAAAAGTGACAACAGTGGGCTTTGCTCGGTCACCGGCTGGCCGATGGCTGAGGCAATCACGTCGAGATAATCCTCGCTGTTGCTGATGATAATCGGCGTCGTCAGGTCATATCCCGCGTCGGCGATGGCCTGTAAATCGAACTCCAGCAGCAAGTCTCCCTGCTTAACCTCGTCATTAACCTGCGCGCGCGGGGTGAAAAAGCGGCCGTCGAGCTTCACCGTATCAATGCCGACGTGAATCAAGATCTCCGCGCCATCGCGGCTCTGAATGCCCAAGGCGTGATGAGTGCGAAACAGCGACACCAGCGTGCCGTCGCAGGGCGCAACCACCCGGCCCGTCTGCGGAATAATCGCCGTCCCCTTGCCCAGCATGCCGCTAGCAAAGGTGGCGTCGTCTACCTCGCTAAGTGCAATGCATTGGCCTGCCAACGGGCTAGCAAGCTGCTCTTTGCCGCGTACGGGTGAAGGCATGGTTGAAGTTGAAGCCGACGTCGCTGCCTCGCCATCCGATTTAGCGGGCGTCGCAGCACTGCCTGAAAGGCCAAACAGGTAAGTCGCCACGGCAGCGAACAGGAAGGCAAATCCGGTGCCGACAAGCGCTGCGGTCACTGAGCTATCAAAGCCCGTAGGCGGGATCATCTGCGCGAAGGTGAACAGGCTGGGCATGCCGAAGGAGTAAGTGGTGCTGTGGTAGAAGCCCAGCACGGCAGCCCCGATGGCGCCGCCGACGCAGCCGAAAATAAACGGACGGCGCAGCGGCAGGGTCACGCCATATACTGCAGGCTCCGTGATACCGAACAGGCTGGCGCTAAATGCCGAACCCGCGATGCCCTTCAGCTTGAGATCTTTGGTGCGCAGCAGCACCCCCAGCGTCGCTCCGGCTTGCCCCATCACGGCGGGCAGCACCAGCGGCATCAGGGTGTCATGGCCGAGCACGCTGAGGTTGTTGATCATCATCGGCACCAACCCCCAGTGCAGGCCGAAAATCACGCAAACCTGCCACAACGCGCCAATAAATAGCCCGGCAATCAGTGGGCTAACCCCATGAATAAATTGATATCCGTTAGCCAACTGTTGGCTGGCCCAAGTGGCCGTCGGCCCAATCAATAGGAAGGTCAGCGGCACGATAACCACCAGACAAATCAGCGGCGTGAAGAAGTTGCGAATCGCGCTCGGCAGCCTTGGATTAATACGTTTTTCCAGCCAGCAGGATGCCCACGCGGCAAAAATAATCGGGATAACCGAGGAGCTATAGTTGATAAAAGTCAGCGGGATACCGAAGAAATCCAGCGCCACGCTGTTGGCGACCAGTGAGGAGTCAAAGGCGGCAATCATCAGCGGATGGGTCATCGCGCCACCAATCGCCATGGTAATGAAAGGGTTGCCGCCAAACTTCTTGCCGGCGGTATAGCCCAGAATAATGGGGAAGAAATAGAACAAGGCGTCACTGGCGGCAAATAGCACCTTGTAGCCGCCGCTGTCGCTGCTTATCCAGCTAAGGGCCAGCGCCAGCGACAAGAAGCCTTTTAAAATCCCCGACGCGGCCAAAATGCCGATAAACGGCGTGAAAATGCCAGAGATCACATCGATAAAGCGCGCAAAGATATTCTCTTTGCCGCCTTGATTGCTGGCTGACTCGCCAGGCTCTTCCCCTTTCATCGCCAGCGCGTCAAACACCTCGCCGACGTGGTTACCAATCACCACCTGAAACTGCCCGCCGCTCTCCACCACCATAATCACCCCGGGGTTGCGCTTTAGGGTTTCAGCGCTGGCCTTGGCGTTATCCTTGAGTTTAAAGCGCAAGCGCGTGGCACAGTGGACCACGCTTTTGACATTTTCACGTCCACCCACTCCTGAGAGGATCTCATCCGCTAAAGCCTTATATTCCATTATTTTTTCTCGTCATGATGGGGTTACGCCTGCGAAGGCGAGTTGCTAAACACCTGAGTAAAAGCCAAAAAAAAACCTAAACTTGCTGCCTCTTGCCCCGATGGGGTGAAGAAGCAGAAAGTTTAGGTTTTGCCTGACGAACAGTAACAATCCTGTTTTCTGGCTCTGAGTCTCTAGCGAAGCGGCAAAAGTTACAAGCGGGAAAAATGGCCGAAGCGAGTAATTGTGACCGGGTTCATACTTCACTCACTCCGGCTTATTGCGCGTTAAGGCACCGACTGCGGCAGTTCGCGCGGGCAGCCTTTACGCCCGTTGAACAGCAGGTAACTAGCCAGCGCCAGCAGCCAGACGCCCACCGCGCCGTAGAGCAGCAGCAGGCCAAAGCCATCAATCAGCGCCTGCTGAATGCCTGCGTTGAGCGTCGAGGATTCCGCCCCCGCCGCCACTCGTTCGGCCAGCGCGTGCAGCTCGCCCGAGGCCATATTCACCGCGACATTGTCCCGCAGGCTGGCGGCAATGCCCGCCACCAGCAGGCTGCCCATCAGCGCGATATTGATCGCCAAGGTGATCAGTCGGGCGCTGATATCAATCCCCGAAGCCATCCCCGCCCGGTTTCCCGGCACCGAGCCGGTGGTGGTATTGGTTACCGGCGTGTTAATCAACCCCAGCGTAGCCCCGGCCAGCAGTGCGCCGGGCAGCAGCGTCCAGCCGTTGGCGGCGGCGATTTTCATCAACATAAAGCTCGCCCCGAGGGTGAACAACCCCAGCGGAATGAAGCGCGCCGCGCCGAACTTCGCCACTAAACGCTCGGCCAGCGGCGGCATGATCAGAGTGGGTAAGGTGTAGGCCAGCAGCGCCACGCCAGTCGCCAGACTGCTGTAGCCCAGCCCGACCTGATAATAGACCGGCAGGTAAATCATCAGCGGCCAGAAGCTAAAGTTCATGCCAATAGACCCCATCAGCGCGCCGGAAAATGGCCGAATGCGGAACACCGAAAAATCAAACATCGGGTGCGGGTGGCGTTGCTCAATCCAGATAAACAGCAGCGCGCTCAACAGGGTCAGCGCCACCAGCCCATAGGCCGAGCCGCCGTGCCAATCGAGAGTACTTCCCTGTGTTATCAACCACGTACTGCCTAAAACGGCGAGTGACAACGTCACAAGCCCGCCAATGTCCAGCTTTTTGGCCTGCGGATCGCGAGAATCCACCACGTTGCCCAAGGCTAAAAATAGCGTCACGACGGCAATAAACACGTGAACCAAAAATACCCATTGCCAGCTAAACAGGGCCACCAGCCCGCCGCCGATAATCGGCCCGAACCCTAGCCCGAAGCCAAACACCACGCCCCAGGCGGCAAATGCCGTGCTGCGCGCCCGGCCTTGCGGAAACTGGGTGGAGAGAATGGCAATCAGGCAGGTCAGCATCGCCCCACCGCTCAGCCCCTGTAAAAATCGGCCAAAAATCAGCCACGCCGCGCTGCTCGCCAGCCCGCACATCAGCGAGGTGACGCCGAAGGCCGCGATGCTGATAACAAACACCCGTTTGCGGCCAAATCGGTCCGCCAACGTACCCACCGCCATTAACACCGACGTACAGGCCAGCGTGTAGGCATTCATGATCCACTGAAGCTCTTTAAAGCTGGCGTGCATCTGCTGCTCGAGTACGGGGAGGATCACCGGCACGCTGGAGATCTCCAGCCCGGACATCAGCGCCGCGAGGCAAACCGCCACCAGCGCCAGCGTATTTTTAGTTTTTGTTGGAGTGTTCATGCTCTTCCTGCCAAAACGATAAGTTGGCCCAGTATGGAAGATTGTAGCTGTGGTGGTAATTGGCACGGATGCCATGTATCGTCAATATTGTGCCAACTTTAGCCACTATTCATCTAAGGCCGATCATGACTGCGCTCCCTCCGTCTTATTCGCTCGCTCCGTTCAACCGCCGACTGGTGCTGCTGGCCTATGAGTGCCTGTGTACCTTTGAGTTTGGCACGGCGATAGAAGCCTTTGGCCGCGTCGACGAGCAGCTTGGCAAGCCCCTTTATGATCTGGACGTCGCCTCGGTGGAAGAAACCACCATTGGCGCGCAGGGTGGCGTGCGCCTGACAGTCGACGGCGGGCTGGAACTGCTGGAGGACGCGGGCACCATAGTGATCCCGGGCTGGCGCAGCGTGCATGAAGCGCCGTCGCCGCAGCTGGTTGCCGCGCTGCAACGCGCCTATCAGCAGGGTTCGCGCATTGTCTCCATCTGTGCGGGGAGCTTTATTCTCGCAGCGACCGGCCTACTGGATGGCAAAAAAGCCACTGCACACTGGAACAGCACCGAAGAGCTGGCACGGCAGTTCCCGCAGATTGAGGTGCAGCACGGGGTTATCTATGTGGATGAAGGCCGACTGATCACCTCGTCCGGCGGTGCGGCGGGGGTGGACCTCTGTTTGTATCTGATTCGCCGCGATTATGGCGCGCAGGTGGCGAACCGCACTGCCCAGCGCATGGTCACCTCCACTCATCGCGAAGGCAATCAGGCCCAGTATCTGCGCCAGCCGGTGTCGATTCTGCCGGGCAAAACCCTCTCGCCACTGTTAGACAGCCTGCGCACTCGGCTGAACACGCCGCTGGTGATTGAACAACTGGCCGCCGAAGCTGGGATGAGCCGCCGCACTTTCCTGCGCCGTTTTCACGACGCCACCGGCACCACGCCGGGGGAATGGATGCTCAGCGTGAAGATTGAAAACGCCTGCGCCCTGCTGGAAAGCAGCACCGTCAGCATTGAACGAGTCGCCGAGCAAGCCGGGTTTGGCTCAGTAGAAACGCTGCGCCACCATTTTCGCCAGCGCCTTGGCACCACGCCGACGCGCTTTCGCCAGCAATTCAGTGATCGGACAGCTATTTAGCTTCTGCCATAAAAAAGGCGCACCGGAGTGCGCCTGAGTCATGGCCGTCTTGCTGATTAGCAGACAGTTTTGCTTTCCCACTCGGTCAGCAACTGCATGATTTGTCTGGAATCCTGCGGGCGAACGGCCGGGCGAGCCAAGGCTTTCTCACCGTTTTGCAGCGCCTGCCACACCGCGCGCACCTGATAGTGGAACGCGTCGCCGTCGGCACTCACCTCGTGGCGCTGTTCTTCCCCTTCATACGGCAGGACGCGGATCACGTTACCCTGCGCCTCTGGCAGCCACGGGTTGGAGATGATTTCCATCCGCCCTTTGCTGCCCGCCACCGAAAACGCCCAGAACATGCCGTAATCTTCCGCGCAGTGCAGCTGCGCCAGCGCGCCGTTGGCGAACTGGATGGTGGCCGCCGTCTCGCCGATGTTGCCGTCGCCCAGATTGCGGCGGCCGTGCGCCGTCAGCTCCCACGCCGGGCAAGTGCCGTCCGCGCTGGCGCTTTGCATCACTAAATGGATCAGCGACGCCGGGTAGCAGCCAAGGTTGTAGATAGCGCCTTTGCTGCCCGGATTGACGAACTGGGCAATCGACGCGCAGTAGCTGGCGTTGATGGAGCGCACTTCGCCCAGCTCACCGCTGGCAACCACGTCGGCAATTTTGCTGGCAAAAGGATGGGTTAAGTACATCAAGCCTTCGAGGAAGAACACCCCGTTGCTTTCTACGGCGGCGAGGGCCGCGTCGGTGTCGGCCATGTTCACAGACAGCGATTTCTCACACAGAATGGCTTTACCGGCGTTGGCGGCTTTCATCACATATTCATGGTGGATATGATTTGGCAGGCCGATATACACCACGTCCACGGCGGGGTCGTTAATCAGCGCGTCGTAATTGTCATACTGGGTTTGCGTCGGGTGCTGGTTTAAGAACTCCTCCAGCCCTTTCGGTGAACGCCCCGCGACGGCGTACAGCGTCGAACCTTCATGCTTTTCTATCGCTTCGGCCATAATGCCGGAGATAAAGCTGGTGCCCAGCAGGCCCCAATTCAGCGTTTTAGTCTGGCTCATGCGACGGGCTCCTTGACCGGCAATTGACACAAGGTGGCCTGCACAAACTCAGTCAGACCGGAATGGATAAAGCGCTGGGTGTGGACCTCGTCGAAATGGCGCTGCGACGCGGCTTCATCTTCATAGCGTTCCCAGAGAATGATCCGGCGCGGATCCTGTTTATCCTGCAACGCCATGGCGAAGGAACAACCCGCCTCGCTATTCATGTCGGCGCAAAATTGCTCAATAGCGGCAAGGGCCAGATTAATATCCACACCTTCTTTGATGCGGATCTCAGCGTTAACAAAATGTCCTTGTGTAAACATATTCTCCCCAGGGGTTTGGTAAAGAGTGGCAGGTAATGCAAAGAGCGAGATGCGGTGAACGCGGCTCTTTATAATAAAAATCTGCTCACCAAAATAGTGCGAATTAATAAAATTCTCACCACTTCAGGGCATTATTTAAAGTAACAGAGTCTGTTTGTTCCTTTTTTGAACGCAATCGATTGCTCGTGACAAACATTATGAAAAAATCAGGTGAGTTTTGTGACGTTGCTGCTATAGTGCGCGCTTTAAAACACCACTCACACTCATTGGAGCCTTCATGGCGTCAAATATATTGCATTTCCTTCTGAGCCTTATAATGATATTCGGTATCGGCTGGCTGATAAGCTACAACAAACGCGGTGTTAAATTGCGGTTTGTAGTGCAAATTCTGGTGATTGAAATCGTACTGGCATGGGTGCTGTTATACAGCCAAGCCGGTGTGTACTTGATCTCTGGGCTATCTGGCGTGTTCACTGACTTGATGAGCTACGCTCGCGTCGGTACTGACTTTGTATTTGGCGGTCTGGTTAATGACAACCAGTTCAGCTTCTTCTTATTCGTATTATGCCCAATCATCTTTATTTCCGCGCTGATTGGTATTCTCCAGCATTTGCGTATTCTGCCATTAATGATTAAAGGCATCGGCTATCTCTTATCCAAAATTAATGGAATGCCGCGTCTGGAATCCTTTAATGCCGTGAGTTCTTTATTGGTCGGCCAATCAGAAAACTTCATCGCTATTAAAGATATTGTTCCGCACCTTAATGAACGCCGCATGTATACGTTATCGGCAACCGCGATCTCTACCGTTTCCATGTCTATTGTCGGTTCTTATATGACATTGCTGGAACCGCGTTACGTGATGCTGTCGCTTATCCTGAATATGCTTTCTACCTTCGCCGTGTTGCAGGTGGTTAACCCGTATTCTGACGAAGCCGATAATAAAATGCCTAAACTGAATGTACCGAAACACAGCTTCGTAGAAATGCTGGGCGAGTACATCATGGCCGGTTTCAAAATGGCAATGATCGTTGCCGCGATGCTGGTTGGCTTCAACGCCCTGCTGGCGATGGTTAACGCCATCTTCCTCGGCGGTTTCGGCAAGAGCTTCCAAGACATCATCGGCTACCTGTTCTACCCAGTGGCTTGGTTGACCGGCATCGTGAGCCAAGACTCACTGACCGCGGGCAGCATCATGGGTACCAAAATCGTGGCTAACGAATTCGTCGCCATGTTGCAGATGAAAGACTTGGTTGCCCACCTGGAACCACGCACCGTGGCGATTCTGTCGGTGTTCCTGGTCTCCTTCGCTAACATTTCTACCGTCGGTATCATCGCCGGTGCCGTAAAAAGTATCGAAGAAGTTCAAGGTAACATGGTTGCCCGTGCCGCCTTCCGCCTGCTGGTTGGCGCAACGCTGGTGAGCCTGCTGTCTGCTTCAATCGTGGGTCTGGTTTACCGTTAATCCTCCGCGAACTCTCAAGGTGCAGCCATCGCGGCTGCACCTTGCTTCTCCCTCTGCTGCTAACTCCCCTTCTTCACCGTCAGTTCCAGCCTCGAGGCTTTCCCCGCGCAAACAAACACACTATTGGTTGCGACCCGCTTTAATCGCGCCTGCCCCTCCGGCTCACCGCTGTTCGGATTGCAGTCAAAGTGTGGGAAGTTGCTGCTGGCAATATCCAGTCGCAGGCGATGCCCGGCGCGGAACAGATTGCAGGTAGCGAAAGGCTCAATGACCACTTCCACGGCTTGGCCCGGTGTCAGCATCTGCTCTCTGTCCCAGCCATGGCGATAACGGCAGCGAATGATCCCGTCGGTGATATTCATCGCATAGCCCTGCGGGTAGTCTTTCGAGGGCGGATAGATATCCACCAGTTTGGCGGTGAAATCGGTGTCCGGCGCGTCACTGGCTACCCACAGGTGAACGCGGATCTCCCCCGCCACCAGCAGATCTTCGGTCAGCGGACCGGTTTCAAACACCAGAATGTCAGAGCGAGCGCTAAGCGGCAGATTGTCCCCCCGGCTGCCGAAGAACTCCGGCGTTTCGCGCTGGTCGAACGCGCCCCCCGCGAACACCGGCAGGCCCGAAGTCAGCGCCCCGCCGATAGTGGGTACCGGGTTGCGTGGGTCGGCCTGATAGCGCAATTCGCCCTGTGCGCTCTCCGGCGGTTGCGACAACAGACTGTGGTCGGCATGCAGATACAGCACCTGCTTTTGACTCTCCGCCAGCGGCCACTGCTCATCATGCAGCCACTGACCGCCGTGATTAAGCCGCCCATTATCATCCTTCTTCCCGCTACCGCCGCCCATGGCGAAAACAGCAACCTGATGGCACTGCGGCTGGGCTTCCGCCGGTTTTAGCCAGCGGTCAAACCAGTCAAGGCGGCAACTCAGCCAGTCCATGTCGACATTGGCGTCAAAAGCCGCCGCGTCGCCAAACTCCACATTGCCGCTGTACGTCACATTGCGGTCGCCGTGCAGCCACGGCCCCATGATTAGGCGCTGCGGCGCGGTTTTCCCACGGCAAAACGCATTGAAGTTATCCAAGGTGGAACTGACGTAGGCGTCATACCAGCTCGACATAAACAGCACCGGCATATCCGGGATGCGCTCATAGCTCCCTTCGGCATAAATCCCGTTTTGCTGCCAATATGGCCCGAAGGTGCCCTGCGACCACTGCTCGAACAGATAAGCCTCATACTCCGGCACGTGGCGCAGCGGCGAATGGCCCGGCGTCCACGGCATGGCGGCAAACCAGTCGCGGATATCCTCCTGCTCCAGCGCCTGAAGGATCAGTGGATTTTGCTGCGCTTCTGGGCTCTCTTTCGCCTGCTTATAGGCCCAAGTGGCCTGTTTTAGCTCGAACGCGCCGCCCTGACGAATACCGCAGCGATAGGCATTGCTGAAACCGCCGGAGTCCAGCACCATGGTTTTTAGCCCCGGCGGGTTGAGGCAGGCCATCGCCATCTGGGTGTGGGCGGCATAGGACAGCCCCATGCTGCCAATCTGCCCGTTACACCAAGGCTGTTCGAGGATCCACGCCAGCGTGTCGACGCCGTCCGGCCCTTCCGAGGTGTATTTGGTGAATATCCCCTCCGAGCCGTAGCGACCGCGGCAATCCTGAAACACCACCGCGTAGCCACGCTTGACCAGCGCCAGCGCCATGGCTTCCCGCGATATCTGTGTACCGTCGCGATTCACCTCCGAGCGGGACTGCCCGCGCTTGTCATAAGGCGTGCGCTCAATGACCACCGGCAAGGGCGCAATTGGCGCATCCGGCAGATAAACATCGGTCGACAGATGCACCCCGTCGCGCATCGCCACCCGGCAATCTCCCAATCGCACCATTGGGTGCGCTACAACGTTAGACTGGCTTTTGTTCACAAAACGCTCCTTGTTTCATCAATAGCCAATGGAAACCGCAAAGGTCAGCATGGCGATACTCAACAGCATGAAAAACAGAAACAGCGGCAGGATGAATTTCGCCCACTGGGTCCAGCCGACCTGTGCTGAGGCGAGGAAAATCAGCAGCCCGCTGGAGGTTGGCGTGATCATGTTGGTCAGCCCGTTGCCAAATAAGAACGCCAGCACGGTCGTTTGCGGCGCGACGCCGGAGAGCTGACCGAGCGGCCCGAGGATCGGCATGGTCACGGCGGCCTGCCCCGAGGTAGAAGGGATCACGATGTCGAGCAGCAGCTGGCAGATAAACATGCCGTAGGCCGAGACATAGGCGCCGTGCTGCCCCACAAGTTGCACCAAATCGTTAATCAGCGTGTCCATCACCTTGCCTTGGCTGAGGACGATTTCCACCGCCGTTGCCAGCCCAATCAGCAACCCGGCAATCAGCACTTTCTTCATGCCGCTGACAAAGGCGTCAGCCGAGGCGCTAGCCCCTAGCCCGCTCATCGCGGCGAAAATCATGCTCATAAACAGATAGTAAGAAGCTAACTGGGCGTTTTTCCACTGCCACTGATTGGCGGCGTAGACCATGAAAGCGATGCCCGCCGTCAAGGTCAACATCATCAAGGTGTGGCGAGAAGAGAGGCGCGTGGCGGAAAAGGCCACCGTGGCGTCCTTCAGCTTGCCGTGTTTGCGAATGGCCCACAGCACGTACAGCACGCCGAACAACATAAACACGCAGTAAGAGAACACGCGCATGCTCAGGCCGCTAAAGATTTGCAGGCCGACCAGCGGCTGGGCGATGGAGAGTGCGTAGGGGTTGGTAATAGACGCCAAATAGCCGACTTTCACCGCGATTGCCACAATAGCCAGCCCGAGAATATTCGGCAGCCCGAGGCGATTCATCAGCGCCACCACGATGGGGATCACCAGCAGATACTCTTTAGCCAGCCCCATAAAGGTGCTGCCCGCCGAGAAGGCAATCATCAGGAACGGCACCAGCACATAAATATTGCCTTTAGTGACGCTGAGCAGCCTTTCAAGCGACGCCGAGATAGCTCCCGCCTCATTCAAAATGCCAAACATGCCGCCGATAAACAGCACCATGACAATCAGGCTGGCCTGCTTGATGATGCCCGCCGGGATCGCCAGAAAGCCGTCAATCAGGCTGGCGGGCTGGGCCTGCGCGCTGCTGTCCGCCGCGCCAAGGCCCACCACTTGCCCCAGCGAGAAGCTTTTGTCGATCACCTGATAGGTGCCGGGCAGCACTTTTTTGCCTTCATGCTGAAATTGCCCGGAATCCAGCACCCAAGTCATCACCACCGCCAACAGCACGATAAACAGCAGCACCAAGGTTGGGTTCATTTGGCGCATTGGCGAGCTCGCCGGTGCAGCCTCTTTTGAGAGATCAGCCATTAATTTCCGCCTTATTGTCATGATAGGAAGCGAGGAAAGGAGCCAGCGGCAGCGCGCCATAGGCCGGGCTACCCAACTGGTGCGAGATCTGCGCCGCGGCGCGATGCAGCGCCTCAATCATTAACTGCCGATGGTGCTGCGCGCGGCTGGCGGGTGCGCTCAGGCTGAGAGACGCGACGCAGTGATTGTGATTATCAAAAACCGGCACGGCGAAAGCCCAGACGCCCGCCGTCAATTCGCCCTGTGAACAGCAGAGCTGTTGCTGATTGATCTCTGCTAACAAAGCGCGCAGAGACTCGGGCTGCGCCGACTGCTGTACAAACTCATCGCGCAAAGTCTCGGGAGCATAGGCCAGCAGTAACTTGCCGGAGGCCCCGGCTCCCAGCTTGCGGCGGTTGCCCACCGCGCTGCGCACTTGCAGCACTTGCCGCGAAGTGCGCACGGCGATCTGCACGATCTCATTCCCTTCGCGCAGACGAATTTGCAGGTTTTCATTCAGCTGTTGGCTGAGCTGGTCCAGCACCGGCTCGGCGATTTCCGTCAGGTTTATCTGCCGCCGGGCATTAACCCCCAGCACCAGCAACTGATGCCCCAGTCGATAAGTCACCGGCTCCCCAGAGCGTTGGACAAAAAACTGGTTTTCCAGCGTGCACAGCAGGCGATAGGTGCGCGACTTGGTCAAGCCGCTTTTGCGCGCAATCGCACTCAGCCCTAGCCCCGGATTTTCCGCCAGCAGGTTAAGCAAACGCAGCGCGCTATCCACGCTAGCCACATTGAATTCCGTCATTAAATTTCCTTTATTATCAATCGGTTCATCTAGTGAACCGACGTTTCATTTTAGGAGAAATTGCAGACTTGCATGTTTCTTGTGCGCTGACAAGACAGTGACATTGGGCGGAAAGCAGCAGAGCTTGGGGTTAAATATCAGCAGATAAAAACTGAGCAGTTTTTACTTCTGAAAAAAGGATAAATAGCAGACGTGACAACTGTCTTTTATTCAATGCGAAGATTTTTAACAATTTGTTATCTTTTTCGCTCTTTGCGATCCAGAGTGGGCCTAAGGTGAGAAAACCATTTCACAGCTACAGTTAACTTAACTGATTAACCTGAGGTTTTGCCGCGCCATGTCCCTCTTCCCCTTAAAGCACTACATTCATAACCGCCCGCGCCTGCTGAGTGCCATTATCGCGGGGGTGGCGTGCTATTTTCTTTTGCCACTGTTTCCGGCGCATTTGTCTGTTTTTGAAAGGTTAATGGTCAGCTGGAATGTGCTGGCGTGGCTCTATCTGATTTCGATTTGGGTGCAGATGATGACCGCCAAGCCCGAGCGCATTCGCGAGGTGGCGCAGTCGCAGGATGAGAGCGCCACGCAGGTGCTGACGCTGGTAAGCATTACCTGTCTGGTGAGTATGCTGGTGATTTTTATGGAACTGAGCACGGTGAAGCAGCTCTCCGGCACGGCGAAATCCTTCCATTTAATTCTTACTGTGACAACGCTGATTGTCTCTTGGTCGCTACTGCCGACGGCCTTTTCGATGCACTACGCCCATCTCTATTACCGTCGCGGCGCGGAGTCCCACAAGGCGCTGCTGTTCCCAGACAAAATCGAAAAGCCGGAATATTGGGATTTCCTCTACTTCTCTTTCACGCTGGCAGTAGCCTGCCAGACTGCCGATGTCGCCACCGGCAATACCGAAGTCCGGCGCATTACGCTGATCCAATCAGTGCTGGCGTTTGTGTTTAATCTGGCGGTGCTGGGGCTGTCGGTGAACGTCGCGGCGGGATTAATGAGCTAGCTCACAGCTGCCGTTCCAGCTCCAGTAATAGCAGTTGCTTCAATTGTTCTACCACTTCAGAAGGCTTCGGCTGGCGCTGGATCAGGCCGATGCCCATGGAAGGCAGGGCGGGCAACTGGGCACTGAGGTTTGACGTCAGCGAGTCCGGCACGCCAATTGCCGAGCGCACGGTGATCCCTAATCCCGCATTCACCGCCGCCCATATCCCGCCCAGACTCTGGCTGACAAAGGCCACCCGCCACGCAATGCCCGCCGCGTCAAGCGCGTCGGTGGCGCATTTGCGAAACAGGCACGGCGAGTCGAACATCACCAGCGGCACGGGTTCGCCGCGCTGGAGATAGTCACTCAGGGGGAAGTCCGGGGTGGAGATCCAGCGCAGCGGCAACCTTTTCAACGGCGTAAACGCATTGTGCGGCGGCTGTTGGCACCAAATCAGTGCCAGATCCATTTCGCCACTTTCGGTGGCTTGGATAAGCACCTGATTGCGGGCGATATGCGCCGTCACCTGCACCCCGCCGTGGGCTTTGGCGAACTGCCCGAGCACCGGCGGAATAAAGCTTTCGCCAAAATCTTCCTGCAAGCCGAGCTGCACGCTGCCCTGCAATAATGCACCGCGCAGCGACATCAGCGCCTCGTCGTTCACCGCCAAAAGCCGCTTTGCATAGCCCATCAGCCGCTCGCCGCTGGGGGTCAGCACTAAGTGACGCCCCTGCTTTTTCACCAGTTGCGCCTGACACTGCTGCTCAAGTTTTTTGACATGTACGCTCACCGCCGAGGTGGATCGGTGCAGGCGCGCGGCGGCCTGAGCAAAGCTGCCACACTCAATTCCCACCACAAAACTGCGCAGTGCGTCGAGATCCAGCGTTGAGGTAATAGGCGTCATAACACTCCCGATTTCATGGACGTTTTATTGCGAATATTTCGATTTTATAAACCTTATACCCGAGCAACAATCCTCCTGTCATCACTTATCAGGAGTTAACCATGTCCCAACCGTTGAACCGCGAAACCCTGCAACGGGTTGCCCCAAAACTGTCCGAACTCACCCACGACGTGCTGTTTGGTGATATCTGGCAACGCCCGGATTTATCGCCGCGCGACCGCAGTCTGGTCACGCTGGCGGCGCTCACCGCCCTTGGCCGCAGCGGGCAGATCCCTTGGCACATCAATTTTGCGCTGAGTAACGGCATCGAGCGCCATGAGATAGTCGAACTGTTCACCCATTTGGCTTTCTACGCCGGATGGCCCGCCGCCGTGGCCGCCCTTGAATGCCTGCCGCAGGAGTAATCCATGCCGATTTCGCGCATTACCTTTCACCAAGCCAACTACGACGCGGAGCAGATAGCACAGATTTCCGCGATTTTGCATCAGACACTGGTGGATGCCTTTGCCGTCCCCGCCAATGACCGTTTTCAGGTGTTAGAGCCTAAAGCGCCGGGGGAGCTGGTGTATGACCCGCACTATCTGGCGCTGGGTCGAACCGAGCGTTTTCTGCTGTTTTCACTTCTTGGCGGCAAGCCGCGCAGCACGACGCAGAAAGCCGAGTTCTACCAATTACTGACCGACCGGCTCGTGGCCGCCTTGGCGATCAGCCCGTCAGACGTGATGGTGACGGTGCAATTCAACAGCCTCGATGACTGGTGTTTTGCTGAAGGAAAAATAGCTTCGGCCTAAAACTTGCACAACACATTAGTGTCTACTAATGTGTTTATATGAATGAAAATGACATCTTTAAAGCGCTGGCGGACCCCACCCGCCGCGCCATCTTCGACAAACTGGTGGCGGGCAGCATGAATGCCAGCGCCCTGCGCGAAGGTATGCCCATCACCCAGTCCGCCATGTCTCAGCATCTGGCGGTGCTGCGTAACGCCCATCTGATCCGCGAAGAAAAACAGGGAAGATTTGTGAATTATGACGTCGATCCGGACGGCGTCGCCCTTATCGCGCAATGGCTGGCGAAGTACCGCGCCTTCTGGCCTGAGCGTATCGACAGTCTTAAAACCTTGTTGAAGGACATGGAATAATGACGCAAAAATCGCCCCCGAAGCTTGAGCTGGAATACCGGCTCGACGCCCCGCCGGAAAAGGTCTGGCGGGCCATCAGCACCCCCACTCTGCGCCAGCAGTGGCTGCCGGATAACCTGCTCGCCAATGCCGAACCGCTGAGCGCCACGCCCAACCAAGAGCTGCGTTTGCGCATGCGCGATGACCAGCCGCCGTACCTCGAAAGCACGGTGCAGTTTCACCTTCGCCCCGACCACGCCGATGGCTGCGTGCTGAAGATTATTCACACCCTTGATGATGTCAGAATTGCCGCCAACGACGCCGACACCACGCTGATGCGCGCCGCCTAACCACATGTAAATTCGGAGGTTTTATGTCAGATGCGATGCAACTTATCCCGATGGTGGTGGAGCAATCCAGCACGGGCGAGCGCTCTTTCGACATCTATTCGCGTCTGCTGCGTGAAAGGATCATCTTCCTCAATGGCGAAGTAAATGACGGCATGGCGATTTTAATCTGCGCACAAATGCTGTTTTTAGAGGCGGAAAACCCCCAGCGGCCAATTAATCTCTACATCAACTCCCCCGGCGGGTCAGTGACCAGCGGATTGGCGATTTACGACACCATGCGCTTTATTCAGGCACCGGTTCACACGCTGTGCATGGGCACCGCGGGCTCGATGGGCTCCTTCTTGCTGATGGCCGGGGAGCCGGGGCATCGCCTCGCCCTGCCGAACGCCACGGTAGTGGTACATCAGCCGTCGGGCGGTTTTCAGGGGCAAGCCACGGATATTTTCATCCACGCGCAGAATATGCAGCGAACCAAAAGCTTGATGATTAAGCTCTATGCCGAGCACTGCGGGCGCACCACGGAAGAGGTCGAGCGAGCGCTGGATCGCGATAACTTTATGACCGCCGAACAGGCGGCCGAATGGGGATTGATTGACCGCGTGCTGCACCATCGCCAGCCCGCGGAGAATCTGCTTTAAGTGCTTTTTGCCGGGTTCTGTGTAGGACAAAAATGATAATTGTCAGCGAGGGCCTAAACGCGTTGACAACCTTTCTCGAACCTCCTAAAACCTGATTAGCTGTCGAGCTTGCTGCCGATACAGCAGGCACAGGAGGACTTATGTCCGCGATTAAAATCGGAATTGTAGTATTTAACGACATCATCCCTTTCCACCTCTCCGTGCCTTGCGCCGTGTTTGAAAAGGCAGTGGATGCCAAGGGTGAGCCGTTGTATCAACTGTTTGTTTGCGGCACAGAATCCGGCCCGTTGCGCACCAACACGGGCTTTTCCATTGTGGCGGATCACCCACTCCAGAAGCTGGAAGAGGCGGATATGGTGATTGTGCCGAGCTGGAGCCAGCCGGAGGTTTTGCCGCCGCAAGAGCTGATTGACGCCCTGCTTCGTGCCCATCAGCGCGGGGCCAAAGTGGTCGGCTTATGCATGGGGGCTTTTGTTCTGGCAGCGGCGGGGTTACTCGATGGCCGCCCGGCCACCACCCACTGGAACTGGATGAACGATTTTATTCGCCTTTATCCGTCGCTCAAGGTGGACCAAAACGTGCTCTATGTGGATGACGGCGACATTGTGACTTCCGCAGGCACCTCGGCCAGCATTGACTGCTGTCTGCATCTGGTTCGCCAGCAGTGTGGCGCGGACATTGCCAACTCGGTAGCGCGCCAATTGGTGGTTCCGCCCCACCGTCAGGGCGGACAGGCGCAGTTTGTTGAACAGCCGGTGTATAACACGGCGGGCGGTGACCGCTTTATGCAGGCGTTGAACTGGGCCTCCTCCCATCTGCAAGAGGCATTGACCGTAGAGCAACTGGCAGACAAAGCCTTGATGAGCCGCCGCAGCTTCACGCGCCGCTTCCAGCAAGTGACCGGCACCACTTTTATGCAGTGGCTGTTGAACCAGCGTTTGTCCGTGGCGCAGCGCTTTTTAGAGAAAACCGACCAGCCGGTAGAGCGTATTGCGCAGGAGGCTGGATTCGGCTCCGCCCTGTCGATGCGTCGCCACTTCCAGCAGCAGTTCAAAACCTCGCCTTCTCTCTATCGCCGGGAATTTAAAACGCTGGGAGAATAACGCGGTTGGAATGCCGCCAATAAAAATCCCGCCACGGCGATATCACCGGGCGGGAATAGTGGATGCAGGCTTAGTGTGAATTAGCGAACCGGCATTTCCAGTACGGCGTCGGTAGTTTTGATTTCAGCAAATACGTCAGCTACGCCAGCCAGCGCTGCGCGTTGCAAGGCTGCGTGATCCACTACCTTGTTATCCCAAGTCGCCAGATCACGGGTCGCCGTGGCGTCTTCTGGAATAATCACCTCATAGCCCAATGGCACCGCATCGCGCGCCGTGGAAGAGACACACATGTGGGTCATCAAACCGGTGACCAGCAGCTTCTTGATCCCCAGCTTTTTCAGCTGCTTATCCAAGTCAGTCCCGACGAAGGAGCTTGGCGTGGCTTTGGTGATTACGTGGTCAACGCTGGTCGGTTGCAGGTCTTTGTGGAACTCAGCAAATTTACTGCCTTCGGCGAACAGCGGGCCATTGGCTGGGCCAAGGTGGCGGACGAAGAACACAGGCATTTTGTTGTCGTGGGCGAATTTCACCAGACGCTGGGTGTTTTTCAGCGCTTTCATGCCATCAGGAATCGGCATTTTCCCGCTGAAGTATTCGTTTTGGAAGTCGATCACAATCAGCGCCGTGGCGTTGGCTTCAAGAGAAGTCGTCGCCTGCGCCCCGGACATGGTGCGAATTGTCGGAGCCTGTGCCGCCGTGGTGGCGAACGCCAAACTAGAAGCCGACATAGATAACGCCAGTACGCTGCATGCAAATAACTTTTTCATTGAATTTCATCCTAATCATGGGTCGGCAGAAGGTATTTCCCGCCGCAACTTGAGGGATAAATTGTGCGACTCGTGACCCTTTTCGGACAGTCACCGAGGTCACCAAAAGCAGTCATATTGGGCCAAAATAGGGATGGGAAACTGTCATATAAGATGTTTATTATGTCGGACAGCTTTTGAGCAGCCATCCTACAACAGGCAGGAAGATAACCATGAGCACTCAAGATTCCCCACGCGTGGCGCTGATTGGTCCGGGCGCGATTGGCACCACTATCGCCGCCGTGATGCATGAGGTGGGTCGCACCCCGACGATTTATGGCCGCACGCCCCATCCGCAGCTTGAACTGCGTTTCGACGGCGGCGAGATCCGCGTGCCGGGGCCGGTAAAAGTGGATGTTCCACATGCGAGTCAGCCCTATGATTTAGTTTTCGTGGCGGTGAAAACCACGCAGATTGCCGATATCGCTCAGTGGCTGGCGGCGCTCTGTGGCCCGCAAACCGTAGTCTGCGCACTGCAAAACGGCGTTGAGCAGCAGAGCCTGCTGGCACCTTATCTTGCCGGAGGGCCAGTGCTGCCGTCAGTGGTGTGGTTCCCGGCCCAGCGCGAATCTGATGCCTCGGTATGGCTGCGCAGCAAGCCGCGCCTCACCCTGCCCGACCAGCCCGCCACTCAACGGGTGATTGCAGCTCTGGCGGGAACCCGATGTTCAGTGGAAGTCGAGGCAGATTTCACTTCAGTGGCGTGGCGCAAGCTGTTGCAGAACGCCGTCGCCGGGCTGATGGTGTTGGCGGGCCGCCGCGCGGGGATGTTCTCGCGTAGCGACATTACCGAGCTGGCGCTGGCTTACCTGCGCGAATGCCTGAGCGTGGCGCGGGCCGAAGGAGCAAACTTGGGGGATGACGTCCCGCAGCAGATCGTCGCGGGCTTCCATCAAGCCCCTGCCGACTTGGGCACATCGATTCTTGCCGACCGACAGGCGGGACGGCAGCTTGAATGGGATATCCGCAACGGCGTGGTACAGCGCTATGGCCGCAAACACGGTATTGCCACGCCAATCAGCGACTTAGTGGTGCCGCTATTGGCCGCCGCCAGCGACGGCCCCGGCTGAAAAGCTATTTATTTTCCAGCAACTTAAGAAAGCGCAGCACCGCCTTGGCGTTGTCATTGCGTCGCCACGCCAGCGCCACCTGAGTGGTCAACGGCGGGCCGTTTAATGGCAGAAATCTGACATTCTCATCATCAATTTTCCCCAGCGACGCGGGCACCACCGCGTAACCAAACCCGGTCGCTACCATACTGATTGCCGAGGTCACCTGTGGTGACTGCTGACCCAGCTTCGGCGTGAACCCTGCTTCATTGCAGGCGGCAATCACTGAGTCATACAGGCTCGGCGAGATGTCGCGTGGGAAGGTGATCAGGGTTTCATCTTTCAGCGATTCTAGGCTGATATCCGCCCCCTGCGCCAACGGATGGGCGTGCGGCAAGGCCACCACCATCTGCTCGAAATCAATCACCCGCGTGGCAAAATCTTTGCTGCGCTCACAAGGCAGGCGAATAAACGCCACGTCAATCGCGCCGTCCGCCAGCGCGGTCATCAGCGCCGACATCTCCTTCTCCTGCGGCAACAGCTCCATCGCCGGATAACTGTCGCGGAAACGATGCAGCAGCGCAAACACCTGCGGATTAAACGCCGTCGAGCTGGCGAACCCAATGCGTAACGTTCCGCTAACACCTCGCGCCACGCTGCGCGCCCTTTCCAGCGCCACATCGGTCAATTTAAGGATGTTTACCGCATCGTCATACAGGGTCTTCCCTGCATCAGTCAATTCAATACTGCGCGTCAATCGCCGCAGCAGCGGCGCGCCAATTTCATGCTCAAGCCGTTGTATTTGCTGGCTAAGAGGTGGTTGTGAGATCCCAAGTTGCTCGGCCGCCCGAGTAAAGTTCCCGGCTTCGGCTACCGTCACGAAATAACGCAGATGACGAAGTTCCATATCAAAAACGTCTCAAAGTGAACATTCCATCATATTGGAACTCCCTGCTGAATGGAGTCAACCTTTAGTTAACAACGCTAACCATTTTCAACCGGAGCGACACCATGACAGCCCACAAACTTCACCGCCACGACGACCACAGCGACTGCTCTTGCGTGGCGGATATCACGCGCAGCGCCCTGCAACTCCAACAGCAGCACCCTGAGCGCGTTATCTACCAGTCCTCGATGATGAGCGCCCTGCTGAGCGGCGTTTATGAAGGCAACACCACCATGGCTGACCTGCTGAAACACGGTGACTTCGGCCTCGGCACCTTTAACCATCTCGACGGCGAGCTGATCGCCTTCAACAGCAATATCTTCCAGCTGCGCGGCGACGGCACTGCCCGCCGGGCGCGGCCGGAGCAGAAAACCCCGTTTGCCGTGATGACATTCTTCAACCCAACTAATGAGTATCATCTCGACAAGCCGCACAGCCGCGACGAAATCCACCAGATCATTGATGACGTGATTGCCAGCAATAACACCTTCTGCGCCCTGCGCATTGACGGCGTGTTTAGCCGCGTGGATACCCGCACCGTGCCGGAGCAGCACCGCCCGTACAAGCCGATGCTGGAAGCTATCGAGGCGCAGCCAACCTTCCATATTGAGAATTCCGCAGGGGTGCTGATTGGCTTCCTCACGCCGGAATATATGCAGGGTATTAACGTCGCTGGTTACCACGAGCACTTTATCAATCGCGAGCGCAGCAGCGGCGGCCACGTGCTGGATTATCAGTTGGAAAGCGGCGTGCTGACCTTCGGCACGGTAGACAAATTGCTGATCGACTTCCCAACGGACAGTGACTTTATGCAGGCCGACCTCAGCCCTGAAAACCTCGATGACGCCATTCGCACCGTTGAAAGCTAATCCACAACATCCACTCAGGAGCAGTAATTATGAAAAATTCAGACAGCAAAAATGCGTGGAAATGTGGCGCGGACTTAGTGGTAGCCCAGCTCGAACAACAGGGCGTGAAGCACGTGTTTGGCATTCCCGGCGCCAAGATTGACCGGGTATTTGACTCGTTGGTCGACTCCTCTATCGTGACCATTCCGGTGCGCCACGAGGCCAATGCCGCCTTTATGGCCGGAGCCGTCGGGCGACTGACCAGCAAAGCCGGCGTGGCGCTGGTCACCTCGGGTCCGGGCTGCTCAAACCTGATCACCGGCGTGGCCACTGCCACCTCAGAAGGCGATCCGCTGGTGGCCATTGGTGGCGCGGTAAAACGCGCTGACCATGTGAAACAGGTCCACCAGACCATGGACACGGTGTCGATGTTCCGCCCGGTAACCAAGTTCTCCGCCGAAGTCACTTCGTCATCTGCCCTGTCCGAAGTGCTGGCCAACGGCTTTCGTGCCGCCGAATTTGGCCGCCCCGGTGCCTCTTTTATCAGCCTGCCGATGGACATTATCAATGAACCAGCGCAGGGCCGCTTGCTGAGTTCACACTCGCCGACCCTCGGCAGCGCGCCGCACGACGCTATCCGCCAAGTCTCCGCCTGCCTGAAAAAAGCCAAAAGGCCGGTGCTGCTGCTCGGCCTGATGGCCAGCCAGCCACGCAATGCCGAAGCTATTCGCCGCTTCCTCAACAAAAGCGACCTGCCGGTCACCAGCACCTATCAGGCGGCAGGGGTGATTGAGCAGGCGCACTTCCACCGTTTTGCCGGGCGCGTCGGCTTGTTCAACAATCAGGCCGGTGACCGCCTGCTGCGCAATGCGGACTTGGTGATCACCGTCGGCTACAGCCCGGTGGAGTATGAACCGGCGCAGTGGAGCAACGGCACGGCGGAGCTGGTGCATATTGACGTGGTGCCTGCCGAGACGGACAGCGACTACACGCCGGATGTTGAACTGGTGGGCGATATCGCCGACACGCTGGACTTACTGACCGAGCAGGTCCACCAGCAGTTTACCCTCAGCACCGAGACGCTTTCGATTCTCGACGATCGCCGTCAGCAGCGCGAACTGCTGGCACAGAAGGGCCGCAGCCTGAATCAGTTCGCCATCCACCCTCTTCGCTTGGTGCGCGCGATGCAGGACATCGTCAACAGCGACGTCACCCTGTGCGTGGATATGGGCAGTTTCCACATCTGGATCGCCCGCTATCTGTATAGCTTCCGGGCGCGGCAGGTGCTGATTTCCAACGGCCAGCAGACCATGGGGGTAGCACTACCGTGGGCGATTGGCGCGGCGCTGGTGGAACCCGGCCGCAAAGTGGTGTCGGTGTCCGGCGACGGCGGCTTTATGCAGTCGAGCATGGAGCTGGAAACCGCGGTGCGGCTGGGCGTCAACCTGCTGCACATCATCTGGGTGGATGACTGCTACAACATGGTGGCAATTCAGGAAGAGAAGAAATACCAGCGCACCTCCGGCGTAAAATTCGGGCCGATAGACTTTAAAGCCTATGCCGAAGCCTTCGGCGCCAAAGGGTTCGCCGTCACCTCGTCCGACACCCTTGAAAGCACCCTGCGCGCCGCCATGGATGTGCAAGGCCCGGCGGTGGTTGCCGTGCCGGTGGATTACAGCGACAACGCCCTGCTGATGGGTCAATTAAATATGGGTGAAATGTTCTAGCGAAGCGTGCACTGCCCCAAACGCCCTTTTCCATAAGGGCGTTATTTCCTCCGTTTCGGCATTCGTTAGCAGGCTACTTTAGCTCTTTATGACAATCCACCTCTCTCCCTATCTCCTCCTGCTAAGGGTATGATAATCCTCAGGCGATGGGCATTTGCCCATGTCATTTTCTATCCTAATCAGGAGATTTCCGTCGTGTCAGACAGACAAATCATCACGCCCCCGGCGATGCAAGCCTTAGCAGAGAGAGCCGGTTACGCCCCGGCGGTGCTGGTCGGCAATACCCTTTATTGCGCCGGACAGGTTGGCCGTACGGCGGATTTACAAGTGATCAGCGACCCGGAAGCACAGTTCACCGCCTGCTGGGAGAACCTGCGCACCGTGCTGGAAGAGGCCGGATGCACCTTCGAAGACGTGGTAGAAATGACCACTTATCACGTTGATATGAAACAGCATATGGACGTTTTCCGCCGAGTAAAAGACAGCCTGTTCCCACGCGGGCGCTGCGCATGGACCTGCATCGGTGTCACCGAACTGGCTCATCCGGGGCTGCTGGTTGAAGTGAAATGCATCGCGGTGAAGCGCCCGGCCTGAGCGCTTTAGAAGTGAATAGAGGGGAAATCAGTCCGCAGGGTCTGGCTTTTCCCTTATTTCCAACTGATATACATCCCTTCACTGGCCGGTCGCGTCAGTTTAAAACCAAACTTTTCATACAGCTCAGGCACGTCGGCCATCAGGCTGACATAGGCTCCGGCCGAAGCCGTTTTTTGCAAATAGGCCATAATGCTCTCCATGATGAGGCGGCCATATCCCTTGCCCTGCTGCTCTGGGTCGACCGCAATGTCCACGATTTCAAAGTTAATCGCGCCATCTCCTACCACTCGGCCCATACCTACAATTTTCCCCGCCACCACAATATGTACCCCATAAAGACTGGCGGGAAGTGCTCTCACCACGCCCTCGAAGGGCCTTGGGGATAATCCGGCAATCTGACGCAAACGGCAAAAATCCTCTGCCGGTGGGGTGGTTTCAATCAATTGCATCTCATGTTCTCCTGATAAGTAAGTCGCTATTCATTATTGCTGACAATAGAATCCTCCGAGTTCCCGGCCGCTGCATTCATCTCTTTCTCCCGATCGGGTATATTGCTACCCAGATCACAAAATTATTCGAGGAAAATGCCGCGCTATGATTCATCGTTTCACCCTTGCCGCCGTTGCGGCCGCTTTTGCGCTCACGGGCTGTGCGAAACACGCCCCAGCAGAGCCAGCACCTGACTTTACCTCTGGCCCGACGCGCGTCACCGTGACCCACGTTCCGGCTAAAACTGATGATGGCACCAAGGTGTTTGTCACCGTAGACGGTAGCGATGCCGGTGCTTTGGCGATTGGTGAAAGCATGGAAGTCCACCTGCCAGCCGGTAAGCACGAAGTGGGCGGCTATGCTCGTTCGCTGATTGGTCGCGTGACTATTCCATCGGTCGAAGTCACCACGTCGCCGGATGATGAGAAATATGTCGGCTACTCGGTTGCCAGCTCCAAGCCAGCCTTCTCCGAGTTAAGCACCCCACCGACAAAACAGGCCGTGGCCGAGCCAAAAGCTCAGGACCCGCAAGGCCCTAAAATCACCGACGTGACGCAAGACCCGCAGGCTTAAGCCGCACTTCCTCGCGCCTGATAGTTATCTATCGGGCGCAGGCACCTCCCCCTTCTGTTCCCTATTTTTAAACCAACCTTCAACAAAGAATATGTGGCTGGAACCCCTCCACGGCTGGATTTACTCACCACCATATCACTGTGAGGAAACCAACATGTTCAATGTATCCAACAATGTCGCACCGAGTCGTTACCAAGGCCCTTCTAGCACGTCAGTCACGCCAAACGCCTTTCACGATGTTCCATCTTTAGGGCAAAAAGTGGGCGCGGGCAGTCAAAAAGATGTATTCCACTCGCGCCAAGATCCGCGCCAGTGTATTTGCCTTTTTCGCCCAGGAACCACGGGCAGCATCCCCGCCGAGCAATATGCTCAAAAAGAATTGGAAACCACCAAGCAGCTTAAAAATCTGGGATTTCCTGTGGTAGACGCTCATGCGTTGGTGAAGCACCAAGGCAGCGTCGGCGTGGCAAAAGACTTTATTCATAACGCGCTCGACTCAGAAGACATTGTGAATAACAAAAAAAGCCTGCCTGATAACCTGAAGTTTAATAAAAACGTGCTCGAAGACTGTAATGCCATTATTCGTCGGTTGAAAAACCTCGAAGTCCATATAGAAGACCTGCAATTCTTGGTCGACCACAATGGCCATGTGCTGATTAATGATCCGCGAGACGTGGTGCGCTCCTCTCCGGACAAAAGCATCAGTAAGGTCAACGAACTGCGCTCTCATGCCCTGAATAACCTGCTGGATATTGATAGCGACTAGTGGTGCTCCCTACCCATATGGGCCATTTGTGAAGGGATTTCGCCAATGTGCCCTTTATGGACAAGGTAGTTTTTGTTGCTGAGCGAGCTATTATTAGTGGCTAACTTATTAGCCCACAGAACTCCTATGCCCACTCCCCCAGCCTTGCTACCTCTTAGCGCCAGCTTTATTGTCCATCCTGCGGGTGGTGGTGTGCCGACGCATCAGCATCATAGCGGGCAATTGACGGTGGTGCTGGGTGGGACCATGCGCGTCACGGCGGATCAGGGGTGGTGGCTGGCTCCGCCGGGGCTGGCGGTATGGGTGCCGCCACAGACGCCGCACGCCGCCTCTTACAGCGAAACGTCGTCGCTGATAAACGTTAAATTTCCGCCGCAAATTGCCCAGCGCCTGCCCGCCGAGTGTCGGGCTTTGGCGGTGTCGGATTTACTGCGTGAACTGGCCCGCGAGGCGGTAAGGCTGGAGGATGAGCAGCAGAAAAGCGCGGAGCACGTCGCGCAATCGCTAGGGCTGATTGCCGAACTGATGGTGTTACAGCTGGTGCGCCCTGTCGCCACGCCCGGCCTGTTTGTACCTCATGGGCAGGACCGACGCCTGCGCAAGGCGATTGCTATTTTGCATCAGGAACCGGGGGCGGATTTGAGCATTGAGGCGCTGGCGGCGCGGGTTAACAGCAGCGAGCGCACCCTCTCGCGGCTGTTTGTCGCCGAGACGGGGATGACCTTCCGCCGCTGGCGCGAACATATGCGACTGGTGACCTCTATCGATAAGCTGGCCCGCGGCCATACCATCACCGCCACCGCGCTGGAGCTGGGTTATTCCAGTGCCAGCAGCTTCACCACCCTGTTCACCCGCGTGCTGGGCGTGCCGCCGCGCCGCTATATGTCCTTGATGCGCGAACCGTCGGAAGACGCCAAGCGTTAACGGCTTGCCTTAGTGAGCGAAAGCGCCTCTTTTAGCGCATCAACCAACCGTGGAAGATAGGGATTCAGCCCTTCGGCCACCTGAACTATCGCGCCATCCTCGGCAAACTCCAGCTCGGAGAGTTTAATCTCAATGCCCGCACTCAGCGGCTGCATGTGAATGCCTTCCAATACCTGCTTTAACTGGGCCGCGGCCTTACCGCCGCCGCGATTGGCGTAGCTGACCATCAGGGTTGGCTTGCCTTTCCACTCATGATAAAGGTGGTCAATGGCGTTTTTCAGCGCCGCCGGATACCCCCAATTGTATTGCGGGAAGACAAAAATCATCATCTGCCCTTGGCTGATTTTCTCACTCCAGCGCAGCGTGTGCGGCTGAAGATATTGGCCGGAAGAAGGCATAAACGGCTCGTCGTCCATCGGCAGCGGCCACTGCGCCAAGTCGATGATTTCTGCGCTGCACTCTTCACCTGCCGCCATCAGGCTGTCCTGCACCCACTGGGCGATTTGCGGGCCAATACGGCCTTGTCGAACACTGCCAATAACGATCTGTATTTTCATTGATTACCTTACGATGAGCCGAAAAAGCACGCTGCCCATAAACACCCCGAACGCGCCGATAATGCCGGTTAACGTGGGCGGTGCAGGCAAAGGCACGCGCAGCCATGAGAACAGCAGGCCAACAAATAGGCCCGCGCCGAGCGCCAGCAGCATCTGCATCACTTAGCCCCAAGCCTGATTTAACTGAGCCGACGCGGCCTGCACTTTGTCGATAAACCGCGCCATCTGCTGGCGAATAAACTCGACGCTGCGCGGGTCGGTCAGGCGATTATCCTCGACCTTCTCCCCTATGTGCGGGATGGCAATTTCCCCCATCGGCACGAAGTTACAGTGCATCGAGGCCAAGGTTTCGCGCAGCTGATATTGCGCCCGCACGCCGCCCAGCGCGCCCGGCGAGTGGGTAATAAAGAACACGTATTTGTGCAGCATCGGGCTGTTAAAGGCCGGGCGCGAGAGCCAGTCCAGCGTGTTTTTCAGCACGCCCGGAATGCCGTGGTTAAACTCCGGCGTGACGATAAACACCACGTCGGACTCACTGACCAAGGCACGAGCGTTGATCACCGATTCCGGCAAGGCGTTGCGCTCAAGATCTTCGTTGTAATGCGGCAGCGCGCCGATATCGATGTTGTGCAGCGAGCCGCCTGCGGGCAGTTGCTCCGCCAGCGTATTCATAATCATGTGGGAAAAAGAGCCTGCGCGCAGGCTTCCGGCAATTCCGGTCACTTTCAAGGTGGTCTTCATGTTCACTCCAGTCAAGGCACTTGGTCAGTTGATGAATGAAGTTTATAAGCAATAAATATTAGTTTCTTTCGCTAATCCGCCAATGTGTTTTTCCCGATTGCCAATCGTCTGCCTATTGCCTAATCAAGGCAGCTTTGCGCGCCATTTCAACCCGTTGATGCCCTGCACGATTCGCCGCAAACAGGCTTCGCAAGCTAACTCGCATAATGTATAGTCCGCGTTTTACGGAGAAACCATGCTGACTAACTCATCTATTCGTCTTAACAAATACATTAGCGAGAGCGGCATCTGTTCTCGCCGTGACGCCGATCGCTACATTGAGCAAGGCAACGTTTTTATCAACGGTAAGCGCGCCGCCGTTGGCGCTCAGGTATTTGCCGGTGACGTCGTGAAGGTTAACGGTCAGCTTATCGAGCCGCGCGATGAAGAAGATTTAGTGCTGATCGCACTGAATAAGCCGGTGGGCATTATCACTACCATGGAAGAAGGCGAGCGCGACAACATCAGTGATTTCGTCAATCACAGCAAGCGCGTCTTCCCTATCGGCCGTCTGGACAAAGACTCGCAGGGGCTGATTTTCCTGACCAACCACGGGGATCTGGTCAACAAAATCCTGCGTGCTGGCAACAATCACGAGAAAGAGTACGTGGTGACCGTGAACAAGCCGGTGACCGACGAGTTTATTCAGGGCATGAGCGCCGGTGTGCCGATGCTCGGCACCGTGACCAAGAAGTGCAAAGTGAAGCAGGAAGCGCCTTTTGTCTTCCGCATTACACTGGTTCAGGGGCTTAACCGCCAGATCCGTCGCATGTGTAAGCACTTTGGTTATGAAGTCACCAAGCTTGAGCGCACGCGGATCATGAACGTCAATCTGAAGGGAATTCCGCTGGGTGAATGGCGTGACCTGACCGACGACGAGCTGATCGAGCTGTTCAAGCTGATTGAAAACTCTTCTTCAGAAGATAAACCGGCGAAGAAGCCTCAGTCCAAGCCTGCGGCCAAAAAGCCGACTGTCAGCAAGCCTAAAGTGGCCGAAAAACCCGACGGCAACGCCGCCTCGCGCAAGCGCTTTGCCCAACCGGGACGCAAGAAAAAGGGCCGTTAAGCCCTTTTTACTTTTCGCTGCTGACTGCTCGCTTTCAACACTCTCCGCCCGCCGCTCTGGCGGGCGACGTTCTTTAATTAGCACTTATTTAAAAAAAGAATAAGTTAAAAATAGAGAGCATTTCCGTCATTGGAATTGAATGCAAAGAGTAGATACTCAAATTAACAAACAAAAATCCTAACGAAATAAATGTCCATAATGAGGTCATTTAATTTCTTCCTCTGTTATTCCCTGAAGGCCCCTGAACCCTTTCAGCGCTCGTCCTTGAAACTCCGTATTGGCGCCAGTCCTCCATACTATGCGGCGGAAAAATATGCGCAATAGCAGCTTACACTCTTGGGAAATCTCCTACGCAACATAAGGAAAAATCTTGCTAAACCTGCGCGCAGCAAGGCTTGAGCGAATTTAAGCTTTAAGCTCATACCTAAATTCCGAATGCCATATTGAATAGCTCAGTTGCAAAACGCATAAAGCTTTTGGTGTTTTTAATAAATTTTTTGAAACATTAAATTCTTGTGTGGGCTGCCCTACAAACATTGGGGAAATCACTATTCCTAATGGTTGGAAAGAACTATCAAATCCATAGAATAATGCGGCTATCGCTTAATCATCTCCTTGGCTATCTTAATTATGAAACATTCAAAAAGAGGGTATGCAAGTGAGCGAATTAATTGATAACAAGAGCGAGTCATCTCCCGGGAAATGTCCGTTTCATCAAGCGAAGCCTACTGAAACTGCTGGCGGCGGGACAAATAATAGAGACTGGTGGCCAAGCCAGTTAAGAGTCGACATTTTAAATCAGCACTCCGATCGTTCTAACCCTTTAGGTGAAGATTTTGATTACCGTAAGGAGTTCCAAAAGCTCGATTACTACGCGCTTAAAGCCGATATCAAAACCCTGTTAACCGATTCTCAGGTTTGGTGGCCAGCCGACTGGGGCAGCTATATTGGGCTGTTCATTCGCATGGCGTGGCACAGCGCGGGGACCTACCGTTCTGTTGACGGTCGCGGCGGCTCGGGTCGCGGTCAGCAACGTTTTGCTCCCCTGAACTCTTGGCCAGACAACGTTAGCTTAGATAAAGCGCGCCGCCTGCTGTGGCCGGTAAAACAGAAGTATGGTCAGAAAATCTCTTGGGCCGACCTGTATATTCTGGCGGGTAACGTTGCGCTGGAGAATTCAGGTTTCCGCACCTTTGGTTTTGGTGCCGGGCGTGAAGACGTTTGGGAGCCAGATCAAGATATCAACTGGGGCGGCGAGAAAAATTGGCTTGAGCATCGTCACCCAGAATCACTGGCTCAGGGGCCATTAGGCGCCACCGAAATGGGCCTGATCTATGTTAACCCGGAAGGCCCAGAGCACAGTGGCGACCCGGCTTCCGCAGCCTCGGCTATTCGTGCTACCTTCGGCAACATGGGGATGGACGACGAAGAGACCGTCGCCCTGATTGCCGGTGGTCACACGCTGGGTAAAACCCACGGTGCCAGCTCCGCCGACCATGTTGGCGTTGACCCAGAATCAGCCCCGATTGAAGCTCAAGGCTTCGGCTGGAACAGCAGCTATGGCTCAGGCTCCGGCGCGGACGCTATCTCCTCCGGGCTAGAAGTCACTTGGACCCAGACCCCGACCCAGTGGAGCAACTACTTCTTCGAGAACCTGTTCAAATACGAATGGGTGCAGACTCGCAGCCCGGCGGGCGCGATCCAGTTCGAAGCCGTGGATGCCCCAGACATCATCCCTAACGCCTTTGATACGTCGAAAAAACACAAGCCGACCATGTTGGTTACCGACCTGACGCTACGCTTCGACCCTGAGTTTGAGAAGATCTCTCGTCGTTTCCTTAACGATCCGCAGACCTTCAACGAAGCCTTTGCCCGTGCTTGGTACAAGCTGACTCACCGCGATATGGGGCCCAAAGCGCGCTACATCGGGCCTGAAGTCCCGGCTGAAAACCTGATTTGGCAAGATCCACTGCCGGACGCCACTTATCAGCCAACCAGCGGCGATATCGCCTTCCTGAAAGAGAAGATTGCGGATTCTGGTCTGACCGTTAGCGAACTGACCTCGGTGGCATGGGCTTCTGCTTCTACCTTCCGCGGTGGTGACAAACGCGGTGGTGCCAACGGCGCGCGCCTCGCTCTGCTGCCACAGCGTGAGTGGGAAGTTAACGCCACGGCGGCTCGCGTGTTGCCAACGCTGGAAGGCATTCAGCAGCAGTTCCACAAAGCCTCTCTGGCCGACATCATCGTGCTGGCGGGTATCGTGGGCGTTGAGCAAGCTGCCAAAGCCGCTGGCGTCACCGTCGAAGTGCCGTTTGTTGCTGGCCGCGTCGATGCGCGTCAGGAGCAGACCGACGTGGACTCCTTCAACCTGCTCGAACCGCAGGCCGACGGCTTCCGCAACTACCTGAAAAACACCCTGCACGGCGCGACGGAAAACCTGCTGATTGATAAAGCCCAGCAGCTGACCCTGACCGTTTCTGAACTTACCGTGTTAGTCGGTGGTTTAAGAGCCTTGGGTGCTAACTTCGACGGCAGCAGTCATGGGATTTTCACTGACAAAGTGGGTGAACTGAGCACCGACTTCTTTAGCAATCTGCTCGACATGCGTAATGAGTGGAAAGCCATTGATGGCGCGAAGCAGCTGTTTGAAGGCCGCGACCGCGTGACCGGCGAAGTGAAATTCACCGCCACCCGCGCAGACCTTGTTTTCGGTTCTAACTCCGTCTTACGTGCTATTGCCGAGGTTTACGCCAGCGCCGACGCCAAAGAGAAGTTTGTGAAAGACTTCGTTGCCGCCTGGAGCAAGGTAATGCATCTGGATAGATTCGATATCTAGTTATTGTTCATCGGGGGATGTCACCATCCCCCTTTTTTACCGCCACAATGACCGATAGGAGTGACCATGCCCGCTGAAAAACTGGAACACAATCCGCAAAATCATCACGGCGAGCTGCGCGTTATCTGCACCAACTCTCTGGATCATCAGAGGATCACCAGCCTTTCGCAATTGGGCCTCTCCTTACAAGATATTGAAGCCATTACCGGGCTGAATAAGGCCGAGTTTCAGCATTTGGTGAGGGATTAGATCTTCTCCGCGATGCCTGCTTTTACTCCAGCAACTCAACTCCCTATTGCCCCCTTTCTGCGTTCCCTAGCCTTTGACTCGTAATGCAATCACCAACGCGGCCAGCAACATCACGATGCCGGAAATCATAAAGACCCCGCTGACGCCGCTAAAGCCAAACACTAACCCGCCCAAAGCCGCGCCGGCGGCGATGGAGGATTGCACAGCCGCAACCACCATGCCCCCTGCACTTTCGGCCTGATCGGGTAAGGATTGTGCTACCCAGTTTGACCACGCGACAGGGATGCCGCCGAAAGCCAGTCCCCAAAGTGCCACCAACAGCATCAGGCCCGTGGCTTCAATTGGCAGCAAAATCATTGCCAGCGCGGCTATGCCCACCAGCGACGGCATGATGATCAAGGTGGCACGCAGACTGCGCTCTATCACCCATCCAGCCAACAATGTGCCAGCAAAGTTGGCAATACCGAAGCCGAGCAACATCAGTGCCAAACCGTTGACATCAATTTGCACCACGCTTTCTAAGGCGGGCCGAATATAGGTAAAAAGCGCGTACTGCCCAGTGTGGGCTAAGACGCAGCCGAACATGCCCATGCTAATACCAGGCCGACGAAGCAGCTCTAGCACTGACGCGTTTTTTATCAGTTTTAGCGCCGCCATCTTTGGTAAGGCGCACCACTGGAAAGCTAGCGTGATCACCCCCACCGCAGCGGCAGCCACAAAAGCACTGCGCCAGCCATATAGCCCGCCGAGATAACTTCCGAGAGGGACAGCAACGACCGTGCCGACAGCAATGCCGCTGAAGATAATCGACAGCGCGCGCGGTACCCGTTTCTCCGGAACCAGACGCATGGCAACCGCCGCCGCCATGCTCCAGAATCCCCCCAGAGCTATCCCCAGCAGGATGCGCATGATTAAAACAATTGTCAGGCTGGACGATAAGGCCACCAGCAGATTAGAGACGATCATTAACAGGGTGAAACTCAGCAGTACCACGCGGCGGTCTAAGGTGCGCGTTAGCCTTGGCACCAACAGCCCGGCAAACAGCGCCACGACGGCGGTCACGGTGACGGCCTGTCCGGCCAGCGCCTCCGAAACGCCAAGATCAGTCGCCATCGGCGTCAACAAACTGGCGGGAAGGTATTCGGCCGTTAATAGCCCAAACACCCCCATCGCCAGTGAAAACACGGCCAGCCACGCGGCGGAGGCGGGTTCAATCTGGCCTGCCGCTACGGCATCACAACGGTTATTACTCATGTAAAACTTCCCTTAAAGAATCGTAGAGCGAAATTCTAGGGAGAAGGCTTGGGATGATCTATGATGGTCACTCCTGAATCTTTGACCCAAACGCCTAAAATGACGGAACACGAACAATTCGCGCTGTCGTCGGATCTGATAAGCGAGCTGCTGACTGGCATGCGCCTGCGCGGCGTGCGATATCGCCGCATTCAAACAGGGCCTGATTTTGGTTTGGAGTTTAAAAACCAGCCGGGCCATGCTTATTTCCACTTTTTAGCCGTGGGATCGGCCTTCCTGCGTACTCGCGATGGCACCCTACATTCACTTTCAGCGGGCAATGCGGTTTTGCTTCCACAAGGCAGTGTCCATCAGTTGCTCTCCGCCCCTGACCTGCCGGTACAGGGCATTGACACCCTAGCCGCCGCTCCGCTCAGTGATAATGTCAGTGGCGTGGACACCTGCCCAAGCACGCATTCCACCCCTAGCGCCGTCTTGTTCTATGGCTGTATGGAGTTTGATCTTGGCGGCATGCAGAGTCTGGGCAAACTGATGCCGGACATCATGGTTGCTGACGTTACGGGGGCGCGTTATCCCGACTTAGTGCCGATGCTTGACGCAATGAAGCGCGAGATTTGCGCCGGACGCATTGGATTTGCAGGCATTCTGGCTGGGTTAGCGGATGTCGTAGCAGCAATGATGGTGCGCGGCTGGGTTGAATGCGGGTGTGATAATGCCTCGGGTTTGGTGGCTGCTCTGCGCGATCCTCGGCTGGCTCGCGCTATACTGGCGCTACATCGGCAACCAGGTCGAGACTGGACCGTGGCCGAACTGGCAGCAGAATCCCATACTTCACGCTCAGTGTTCGCAGGTCGCTTTAGCGACACTATCGGCGTGCCGCCCTTGCGCTATGTGGCTGAGTTGAGAATGCGACTGGCAAATCAGCTGTTTATACAAGAAAGGCTGTCGATTGAAACCGTGGCTCAGCGGCTGGGCTATACCTCTCAGGCGGCGTTTAGTCGCGCGTTCAAACGCATTACCGGGCAATCCCCCGGTGCCAGTCGGCAGCTTTACCGCGAGTGACACGAGAAGGTTTGTTCCCACCCTCTGCTGCCGTTAAAATGGCGGTTATCGCACCCAACGTTAGGATTGGTGTATGCCTCTTTCCATTCAGTCTCTTGCTTCTATCGCCATTGATTTACAATCCGGCCTCACGCGGCGAGATCACTTTAACGTGTTAGTCAGCAGCCTGCGCAAGCTGCTGAAGTGCGATGCTTCGGCCCTGTTGCGGTTCGAACAGCAGCAGTTTCGGCCATTAGCCATTGATGGCTTGGCGCAGGACGTACTGGGGCGGCGTTTCTCTCTGGATCAGCATCCTCGGCTTGAAGCCATCGCGCGCGCCGGGCACGTGGTGCGCTTTCCCGAAGACAGCCATTTGCCAGACCCCTACGACGGGCTGATCCCCGGTCAGGATGAATTGAAGGTGCATGCCTGCATTGGCTTACCGCTGTTTGCCGATCAAAACCTGATTGGTGCCCTAACCTTCGACAGCCTGAACCCTCGCCAGTTTGACCAGTTTAGTGATGAAGAATTACAGCTTATCAGTGTGTTAGCCGCTGGCGCTTTGAATAACGCGCTGCTGGTTGAAACGCTGGAAAAGCACTCCCTTCCTGAGTTTGTGCAGCAAATCAGCACCCGCCGTGAGGGGGATGAAATGATTGGCTCTTCCCCCATCATGCAGCAGCTCAAGAAGGAGATAGGCATTGTTGCCGGTTCGGACCTTAATGTGCTTATCGCGGGCGAAACCGGCGTGGGGAAAGAGCTGGTTGCCCGAGCTATTCATCTTGGCTCATCGCGCGCCTCCAGCCCCTTGGTTTATCTAAACTGCGCGGCGCTACCAGAAAACGTGGCAGAAAGTGAGTTGTTTGGGCACGTCAAAGGCGCCTTTACCGGCGCCATTCAACATCGCGTCGGCAAGTTCGAGCTGGCGGATAACGGCACGCTGTTTCTGGATGAAATAGGCGAACTCTCTTTATCGCTACAGGCCAAATTACTGCGCATCATCCAGTATGGCGACTTGCAGCGGGTCGGCGATGACAGCATGAAGCGCGTCAATGTGCGCATTCTGGCAGCGACCAATCGCGACCTCAAGCAGGCCGTGGTCAGCGGTGAGTTCCGTGCAGATTTGTACCATCGATTGAGCGTATTCCCTCTGCTGGTGCCACCACTGCGCGAACGCATTAGTGATATTCCCCTGCTGGCTGGTTTTTTCTGCGAGCGTTATCGCGTGAAACTCGGGCTGGCGCAGCTCATTTTAAGCGCCGGAGCCTTGAAGGCGTTGGAGCACTACCCGTGGCCGGGCAACATTCGCGAGTTAGAACATGCCATTTACCGTGCTGCCGTACTGGCCCGCGCGACGCAAAATAGCCCAGTAACGGAGTTATTACCCCTGCATTTCAATCTAGCGAGTCAGGCCGAGACGGAGATGCAAGAAGCCTCCCTGTCGCCCGACATCATGATGCAAAACGATCTGGCGGCCATGACCCATCAGTTCCAAAGAGAGGTGATCCAAAAGGTACTGGCCGAATGCAATATGAACTGGGCATTAACGGCCAGAAGATTAAATCTCGATAGCGGTAATTTGCATCGTTTGGCAAAACGACTGGGAATGAAATAGAGTCGACGTCTTCTGGTGAATTAAATCTCGCGTTTTTTCGCCAGAAGCGTCGCAAAGCGCAGTTTAATTCTCTCCCCGTTGCTGTCTACTTTATGCAGTTGCCCGACATCCTCGTTATATTTTATGATTTCCCAATGCTCATAATAGTTTTTAAGCTCTCCCGGTTTAAAGGTGAATGGGAATGGCATAACGCACGGGTAATCTGGCGTATCCATTGCAGCAACAATCAAATTATAGCCACCGGGCAGCGTGTGAGTTTGCATATTATTAATCAGCGACGGAATGCTGTCTGGCTGCAGGAACATTAATACTACGGTTGAGAAAATAAAGTTATACTGCTCGGCTAATTGCAGCTGGTTTAAATCCCGAATATCAGCCGTAATATTGGCCAACCCTTCCAGAGAAATAATCTCATTCACCCGCGCGATGCTGTCGGCATTTTTATCCCAAGCCGTCACATCAAAACCTTTTAGGCTGAGATACAGCGCGTTGCGCCCGACGCCGCAGCCCAAGTCCAGCGCACGCCCTGCGGGGATCAGCTCTGCGGCGGCAACCACTTCAGAGTGCGTCGGCGTTAGTTGGTACTTGTGATGGAAATACTCTTGCGCGTTACTGTTTTGCATATCATGTCCTTTATTTTTATGCCAAAACGCCTACCCGACAGGCTAGGCGTTATTCATTCATCTATTATTTTTTGGTATTAACCACGGTTCCTAAGCCTGAACCTTCAAGAATGGCTTCTGGCTCCGCAAAGAAATCAATATTAAAATAAGTATCGTCGGTCATTAACTCAATATGATGCCACTTCTGCGGTGGCGAAATACCGAATGTCCCAGCTTTAATAATTATCTCCATATCAGGCTCCGTGCTTTGTGCATCGGCAAAGCCAAAGTATTTTACTGCGCCCTGCATCACGGACAGCCGACCATAAACCCCTGCTTTAGTATTATGGTGGGTTAATAATGCTTTAGGCACCGAGTTTTTATCCCAAAACGGTGTAGCACGGGTATGAAGGTAATGTGCTGGAATACTATGTTTCATCATTAAATCTCCTATCAGGCTGGATAGACTTTAAAGTCAAATCTGTAAAGTCTTTAATAAGCCGAAGGCCTGCTTCATGTGATCTTCACTGACAATAAAAGCCCGTAGCTGCTGTTGCTGATCAAAACCTTTGGCAATCATGCCCTGAGTTTCGCTCGTAATGGTCCACTGTAAATCATGACGCTGGGTTTCCCCGGCGAGATGCAGAGGCATGTTGGGAGTTTTGATTTTCACCAGCATGGCGGGCAGTTTTAGGTTATCGCTGGCCCCCAGTAAATTCTTGGCTAAGGTCATGGCGCTGAACTGGATGGGTTGCAGGAATGGCAGCAATTTGCCTTCGATTTCCGCGCAGTCGCCCAGCGCATAAACACCTTCTGCCGAAGTCTGCAAACGGGCATCCACCACAATCCCCCGATTAACCTGCAACCCCGCCTGCTCGGCAAGCTGGATATTAGGTCGCAGGCCAATGGAGGACACCACGGCGTCCGCGAGAAGTTCGCGACCATTACTTAAGGTGGCAAGCCATGCCCGCTGATGAGGCTGAAGGGAGACAAGCTGCTGATTGAACACCAGCTCGACACCCATTTGCTGCAAGCAAAATTGCAGGCGGCTACTCGCCTCCACGGGCATCAGTGAAGACAACAGGCTGCACGACTTATCAATTACCGTCACCTGCTTGCCCGCCCGACACATGTCCATTGCCAGCTCGCTGCCAATCAATCCCCCGCCTAGAATCAGCACCCGCTTGGCTTGCAGCAGCTGTTCTTCGCACTGGCGATACTCCTGCTGACTGTTGAGGGTCAGCATATGCTCGTGACCAGAGATCGGCGGCACGATGGCCGAGGCCCCGACGGCAAACACCAGCTTATGGTAGTGCCAGCAGCTCTCGCCGCTGGACAGGGTTTTAGTGGTGGTATCAAGTGACGTGATGCGCGTATTCGGGTGCATCTGCACGTTATATTGCTCGGCAAAGCTGGCGGAGGAGTCCCGCGTCAGTGCGTCCGCCAACTGATTCTGGCTAATCACATGGCTCAGATCCGGCTTGTTGTACTCATCACAGTTGTCGGCGGCAATCAGCACAATCGGCACGTTAGCATCTTGTTTTCTCAGGTTTTTAACCAACTGGCGTGCCGCGAAACCCGAGCCGATAATCACAATCTGATCACTCATTTTGCCTCCGGCTTGATAGGGTCAAATACCTCTTTCCCCATCGCACATTCCGGGCATAAGAAGTTATCCGGCACCTCTTCCCAACGCGTGCCTGGCGCGACGTCCTGCATCGCCTCGCCCTCTTTCGGGTCGTAAATCCACAAACAGACGCTGCACTGCATGCACGGGCCTAAATCTTGCTCGGCGGCGTTGTTTTCCACCGCACTTGGCGCGGTTTGCGGAGTTGTCGGGGCGACTTCTGGCAGAGCCTCCAAGGCCCATTGGCGAGCGATATTACGCCCATGCTCGCGGCATACTTCCAGATTATCGCGGTCGGGCCGCCACTTGGTTTTCAGCGCCAGCGTGGTCTCAAAACCACAGTCCATCAGGCGAGTTTGAATGCGGTCCACCGCGCCGCCGTTCCAACCAAAGCTGCCAAACGCCGAAGCTTTTTTATTACGAAAACGCAGACCTGCCAGCTCTTCCAGCATCCCGGCGACCTTAGGCATCATCACGTTATTCATGGTGGAAGAGCCAACCAGAACGCCTTTCGAGCAGAACACATTGGTCAGGATTTCATTCTTATCGTGGCGGGCAACGTTGAAGATTTTCACCTTCACGCGCGGATCCGTTTCATTAATGCCCTGAGCAATGGCGTCCGCCATCATGCGCGTGTTGTTGGACATGGTGTCGTAGAAAATGGTGATGCGGTCTTCCTGATAATCCGCCGCCCACTCAAGGTATTGGTGAACAATTTGGGTCGGGTTATCGCGCCAGACCACGCCGTGGGAGGTGGCAATCATATCTACAGGTAGATTAAAGCCGAGGATTTCGTGGATTTTCGGCCCAACCAGGCGGCTAAACGGCGTCAGGATATTGGCGTAATAGCGCTGACACTGCTCAAAGAGCTCGTTCTGGTCCACTTCATCATTGAACAGATGTTCATCACAGTAGTGCTGGCCAAAAGCGTCGTTGCTGAACAGCACCGCGTCGCCGGTAATATAGGTCATCATGCTGTCCGGCCAGTGCAGCATCGGGGTTTCGACAAAGATCAGCTGTTTGCCATTACCGATGTCCAGCGTGTCGCCCGTATGCACAATGTTGAAATTCCACTCGGGGTGATGATGGTGACCGTTAATGGAATCAACGCCGTTTGCCGTACAGTAAATCGGTGTGTCGGGGATATGAGACATCAGCTCGGTCAGTGCCCCGGCGTGGTCCTCTTCAGCATGGTTAATCACAATGAAGTCCAGCGTGCTGAGGTCGATTTCCTCCGCCAGTTTCTGCACAAACTCGCGGCTGAATTTATGATCAACGGTATCGATTAAGACGGTTTTCTCTTCACGGATTAAGTAGCTGTTATAACTGCTGCCTCGCAGGGTTTTGTACTCTGTGCCGTGAAAATCGCGGACTTCCCAATCACGTTGCCCAACCCACTGGATGTTGTTTTTTACCTGAATCGCCATCTTCTCTACCTTTCAATAATTAAGGGACTTGTTGGTATAGAGATAGCAATCCACGTGCCAATATTTATTTCATTGAATTTTAAGGTTTTTTATTTTAATGGTGTCGAAATGACAGTTTATAAAAAATGTCAATTTGACTATATAGTGTCTTTTTGACAGTCAGCTAACCCACAGCGGGATGCTGTCTCAGAAGTTCGCCACTGCGCTCCCCACTAAATTCCCTTTGCTGACAACGCCTTTATCCAAACGGCTCTAAATCGACTTGATCCATCATGCAGATCAATAATACTGTATATAAACACAGTTACCGTTGAGAGTAGAATCATGGAGTTTTTCAAGCCTGCGGACATCCGCGCCGTGTCAGAGTTGCCGCTGTTCATTGATCGCGTTCCCTGCGGGTTTCCTTCCCCCGCTCAGGACTATGTTGAGCAGCGCCTTGACCTGAACAATCTGCTGGTGAGCCACCCTAGCTCGACCTATTTCATTAAGGTAAGCGGCGACTCTATGGTTGATGCGGGCATTAAGGATGGCGACATGCTGATTGTCGACAGCTCCATCAAAGCCGAGCACGGCGACATTATTGTGGCCGCGCTGTCCGGGGAATTCACGGTTAAGCAGTTGATGGTAAGACCCTTTCTGCACCTGAAACCGATGAATGCGGCACACGCCATCATCCCGATCACCGAGCCGGATCAGTTTGAAATCTTTGGCGTCGTGAAGCACTCCATCATGACCTTGAGGCGCTAATGTTCGCACTCGTTGATGTGAACTCGTTTTATGCTAGCTGCGAGACGGTATTCAGACCTGATTTGCGCGGCAAACCAGTGCTGGTTCTCAGCAATAACGATGGCTGTGTGATTGCTCGCTCAGCCGAAGTTAAAGTCTTGGAGATCCGCACCGGCGCGCCTTACTTCAAAATAAAAGATGAAATAAAGAAGCATAAAATCCACGTATTTAGCTCTAACTATGCGCTGTACGCGGACATGAGCAGCAGAGTGATGACCACGCTGGAGGAGCTGGCGCCGTCGGTTGAGATATACAGCATTGATGAAGCTTTTCTTGACCTGACCGGGTTTCGCAACAGCCGGAGTTTGGAAGAGTTCGGGCGGGAGATCCGGGATCGCGTCAAGCGCGACACGCATCTGAACGTGGGTGTCGGCATTGCTCCCACCAAGACCTTGGCAAAGCTGGCCAACCACGCGGCGAAGAAGTGGCCGCAAACGGGCGGCGTGGTGGACCTGTCAAACGTCGAACGTCAGCGAAAACTGCTGGCGCTGACGCCGGTTGAGGACGTATGGGGCGTGGGGCGACGCATCAGCAAGAAGCTGAACGCCATGGGTATCCTGACGGCTAAAGACCTGTCGGAGCAAAGCACCTACGTCATTCGTAAACACTTCAACGTGGTGCTGGAGCGCACGGTGCGGGAACTGCGCGGAGAGCCCTGCCTTGAGATGGAGGAGTTCGCGCCTACTAAACAGCAGATCGTCTGTTCTCGCTCCTTTGGTTATCGCGTCACGGAGTATGCCGATATGCGCCAGGCGGTCTGCGCCTATGCCGAACGGGCCGCCGAAAAGCTGCGTGGCGAAAAACAGTACTGTCGGCAGATTGCCGTATTTGTCCGCAGCAGCCCGCATGCCGTTGGCGAAACCTTTTACGGGAATCAGGCGATGGGCAAGCTGTTAACGCCTTCAAACGATACGCGCGATATTGTCCGTGTTGCCATGAATGCCCTTGATAGCATCTGGTTGGACGGGCCGCGATATATGAAAGCCGGCGTGATGCTGGGGGACTTCTTCAGTCAGGGCATCTCGCAACTGAACCTGTTTGACGAATTCAAGCCACAGGCCAACAGTGAGGCACTGATGCGCGTCGTCGATGGCCTGAACCAGAGTGGCAAAGGCAAATTATGGTTCGCAGGACAAGGCATCCAGAAAAGCTGGGCAATGAAACGTGACATGCTTTCCCCTGCTTATACCACCCGATACGCTGACCTGCCGGTGGCGAAATAGCTACCCCGCGTTTGCAGCCTTGGTGTCGGGTTATCTTTTCGAGCCGTTAACGACCAATGCTTTTGCTCTGTGCGAAGGTTTCCGCCAATAAATCAATAAAGGCTCTTAACCTCCCGGTGACATAGCGCCTGCTGGGATAGAGACACCATAAAATCAACTCAGGGTCTTCACTCACCCCCAGAGAAATTAGCCGATTTTCTTTGATGTCATCGGCGACTAAGGCTTCTGGCAGCAGCGCGGAGCCGAATCCTGAAATAAGGGTAGAACGGGTGATAAACGGAGACGAGATATACAGCTCGGTGTTCACATTGAACTCTCTTGGCTCCCCTTCCCAGACAGTGCTGACCTGAGTGGGTTGCCAGTGGGTTCCGATGCTGATGAATGGCAGCCCGGTGACAGGCTCTGCCGCAGCCAGCCTCTCTCTGTATTGCGGTGAGGCGACAAAGACTAGCGTCTCGCGGAATATTTTTACGCCGATCATCTCTTCATCCACCTTGGGATTTACCCGAAGAACGGCGTCAAAACCCTCGCGAATAGGATCCACCAGTCGGCTGTCAGCCACGAGTTCCAACTCAACCAATGGATAAAGTTCTCTATAACGCGCAGCCGCTTTACCCAAAATATCAAAGGCGATAACGGGAGGAACGCTAACGCGCAGTTTTCCCGAAGGGCTGGCGGTCTGTTCCATCATGTCCGTTTTGATGTCGCTAAGCTCGTTCACCAGCGGCTTTACCCGCTCGAATAGCATCGCCCCTTCTGAGGTCAAGGCGAAACCGGTGTTGGTGCGCTCAAACAAGCGGGTTTGCAGTTCATCTTCCAACTGGCGGATCCGCCGCGAAATAGAGGCTTTAGGCGTCACCGTTGCGCGACTTGCCGCGCTGAAGCTGCCGTGGGTGATCACGCTGATGAAGTCCTGCAAGGCATCCATATTCATATGCTGTCTCATTTTCGGTACGCAGTGTTCATAATTTAGCATCTTATTAATTATTTTTGATACGGGTACAGTTTGAAAATAACTGAGGAGATCAAAAATGAATAAGCCACTTGCAGCCGTTATGTACCGTTATGGTGCCCAGGACACGATTAAAATTGAGCCAATCACACGGCCTAAAGTCTCTCCCGGCAAAGTCATTGTAGAAATCAAAGCCGCGGGGATTAACCCTCTTGATTGGAAACTGCGTGACGGAACATTTAAGAATATCTTTCCATTAGTCCTGCCCTGCGTTCTGGGTGTGGAATTTGCCGGAAATGTGATTGAAGTGGGCGAAGGCGTCACGAGCTTCAAGGTAGGCGATCGCGTCATTGGGAAGTCGCTTAACTATGGTGCATTTGCTGAAATTATAGAAACTACGCCGGACCTGTTAGTCCCTACTCCCGATAATTTAGACGACAGCATCGCGGCAACCCTGCCGGTGGCTGGCCTGACGGCGTGGACCGGGTTATTTGATATCGGCGCGTTGAAGTCCGGGGAAACAGTGTTGATTCAAGGCGCGGCCGGTGGCGTAGGTTCTTTGGCCGTTCCATTGGCGCAGCGCGCCGGGGCAAAGGTCATCGCCACGGCATCGAGAAAGAACAAGAGTTATGTCAAGTCATTGGGAGCCGCGGAGGTCATTGACTATAGCGACCCTGAGGCTTTAGCGCAGTTAAAAGACGTCGACCTTATTCTTGATTTGGTTGGTGGGAAACCCCTGACAGCTCTCTGGAGTGCTCTATCACCGAACGGCCGTATTGCGAGTGCGGTTGCGGTTGATATCGCCGGAAAAAAACCAGACGGCCAACCGGGCAAAGGGACTTTTTTCCAAATGAAATATAACGCTGCCGTATTGAGTACTATTGCAAGAGATATTGCTAAGGGTGAAATCCCCTACACGCCACCCAGGGAGTTTTCTTTAAATGATGCCTCATTAGCATTGGATTCCGTTAAGAGCGGAGTCTATCGAGGTAAAACCGTATTACGCATGAAAGAATAAGCCTTATATAAAATCACACTTATTTTCATGTCAAAAAAGCCAACAGTAAATCATTGTTGGCTTCAACGTTTTATTAAAAATGCAGCGTTATCTATAGAGGCGAGAAAAATGACCCGGGTAATTCAATTTAATCGTGTCGGTGAGCCAGATGTACTGGAAATTGCAGATATAGAGCTTCCTCCCCTCGCCGCCGATGAAATCAGCATTAAGGTCAAGGCTATCGGCTTGAATCGGGCTGAGGCGCTACTGCGTCGCGGTCAATATGCCTTTCCTCCGGTATTTCCGCAGCGAATGGGTTATGAAGCGGCTGGCGTTATCGACGCCATTGGCGCAGAAGTAAAAGGCTTTATTCCGGGCGATGCCGTGAGTGTTATCCCGTCACTGGATATGGGCAAATGGCCCACCTATGGTGAAACCCTTCATTTCCCGGCCAGCAATGTGGTGAAACTTCCAGAAAACTTATCTTGGGAGCAGGCAGCCTCGGCATGGATGCAATACATCACGGCCTATGGCGCACTGGTTGATGTGGCAAAAATCACCGCTGGCGATTATGTGGTGGTAACGGCAGCGTCCAGCAGCGTAGGGATCGCCGCGATTCAAATCGCCAACATGCTGGGTGCAGAGGTGATTGCCACCTCAAGAACCGAGTCTAAACGCCAGGCGTTACTGGATGTCGGTGCATCCTGGGTTGTCACCTCTCAGGGTGAAGAAAGCGTGGCCGAAGTGAAAGAGATCACCGGAGATAAGCCACCGCGAGTTATCTTCGACTGCGTTGGCGGCGAAGGCGTGATCAGGCTCGCCGAGATGCTGGCACCCGGCGGCACGCTAATTGAATACGGGAACCTTAGTGGCGAAATCACGCCCTTCCCGGCCAGTTTAGCTATCCCAAAAGGTCTCACCATCCGGGGATATGCTTACAGCGAGATTGTCGGTAATCCGGCACGCCTCGACAAAGCGAAACTGTTTATTTTGACGGCGCTGAGTCGCGGCGAATTAAAGCCGGTTATCGCCAAATCCTTCAAGTTTGAACAGATCGTTATGGCACATCATTACCTCGAAGCTAATGCCCAACTCGGCAAAATTGTTGTCACGCTTTAAGTGAAGATGAGGGCTTAGCCCCTTGCCATCAGGAGTCAATAATGAAAAAAGAAAAAGAGATCGTTGCCGTAATTACCGGCTCAAGCAAGGGCATCGGTAAGGGGATCGCCAAAGAACTGGGCCGCAAAGGTGCGATTGTCTATGTTACCGGCCGCGACCGAGAATCCATCGACAATGTCGTTAGTGAAATAACCCAAGCCGGTGGTCAAGGCATTGGCGTGGTTTGCGACATGTCTAAAGATAAACAGATAGAACGCCTGTTTAAACAGGTGGAGAAAAAACACGGCTATCTCAATATTCTGGTCAATAACGCCACGTCGCTGAATAGCCAAATGGGCGTAAAACCCTTCTGGGAAGCGACTATCGACCTTGCCAATATATTGGATGTAGGTTTGCGCTCTCACCATATTGCGACTTGGCATGCGGCGCGCTTATTACTTGCCGGTGAGCGCGGATTGATCGTCAATATCTCCTTCTATGCCGATGCGAAAGTCCATGACCCGGCCTATTACGCCTCAAAAGCGGGCTTGGATAAATTGGCGGCCTCCTACGCCGAGCACTTCGCGCCTTTCAACGTTTCCGCCGTCTCCCTTTGGCCCGGTTTCGTGGCGACAGAGACCATGGTTGAGCTTGCTGACTCAGACCCCAAAACCCGCCACCTCCGTGACACATTAGGCTTTGAAAGCCCTGAGTTTTGTGGTCGCGTCGTGTGGGGACTGTTTAATGACCCGAATCTAAAAACCTTGTCGGGAAGTACCCTACTGACGGCTGAAGTGGCTAAACATTATAATATTACCGATAACAATGGTTACTTACCCAACTCCTTACGTCATTTATATGGTAGCCCTCCCGCCAATCACGATGCCTTAAATAAATAGTCGTGGGCGGAACACAGTAAGACTTAATTAACTAAAAATATCATTAATGCATTAATTGTTCGGCCGCAGCGTTATTTAACTACGTGCCGAGCATTTTAATGCCTTTATTCCAAAATGTAGTGAGGAAACAGTAATGTCTATAAACGCAAAGTTTAACGACTTGATCGCTAATAAAGTCTTTTACGGTTTAGTGTCTGTCTTTATGCGAGTGGTGCTTTCATCCGTTTTCATTATTGCCGGTATTGGTAAACTTTCAGCATACAAAGCGACCGGCGAATATATGGCCTCAATGGGCGTGCCTGCCGCGCTGCTGCCTTTGGTTATCTTAACCGAGTTGGGCGGCGGTCTGGCTCTTTTAGTGGGCTACCAGACCAGAATTGTCGCCATTCTGTACTTTGGGTTCTGCATCATCTCAGGGCTGATTTTCCATAGCGGCCCCGACATGCAAAGCCAGCTGATGCTGATGAAGAACGTCACCATGTCCGGCGGCTTTATCGCCCTGTTCCTCCTCGGCGCTGGCGGCTTTAGCGTGGATAACAGAAACGCTCGTTAGCAGTAGAAAGAACAAATTTGAAATGGAAAACAGTTGGCAGCATATAAAAACTGCCATCTGGATTTACTCTCCCCGAATGCAATTTATCAGCGCCTTTAGCCCCCTTGAGACATGCCGATGCCCCGAATAGTAGAGGGACAATCCGGGGTATTCAGGGCACCAGTCGTCTAATACACGTTCCAGCCTGCCATCGGCAATGGCCTTGAGCGCCAAGTGCTCTGGCACAAACGCAATGCCAATTCCGTCTATCGCCGCGTCGACCATCATCGGTTGATCCGTCAGGGTCAGCGGGCCGGTGACGTTCATCACCTCGGCATGACCATCACGTTCAAACTCCCAGCGATAAATAGCCCCACTGTCGAAACGAAAGCGAATGCAGCGATGCTCCAATAGCTCTCGCGGCGACGTTGGCCTGCCCCACGTGGAGAAATAACGGGGTGAAGCGACGGCGGCAAATCGCACCGGCCCGGTCACCCGTATGGCAATCATATCTTGTGGCACATCCTCCGCCAGACGAATACCGGCATCGAAGCCGTCGGCGACGATATCACTGAGCTTGCCATCGCATATGATGTCGAGATGGACCTGCGGATACTTATCTAAGAATTGCGCCAAAATGGGCAGTAAAACCAGCCGTACCCCGCCCTCGCTGGAGTTGATTCGCACCACGCCTTTCGGCGAATCACGAAAATCATCAACCTCCTCCAACGCCTGAGTGATCGAACCAAACGCCGGAGATAGCTGAGAGGAGAGCTGCTCGCCGGCATCCGTTAAGGACACGCTGCGCGTGGTGCGGTGAAATAGTCGCACGCCAAGGCGCTTTTCCAGATTTTTAATGGCATGGCTGACGGCGGAAGGCGTCAGCTCCAACTCGGTGGCTGCCACACGAAAACTGCGGTGCGTGGCGACAGCCAGAAAAACGGTCAGCGCGAACAGGTCATTGCTTTTAAACGGTGGGTTTAGGCCCATATAGCCTCAACTGAGGGGTGTCATACACTTAAAAGTAATGGCTAGCGTGACAAAAAACTACCCATTGCGCTTAAATCAGGCCAGCCACCGGCTAGCCTGCGATCCTCAACCTACGGGCTAACCCTGAGGAGTGAACACTCCACGAAAACGCATTTTCCCCGAGGAAAGGCGGGCATAGGCTTCTTGCGCTTGATCGAGGGTGTAAGTCTCAACAATCGGCTTCACTTTACCTTGGGCTGCAAGGTTTAGTACTTCACTGAGATAATGCTGGCCGCCGTGAGTGGAGCCGATAACCTGCTGGCGCATCATGTGGAACGGCACGCCTTCCGAGGAAATACTGAAAGGTTTGCTGAAATCCAATCCACAAAGGACGACCCGCCCATCAACTCGCAGCCCGGCCATGGCTTCCTGTGCAGAATCAAAATCATTGGTGGTGACCAGTAAAATGTCCGCCCCGCCGATCTCCTTCAACTCTTTACCGGAACTCACAACCTGATCAGCCCCCAACTGCTTGGCTAACGCGTGTTTATCTGCTGAATGCGTGATAGCAATGGTGTTAAATCCACAGGCTCGCGATAGCTGCAAAGCCACGTGTCCCAACCCACCGATACCTAAAACGGCAATCTTCTCGTGAGGTTTTGGGGCGGCATCCCGAATACCACTCCACGTGGTGTAACCCGCGCACATCATCGGCGCTGCATCAACGTAGGATAACCCTTCAGGCAGCAATACCGTGCCTTCCGCCGAGATAGCGATGTACTCGGCATGCCCGCCCTGAGCCACAAACCCCGTGGTCCTTGGTGAAACGCAATTCATCGCCGTTTGCCCGGTCAAAGGACGGTTTTCACGGCAGTAGTCACAGCGCCCACATGAGGACTGCACCCAAGTGGTGCCCACCCTGTCGCCGACTTTTCTGCTGTGAACGCCAGCGCCAACTTCAACCACTTCCCCCACCACTTCATGTCCGGGCGTCTGCGGGAAGATGTCGCCGCCGTAGCCCTCGGTTGACCACACGTCGGTGTAGCACATACCCGATGCATGGACTTTAACTAATACCTGCCCCGGCTCAGCTTTTGGCATAGGGACTTCCCACACTTCCCATGGGAGGCCTGCCCCGGTCATCACGACGGCTTTCATCTTCTTTTCCATGCCTAACTCCTGTGCTAGTGACGTGACCATTAATCTGCTCACGGATAGCAACAGCTTAAGACTCAACAGACAGGGGAACAATCCGAGCTAATTCACTGAAATAATGAATGGGGTTCATTAATAGGAGGCGGGGTTTAATGCAATTTAACTTATATTAATGTCCGCTTTGAGCGAGGAGCGGAAGTTGGCATTTATTCTGCCAACTTAGGTGACGACTGCTGTTACCGGAGCGATTCACGCATCTATTCTGATTCTGACCCTAGTTCTCTGAGTTCAGCCACAACATTGCTACTTTTAGTTTCGTACTTCACACCTTTTATTGAGTGGATTTCAATACAGTCAAGACATAACTTCAGAAAGTCTTCCCGCGAGGCGTTATCCATAAACCATCCAAACTTAGTCCATATATCTTTTGGTGAATGATATATATGAGGAATCACGATGCTCTCATTATCTGAGTACTCCATCACAACTTCTGCTGCTAAATGTCTTCTTCCAGAGTCTTTAACGTGAGAATATTTATGGAATAATATTATGTTTCTGGATTTTGATTCGTCATCAGATATCGAAACCTGAGCAGAATCAAATAAAATACCATTTAAACCATATTTTGGTGATGTTGATAAATAATCAGCAATTGCTTGTGTTAGCAGATAACTGGTATCTGCCAGCTCAGGTACAACCGGCATCGTCAGTTTAAGTGAAAGATCTTTGATAAAGGAGATTCGTTCGTAACGTTCCAGATATCTTGAGTCAAATCGACTAAGCCCATGAACACTAATATCTTTAAGAATGCTAAGATCTAGCAGCTGAATATCGCGAGTTAACATAAATGTTGCTACCGCCACAAGACTCCCTACGGGCGGACGTACTTCAGAAATTGCATTTTCTCTTGACGTAGCGCCGTAGAAAACTGATATGCCTTTTGAATTCATTCTTCCAGAAGGAGCTAAATGGGATGGCGGTGGACCTAACTCATCTTCAGGGTTTGCGAGTGCTTTACCCAATGCTTCGTCTGACTGAAAGATTCGTCCTCTATATACAGATGTGCCAGCTTTAAATGTAATAAATGCGGATGGGTGATGCTCGAGGATGTAACCGAAGTTGTCCTCGAATTCGTTGAAAGCCTGTGTATTAAAGAACCGGTTGTTCTCCTTTAGATTTTTCTCCATTTCTCTCCAGCGGCCTGACACATCCCCAGTCGTTGATACTGCTGGAACAAAATGAGGCTCATCACCATGGGCACAGTAATCCGCGGTACGTGACCATTCTTCAGTCAGAATTTCAGATAGATCCTGAATAACATCATCATTTGATGAGATTTCACGTTTAAGGACTGAATGAAGATGCTCCCCTTCAATTTCCTCTTTGTTCTTGCTATATGTTCCAGGGCGATAATAATTCTCAATAAACCAGTCAGTTTTATTAGCCAGAGCCCCTAACGATATTGTTGTTTTTTTAGAGCCACAATAATCACACGGCTCCGTAATGTCTCCTATAGAATCGATTATTTGATGCAGGGCGTAATCCTGCTTAATGCAGGAGCAACAAACTCTCTTATAATCCAACATTAAAAACCCCTTCGAGTGGGCTGAAATCGCTATGGACTATCATCTGATGCTCCCTTAGTCCTTAAATATAAATACGTCAGGAATGTAAATTTATCTGTTACTAGGGTGTCTGATCTCTGAAAGAATTACAGTGAGTTGTTCAAGAGACAAAGGTCGTCCCATATTGCTTTCAAAAGCCTTGTTATACACCTTAAGCATTCTGTCGTACCCATCAATGCTTGGGGAGTGGGAGTTTAAATATCGACCTTTAAACTCATGAAAACGGTCCAGTTTATTGATAATGAATTCTGCAGCAACCAGCAGTCCAGATTCATTATTTCCATCAAAACCGTTGAAACGCGGATTCTCACCAAAAGGTGCGGCATCATGTTGAAGTGTAGTTTTATCCTTTTCGCTCAGCTCAGCGTAACTATATTCGATAATGCTCCACATCTGCAGTATATCAAGTACATACTTGACATTTGAAGGCGTTTCTTGGTCTTCAAATGGAATGCCTGAAAATTTCCATGGAATAGCCCACGTTTGTTGATCAAAAATAGCCTCACGGATGAAATCGTGGTCTATGTCTCCCTCAACGCCATTTTTGTCGTACAAATCACATAGCATGAGGAGAATAAGTTTTTCACTGTCGCTAATTCGCATGTTCAGTTACCTTTAGGATTGTACGTAAAATCATCTGCCACGCGGCAAATTTCTGGCTGAAGAGATGATAGTTTTGAATATATTATACGACTTTCTTTAAGTTTATCACTAGGCACAATCGCATCCGACAAAGCTGAAATATGTGTTCTGATGTCTGTCGTAAATTCATCTATAGAGACGTTAATTTTCTCTGCTAGAGGTGAGCTTGAGAAGGTTGTCTGGAATTGTTCTAAGAACTGCTCGGTTTCATCAATAATGGGTTCCATTTTGATACCAACGATTTTATCTACGCTACAGCCTGGACCGACCGTACGCAGCATTTTTATTGCACTGCTCAGTGTCGTTTGAACGGTTCCTGCCAGCCTAACATGCCGCTGATGGTGGATTTGCTGCACAGCTGACTGCGCTTCAGACGCTGCCTGTCGCGAACGCCACCATCCCACAACTGAACCAATAGCACAGAGAATGGTGACGCCAGTTCCTATTCGAGATAGCAGGATGTCATCGAATTCCATAAAATGACCTGATTTAATTATCGACAGTAATATAATAATCGAATGCATGACTTTGTCATCTAAAGACATCCTGACCTGCTAGCATTGATTTACACTGGCTGGTACCAGCAACTTCCGCTTCTGGCACATAGCGGACCTACTAGGTCCGCGAAATGTCCGCTTTGAGCGAAGAGCGGACTTTCTGCTGGAGTAAATCCCTTTCGCGTATAATTTACATAATCTTTATTAAGCACGCAGAATGGATGACTGTATCATCGATCTCGTAAAGTTTCCGTGCTGCGCGAACTGAGAATGGATTATCGATTTTCTTGATTGTCTTTATTTCCCAAGCTAGCCAGCCGTCTTCATAATATGATGCACACGCTTGAAATATATCCTCTTGTCTAAATTCTCTGATTTCTCCCAAAGTAATTATGGCAACGGCAATTCCGTTTTCCTCTTGAACATCAGCAGTAAGGAAATTTTCATTTTCAACCAGTAATATCTCTTCCCCTGTTCGGACGTCAGGCTGCCATCGCCTTATTTCTAGCGTTTTCAGTCCATTTGCGATTTGTGTTCCAGCAGGACGGACTATAGAGAGTGCCTTCATTGGGTACCTATCAATTCTAGGTGATATATTGACTATAAATCATTATTACCGATAAGTCATATACTTAGAAGAGAGAGGGTTACACCAAAATTTAGATTTACTGGCCTGCTCCCGATTGATAAATACATCGAAAAGTAAGATATCTCAGCTCCTAGCCCACAGCAGACAAACACTTGACGCTGAGGGTCTGCTGAGAGCGAGGAGCGGAAGTTGGCAACTCCCACAACTACATGACCAACATTGAGGTGTTGTAATCAAGGAAAGCAGGTCATAGTCACTTTAGCTGTTTCAAGGGATAAGAGTTAGTGGTACTGGAACCGTCACTGTAGAGCTCGGTAATAATAATTTTTTTGCCATCAATAGCATATTTGACTGTACTGTCTGCAGGATCATCCCGCCAGCGACCTATGCTGTCAGGATTGTCAGATGCCCACATAACTTGATCACCTATAAGTTTGCACTTGATTGCCCAACGAGTGCCATCGTTCTGTCTGATATAATGTACGTAGGCAATACCTGATTCGACTTTATCCAGTTGCATGATCTTATGGTCACGACCAAACATTGCAGCAGAAGCAGCCTTGCAAACCTGACCTACTGTGACTTCAGAAGCATATACCGGCGCAGTAAACACCAGCGGAACAAGAAGTAAGAGTTTTTTCATAGGGATCAATCCATTTTGTTTATTTTCAGGAATAACGCTAAATATATTTCGGCAATCTAAAGCATTTCTTGAGGCTAATTTAGCGTTGCGATGACAGGACTGATTAACTTAGTCTCCCTAGCGCAATCTCAAACTCTACCTGACTGTCAGCTTTGCTCCTGCTGTGCATCCTCAACGTGGTAAGCAAACAAAATATCGGGCATGAGGCCAGTTTTCTCTATGGTTGTCAGCACGGACTGAGTAGACACGTCAGCGATAACCTTCATTGCCTCATCACGAATTTCAACATACGCAGGGTTATCTCGAGGCACAAATGGCTCAAGGAGGTGGGCAATCGCTTTACCGTTAACTGAGAGGCTGAATGTGCCAGCGGCACGATCCACATTCCAGATATAAATGAGAGGACCTAGTCCAATATCCTCGCAATCATCTTCGTTACTGATCCCCGGAAGATAGACGGGCATAGACAGCTTTTCATCACTCAGCGTCAGCGCAATAAACTGTTTTGCCGTGATTGAGGAACCTTGCCCAGGCTCAGTTTCAGGTGTTTTCTTTCTAAAGATTCCGAACATGCCTTTTCCTTGTTAGTGGTCAATTACAAAGATAATTATAAATCCTACAGTGCTAGATGATTAGATCAATGGAATGACCCATTCCCCGTTGAACAACTCAGATTATTGTTAGCCACTTCCACTTCTGGGCACAGAAGGAATTCATGCTCGGCAAAGTCCGCTTTGAGCGAGAAGCGGAAGTTCAGCCGATTTTTTTACACAGCTAGTTTTCGTGTTGACTTTAATTCTTTCACTGATGAGTGAGCATGGCACCTACCATAAACGACGGAAGCGTAACTGCGACCATTGTCATCAATTATCTGACAATGGCACTTAAAAGGCTCACCTGATGTTGAGCATCCATTCAAATGTTCGTGTTCAGCATTAACGTTAAAATCGATCGTAATGCTAGCTTCACTTATCCAAAAATCAGGGATTAATTGTTTTCTTAACAAATATGCGAGCATGGCTGCATAGTGGAGTACAACATAATGTCTCAGATTACAGTGGGGGTCACTCTTAGGAGGAGTAAGGGGAAAAACCATAGTGTTGAGGTTGTTATTAATAGCTAATGACTTTAGCTGGCCAATAGTCCAGAACCCTTTGAAATCGTTGTTACGGCTTACAAAGCTCTCATTAAGAGCATTGGCTATGCCTCTCAGCTCAACTCTACGTGCCATTGCCTTCCTCGATTACCTAGCAGAAATCATGATATCAACACTAAACTCAACTTATACCCCGCGCCAATCTTTAAAGTGCTTTTTGTGATTCTGAATAGTTACCAAATTATCAATATGTTTATCTTTTTACGATGTCAACTCTTGCCACAGGGCTGCTGTTGCAGCCCTGACAACCTTAGACTTCAATCGATTCAGAAATCTCTAACGCATCATCGACTTCAATGCCCAGATAACGGACTGTGCTTTCCAGTTTCTTATGGCCTAACAGAAATTGGATCACTCGGAGATTCTTAGTTTTCTTGTAAATCAGGTAAGGTTTTATTCTTCTCATGGAATGTGTGCTGTACAGCGAATCTTCGAGACCAAGCTTTTCTACCCATCCATGAAAAATACGGTTGTATTGCCGGGTTGAAAGGTATTGGCAAGAACCGACCCGAGATTGGAACAAGTAGTCTTTACTGTGCAAATTGCCCAGCTTTATTAGCGCTGCAACTGCTTCTCTTGTCCCTTTGGTTATCTCAAATTGGACGGGGCTACCGGTTTTTTGTTGTAACACCGTTGCTCTGCTCGAAACAGAACTGCCATATGCAACATCTGATACTTTGAGTTTTACCAGATCACAGCCTCGTAGTTTACTATCCAAAGCCATGTTGAATAAGGCTAGATCGCGCGTTTTGCCCTCTAGTTCAAGTCTGATTCTAATCCCCCAAATATGAGATATCTGAAGCGGTCTTTTTTGTCCGATGATACGCTCTTTGTTTCACGGTGACGTTTTCATGCTCAAACCTCCTGCGATGTGGGAGATTTAAGTATGATTGTCCCTTATGAGCGATAAGCAGAAATTGGCGCTTTCCCCCAAAAAAAGTGGCTTTAGAAACCACTGCCATTCAATGAGTAGTTGGCCAATGTTTTGTCAGCCTATTTTGGTTCATCAAAATATTCGTTTCCATCTTCATCCCTGTATCCTTGTAGTCCTGAGGCGAAATCAACAAAATATCCTCCTCCCAAATCGGCTTCGTGTTGTATTTGATTACCGGTAAAGTAGTTTCCGGCCGACATACTTAAATTATTTATAAGAGGTACAGAACGCTCCTCACACCATGAGGGTAACTCTTCTATAGAAGGCTTCTGATACGGATCAAATTTCTTATACACCCAATCAGCACACTGATAGCGGCTTATTCCGTCAAACAAAACTTCGTGAGTTACACATGACGAATAATACATTTCGATAAATGACTCCACTAAACAGGTTATATCCTCCGGATGTACAAGAAAACATTCACTTTTACTGCCAGTGCTAAAGTGAATTAGACGTACAAAATCAGGTTGAGATTCAAGATACGTCAAAAGTCTAGATTCAATCTCATGAACATCACCGTATATAATATTGTAAGCAGTATAAATAAAGTATCCTGGACACTGGGATGAAGTATGTCGGCTATGCGGACCACGGGTTGTTTTTCCAACTTTTGACCATTGGTGGTTATAGATATCAGCACCAACATATATCCAGTTATTGCTCATACAGATTCCTCACTATGAGAAAGAAACGTTCTGAACATTTTATCATTCAGTGATCTGCGTCCAAAGGATTAATACAGTGCGGACTTAGTAAAGTCCGCCTTTGGCACATAGCTGAATTTACCCAGCCCTATCACCACCACGGCCTTAATTAATAGAATGCAAAATTTAACCCAGCGGGATGTCCCCACCCCGCTGTGTAAACAGAATTAACCCATATTCGGCGTTTCTGCCTGTGGGGCAATTAAGCCCTTATTTCTTAAAGCTTGCCAGAAGCCCTGTGGGATGACTTCTGCCATTGCCTTGCTGTCTTCGATAAGGCGCGAAGGTCGGCTGGCGCCGGGGATCACTGCGGCGAACAGCGGCTCGGCCAGCGGGAATTGCAGCGCGGCGGCTTTAACATCTACCCCGTACTGGCGGGCGATGTCGTGAATGACTTTGACCTTCTCAAGGATCTCCGGCGACGCCTCGCTGTACTCAAAGTGCTTGCCGCCCACCAGCACGCCCGAGCTGTAAGGGCCTCCGGCGATAAACTCGGCGTTCTTGGCTCTCGCCTTGGCCAGCAATCTTTGCAGAGGTTGCTGGTGGTCGAGCAGCGTATAGCGGCCCGCCAGCAGGAAGCCGTCTGGGCGCACATCATCGAGATCCAGCAGCAGTTCGCAAGGCTCGACGCGGTTCACACCCAGCCCCCAGCCCTTGATAACCCCCTCTTCTTTCAGCCGAGAAAGTGCTTTAAAAGCCCCTTTGCGAGCAATATTGAAATGCTCGATCCATTCGTCGCCGTGAGCGTCCTGAGCCACATCGTGCACAAACACTAGGTCCAGACGGTCGGTTTTCAGCCGCTCCAGACTCCCCTCGATTGAACGCATGGTGGCATCTGCCGAATAGTCGGTCAGCATCTTGTTCTGGTTACCCAGCCCAAAAGCCCCGGCGCGAGGAGCAGTGTGCAGCTCGTCAGAAATGGGTCGCCCGACCTTGGTACTTAAGGTGTATTCACTGCGCTTATACTTCGCCAGCGCCTCGCCGAGTCGGCTTTCAGACAGGCCAGCGCCATACAGCGGCGCAGTATCAAAGAAGCGGATCCCCTGCTGCCACGCGGCTTCCACCGTTTCTGCGGCCTCTTCGTCAGACAGTGCGCGGAACATATTACCCAGAGGGGCGGTGCCGAAGCCAAGGCGGCCGATGATCTTGTCTTTTAAACTCATAATTTTCTCCAATGTGTGTTTCAGTCGCAGCCATAATAGATGTCACTTAGCATTTATACAATAGATGTTATATGACATTTATTTTGAGGGCGAAAAACACAATGAAGAAGGAAGCCGTGTCGGCAAGCAGATTGCCGACACGGGAGGCTGCGTTAAGCCAGTTGGCGAGTTGGCCGGAAGACGATTTCATTCACATCCATATCCTCGGGCTGCTCAATAGCGAAGATAATGGCGCGGGCGAATGAGTCAGCCGAAATAGCCGTAGACTGATAGAACCCCTGCATCCCCTTGGCGACGTCAGCCTCGGTAATGCTGGCGGGAAGCTCAGTGTCCACCGCCCCCGGCGACAAAATAGTGGTGCGGATATTCCAAGGTTTTACCTCCTGCCGCAGCCCTTCCGATAGGGCGCGCACGGCAAATTTGGAGGCGGAATAGACCGTGCCGTTGGGCATAATCTTGTGCCCGGCAACCGACGCCACGTTAACAAAATGGCCGGACATCTGGCGCTGCATGTGCGGCAGCGCCGCCGCGATGCCATAAAGCACGCCCTTGATGTTCACATCGATAGTGCGCTCCCAGTCTTCTATTTTTAGCCTTTCCAGCGCAGAAATGGGCATCAGCCCGGCATTGTTAACCATCACGTCAACTCGCCCGAAGGTCTGCACCGCGCTGTCCACCAGCCGTTTTACATCATCAAGGCGCGTAACGTCGGCCTCGACGGCAATCGCCCGGTGCCCTTCACCATTCAGCTCGTCCGCCAGCTGTTGCAGGCGTTCGATACGCCGCGCGCCCAGTACCAGACAAGCCCCCTGCTGTGCCAGTCGACGTGCGGCGGCCAGCCCAAGACCACTGCTCGCGCCGGTGATCACAATGACCTTGTCTTTGATGTTGTTGTTCATAGCAAGCTCCGAAAAATGATGTCAGAGCAGATGGTAGGTAAAAGAGTAGCAAGCCACTAGTAGGCCAATTATTGACTCAGTAACAAGTACAGGTTGATACTCGACGCTCTATTAGGAGAGGAATAGCCATGCCTGTTAGCGACCTGCGCGCCGTCGAAACCTTTATCAAAGCCATCGAACTGGGCAGTATTCGCCGAGCCGCGGCGGCTCAGGGAGTCAGCCCACAGGCGGCGAGTCAGGCGCTGGCGGGCCTTGAGCAGCGGCTGGGTGTGCGCCTGCTGCATCGCACCACCCGCAGTCTGGCGCTAACCACCGAAGGCCAGCAATTTCTTGACGCCGCCCAGCCCGCGTTGGCGGCATTGGAGCGAGCCGGAGATCGGGTGCGCAATGTGAAAGACGCGATTGCGGGCCCGCTGCGCATCGTCGCGCCAAAGTATTCTTTTTTGCCGGTGCTTTGGCCGCTGCTTGATGAGTTCTGCGGACGCCATCCCGACGTCGAGCCGGACATCAAACTCGACGATCGCATTGGCAGTTGGGTGGAAGACCGCACCGACGTCGGCTTTCGTATTGGTCAGCCGCCGGAAGACGGCGTCTCGGTTCGCCGCCTGTTCGCCATGCAGCTGATTGTCTGCGCCTCTCCGGCTTATCTCGCCCGCCACGGCGCACCGCAGAATATCGAGCAATTGGCCGCGCACCGTTGCAGCACCTTCCGCCACCCCGGCTCGGGGCGTGTGCTACCTTGGCTGCTAAAAGTGGATGGCGAAGTGACTTCAGTTGACGTGCGCCCGGCGCTGTCGAGCAACGACGCACAGCTCGAGACTCAAGCAGTGCTCTCAGGCCACGTGATTGGCCTGCTCTCCGGCCTGTCGGCGGCCGCGCCAATCCGCGCCGGACGGCTGGTGCCGCTGCTCACCCAGCACGTCACCGACCATATGAGTGTTCACGTCTATTACGGCAGCCGCGCGGCCCAGCCATCAAGGGTTCGCGCCTTTATCGACCTGACTATCGAACGGCTGCTGGATACGCCGGACTACGTGCTCAGCCCTCAGGAGTTGGCAGAAAAGTCAGGCTGAATCGCCCCCGCCGCGCCGAAAATAACCCTGTAGCAGCAAAGTCAGCTGCTCGGGCAGATGCTGGTCGAACTCGGGAGAGGAAAGCCCCTCCAGCAAGGCGCGCACCGGGCCTGCCAACGCGCCGAGGGCAATGGCCGCCGTCACGTCTGGGTCTTTAAACTGGGCATCCGGCGCACTCACCAGCATGGTTGAAACCGCCGCCGACATCCGCCGATGCACAATAGCCACCACGCGTGCGCCGTCGCGCTCCGCCGCCACGCGATACAGCGCCTTTGACTCCTCGGTGTCGTGCAGTTTTGCCGCCAAAAACTCCTTCACCAGCCTTGCCGCCATGACATCCACCGGCTGCCCCTGACAGTCGGCGCACACCTCTTCAACCGCCGTCGCCACCCTCTCCAAATGATAAGCCAGCACCGTCGCCAAAAGCGCATCGCGGTTAGGGTAATACTGGTAGACGCTGCCCACCGAGATGCCCGCGCGCTCGGCAACCCGCGTGGTATTGCATCGCGCCAGCCCTTCTTGGGTCAAAACCTGAATGGTTGCCGTGTGTAAAGCCGCAACCGTGGCAGCCGATCGGGCCTGAACAGGCGATTTACGGGGCTTGAGCGTCTTAGGAGGTGTGTTCATAAATGCGAATTCTAAACCTGAAGGATGATTCATATACTTGTACTTCCCTTACTCAGCGAAAGCAAGAAGACAACTATGACAAGCATCGATAAAAGCGGCACATTCAACCTTGGCACGCGCAGTGTAAAACGCCTCGGCTATGGCACCATGCAGCTTGCCGGTCCGGGTGTTTTCGGCCCGCCAAAAGATAAACAGGCGGCGCTGGCCGTGCTGCGCGAGGCGGTGGCATCTGGGGTGAATCACCTTGATACCAGTGACTTTTACGGCCCACACATCACCAATCAGCTGGTGCGCGAGGCGCTGCATCCTTATTCCAGTGACCTGACGATTGTCACCAAAGTGGGCGCGAAGCGTGGCAGCGACGGCTCATGGCTGGCGGCCTATTCGGCGCAGGAACTGACCTCGGCGGTGCATGATAACTTGCGCAACCTGCAACTGGACGTGCTCGACGTGGTGAACCTGCGCATTATGTTTAATGCTCACCAACCCACTGAGGGCTTGATAGAAGAACAGCTGAGCGCGCTGGCCGAGCTACAGCATCAGGGGCTGATACGCCACATTGGGGTGAGTAATGTCACCGCGAATCAGGTCGCCGAAGCGCGCAGTATTGTGCCGATTGTCTGCGTGCAGAATATGTACAATTTGGCGCATCGCAAGGACGACGCGCTGATTGGCGAACTGGCAGATCAAGGCATCGCCTACGTGCCGTTCTTCCCGCTCGGCGGCTTTAACCCCTTGCAGTCAGCGGGTTTGCAGCAGGTGGCGGATGAGCTGAATGCCTCAACCATCCAAGTGGCGCTGGCGTGGCTATTGCGCCGTTCGCCAAACATTTTGCTGATCCCCGGCACCTCGTCGGTAAGCCATTTGCAGCACAACCTCGCCGCCGCCGAGCTGGATATTCCAAAGGACGCGATGGATAAACTGAACCAGCTGGCGGGCTAACGGGCCTTAGTCAGTAAGTCAGTGATATAAGGCAGGATCTCTTTTTTGCGGCTAATCGCCCCCGGTAGCGAGCAAGCGCCCTGCGGCATAATAGCGTTGTGAGAGAAATAGAGCGTCGAGTTGCGCAGGGAAATATCGGTCAGGATCAGCACCAGGATGTCTACCCCCTTGGCCTGCCGCTCACGCTCTAACTCTGCGAGCAGTTGCGGCATTAGTGGCTTCACGGCGGCGAAGGCGCTCACTTCAATTTGTGCCAGCAGCAGTGATACGCCGTTGATGGTGTAATTTTTGGCGTCTTTTTGCAGTAATTCCGCTGCCGTTTTGCCACTAATATCGGTTTTCGCCGCCAGCAAGCCTTCAAGAAAATCTTGATAATTCAGATTATTAATCGCCAGCAGTGCTTTTACCGCCTGCTCATCCTGCGCCGTGGTGGTGGGCGAAGTCAGCCCCACGGTATCACTCAGAATAGCCCCCAACAGCAGCGTCGCCTGACTTGGGTTCACAGCCATTTCACACTCTCGAGTCATAATCTGCCAGATGATGGTGCCGCAGCAGCCTACCGCGCGAACCCAAATATCTGGTGGGTTCTTGGTCATCACTGTGCCGAGACGATGGTGGTCGATAATGCCAAGAATGTTGCTATCGGGCAGAGACGCGGGTCCCTGCTCGAACTCGGTAAAGTCAACCAACCACACGGGTTTATCCGTCAAATCATCGACTAACAGCGGCGGCGCAGCCCTATTCGCCTGCTTCAGGATATAGAGCGTTTCTGGCGTTAGCTCGCCAAGGCGAAAAGCCTGCGCTGGTTTCCCCAAGGCGTTGAGCCAGTCCGCTGCCACCAGAGCGCTGCAAATCGTATCGCTGTCCGGGTTGAGATGGCCAAAAACGTAGATCATAAATCATCCTTTGAAGACGCATAAGTAATGGCCAAAGAGTAGCAGACTCGCGGCTGGCGCAGGCAATAATCCCCGACCAGCAGAGATACGCAACTCCAACCATTCATCGAGTCAATGTAACTCATTGCAATACAGGAATTTTTCTTGGAAAGCATGCCGCAGAATAGAACTTAGCCGCTTGGTTAAGGCTTCTGACTTAACTATAGTTGCCTTGCTGCGGCAAAATCCGCAGCTGGGAGTGAGAACCTAAAATTCTGAAGGGGATACTGCATAAACCTAATAAGGAAACACATATGACACTCCCACACAGCCCGACCTTTTTGCCCTTCCTCGCCTTGGCTTTTCAACTGCAAGGAGTGGCAAACCATGAATAAACAAGACTGGCATCAGGCGGACATCATTGCCGCGCTGCGCAAGAAAGGCACTACTCTCGCCGCCGTGTCTCGTGGCGCGGGGCTGAGTTCCTCCACGCTGGCAAACGCGCTATCGCGCCCGTGGCCGAAAGGAGAAATGCTGATCAGTCAGGCAATTGGCGTGAACCCCGCCACTATCTGGCCCAGCCGCTATTTTGACGCCAATACCAAAACGCCGCTCCAGCGAACATTTCGCGCCCCGCGCTGTAAATAAAGGCTAAAGCTAAGGCGCGGAGCCTGACCATAAGAAAAGCCCGCGCCTTGTTTTGATTTAGGCTTCTACTTTTCAGTCACGCCAGAGAACTTCAGCAAAATGACCGTTACTCGGCGTTTTTAATCTCTGCCAACAGCTGCGCTTTCGCCACCGAGATAAAATCATCCGCCACCGAGTAGCCGCTGTTAGCGCGGGCCAGAATTAGCGCGCCGACCATGGTAGACACCGCCGCCAGCGCCTTCGCGTGGTTGCTCTCCCCGGCGGCAAAAATCTCTACCAGCTTCTCAGTGCCCTGATGGAACGCCTCGCGCACCGGCTTATCTTCATCTTCTCGCGCCACGTCGCTCGCCAGCGAAGCCAGCGGGCAGCCGTCGCCCATGTTTTTGATGTTGGACGATGAAAGATAGTGCTCTACCAGCGCCTTCTGTTTTTCGGCCAGCGTCTCGCCGGACGCCGCTTCTTCTTGCCAGTTGTGTACCGCCGTGTCGAAAGCATTGGCACAGGCAATGGCGATCAGCTCATCTTTGGATTTGAAATGACCGTAAAAGCCGCCGTGGGTCAGCCCGGCGGCGGACATCACGTCGGCGACGCTGACTTTCAGCCCCTGCTCGCGAAACAGCCTTGAGGAAACTTCCTCGATCAGCGCGCGGTTGCGCTCGGTTTCGGCTTTAGATACCCGTGGCATAGGACAGACTCCTGCTAAACTTGGAAATAGATGATATGTATCATATTACAATTTACGCTATTGCTCTACGGCTGATGGCGGATTAAATATCCCTTGCTAAAAATAAATTATAGTCGTAATTTATTTTTCAAGCAGTACAGCGCTCAACCCTTCCCCTGTAAAACTGGAGACTGACCATGCCGATCGTACGCGTTGATATCATCAAAAACTCCGATAGCAGCTATATCGGGAAAATTGGCAAGATAATCTATCAGGCGATGCGCACCGCCATTAATGTGCCGGACAAGGACAACTTCCAAATCTTGAACGAGCACGCGCGAGACCACTTCGTCTATGACCCGGAATATCTGGGCATTCAGCGCACGGACCAGACGGTGATCATTCAAATCACCCTCAATGAAGGCCGAACTGTCGATCAGAAAAAGGCGCTGTATAAAACCATTGCCGACCAGCTTGCGCAGCAGTTAAGCATCCCGAAAGGCGACGTGTTTATCAGTCTGGTTGAAGTGAAGAAAGAGAACTGGTCGTTCGGCAACGGCATCGCCCAGTACGCCGAGTAACAGAAGAATTAGTAGGAAAACGCCATGACGACAGGTGCGCCATGGCGTGTGAAAGGCTTAACGCGAGAAGCGCTTCGCGCCAAACACGCAGGCCAGAACCCCGGCCATGACGGCGATCATTGAGGGTTGGATGGTCTCTTGCAGCAACCACCCTGCCAGCGCCAGCCCGAAGAAAGGCTGGAGCAATTGGAGCTGGCCGACGGCGGCGATGCCGCCCATCGACAGGCCGCGATACCAGAAGATAAAACCAATTAGCATGCTGAAAATCGACACATAGCCGAGGGAAGCCCACGCCTGCGGGCTGGCGACCGGCCAGCTTGCCGGGGCGGCGTACCACGCCAGCGCGAAGGCCACCGGCAGAGAAATAACCAGCGCCCAGCAAATAACTTGCCAGCCGCCCAGCTTGCGCGTCAGGACCGCGCCTTCAGCATAGCCCAGCCCGCAAAGCACCACGGCTGCCAGCATAAACAGGTCACCCAGCCACGAACTGCCCGAGCCTTGGCTGAGCGCAAAGGCCGCCACCAACAGGCTTCCCAGCACTGAAAAAGCCCAAAATGCCGGGCGAGGACGCTCGCCGCCGCGCAACACGCCAAAGCAGGCGGTCGCCAATGGCAGCAGGCCGATATACACCAGCGAGTGCGCCGAGGTAGTGTGTTGCAAGGCCAGCGCGGTGAGCAGCGGGAAGCCAATCACCACGCCGAGTGCCACCAGAATCAGCGGAATAATGTCCTGTTTCTGCGGGCGTTTTTGCGCCGTCATCAGCAGCATAGCGGCCCCCAACAGCCCGGCGATTAGGGCACGCACGGCGGTTAAAAACAGCGGATCGAACTCCAGCACCGCCACCCGCGTGGCGGGCAGCGATCCACTAAAAATCACCATGCCCAAGAAACCATTAATCCAACCCTGCGTTGCGCGTTTTCCCTCTGCGCCCTCAGCCCCGCCACGACGCCCTACTTCTGCCGTTTGACTACCCATTTCCCAGACTGCCCCGCTGATTGTTATTAAAATTTTAAAAGGTGAATGAACTGCTCCGGCCACCATTTTGCACGGCGCGCGCCACAAATATAGACACACTTTGCACAAATAATAGGGAGACACTTTTGATTGCTGCTTTAATCTGCCGCCGTCTTCGGCAATACTGGGTGTATGAACAGCCTGTGTAAACGCACAGGCGGCGAAAGTTAATCACGAGGGACGATCATGGGCGCGTTTTCCGGTTTCAATCAGCAGGGTTTGACCTTCCTGCTGCAACTCAGCCAGAACAACAATAAAGAGTGGTTTGAAGAGCATCGCGAGGTATATCAAGAGAACGTGCTCAGCCCGTTTCGCCATCTGGTGTCGGACCTAAGCCAAGATATGCTGGTGATTGACGAGCTGTTTGAAGTGCGCCCGTCGATTGGTAAAACCCTGTCGAGAATGCACCGCGACACGCGCTTCTCCAACGATAAGTCGATTTACCGCAGCAATATGTGGCTGTCGTTTAAGCGTTCACGCAAGAACTGGACCGACGCCCCGACTTACTTCTTCGAGCTGGGTCCTGACTGGTGGCGCTACGGGCTGGGCTACTACAGCGCGACGCGCGTCACCATGGACCTGTTCCGCCAGCAGTTGAATCAAAAGCCCGAGGAGTTCCTCAAGCTGGCGCGCCGCATTCCGTCGCATTTCACGGTGGAAGGTGAAAGCTACAAGCGCCCGCTGGTGAAGGATCAGCCAGCCGAAATCGCCACTTGGTACAACAAAAAGTCCTTCGCGCTGATTAGCCATCATCAGGATATGGAGCCGCTGTTCTCCGGTAAGTTAGCAAGTCAGCTCAGTCAGGACTTCCACAAGCTGGCGCCGCTGTACGACATGTTGATGAAGATTGAAGGCATGAAGAAGAATCAGATGCAGTTTGATGAGTAAAACCAGCCAGCGAGGCTGACTGGTTGGGCGGGAGACTTAGTGCGCGGCGTCTTGCAACACTTGCTCAATAAAGCGGGCAGAGTTGGTCATCGCCTGCATCGCTTCCGGCAAAATGGTGGCGTAAAAATGCCAGGCGTGGAACATGCCGGGCCACACCTCCAGCGTGACACGCACCCGATGGTCACCAAGGTGCGTCGCCAGACGCATGGCGTCACTGAGCATCACTTCGTTTTCACCAATCTGAATCATGATTGGCGGCAACTCGGTGACGTCGGCAAAAACTGGCGACGCCATCGGATGGTTTGGCAAAGCCTCTCCCAAGAAGCTGCGCGCCAGCAGGTTCAGGCTTTCACGGCTACAGGCTGGGTCATAGCCATCGCGGTTGAACATCGACGCGCCGGTGTGTTCAAGGTTAGCCCACGGGGAGATCGCCACACCTCCGGCAGGTAGCGCCAGCCCCTTGTTGCGTGCCGCCACCATCACGCTGACCACCATCGCGCCGCCCGCTGACTCCCCGGCCAGCACAATGCTTTTCCCCGCAATGCCCTGCTCTAGCAGCCATTCATAAGCGCGAAGCACATCATGAATTGGCGCAGGGAATGGGTGCTCAGGCGCCAGCCGGTAATCCGGCAGATAGACCCGCGCGCCCACCAGCTTGGCATAGTTGCCACCAATCCCCGTGTAGCCTTCTGGCGAGCCGACCAGATATCCGCCGCCGTGGATATACATCACCACCGCGTCAGTTTTCAGCTCGTCCGGCGTGATGAGCAAGCCCGGCACGCCACCCATGTCCACCGACGTCAGACTGACATCCTCGGGATGAGGCTGTTTGGCCTGCATGGCGTTATAAGCCGCGCGCACCTGATGGATATCCGACGCCGAGTTGTCGCCCCTAAGCACTGGCCCCAGCGCCGATAAAATCTGGTTACTTTCCGCCAGCGCGGCCTGAGTTTTTTGATTCAGCATGACCTTTCCTCTTCTATGATTTGCGTTGATTCACGACAGAAGAGAATGCTATAGAAAACATTGGGGAATGTGTTTCCCCACTTGGGGGAAGTAAATAGCCACAAATCGCGGCTGGGAGAACAGCGTGGAGCTGAACAGTATCAATGACATCGCCGCCTTTGTGGCCGCGGTCAGAGCAGGAAGCTATACCCGCGCGGCGGTCACTCTGGGGCTGACCCGTTCGGCCGTCGGCAAGAGTATCGTGCGTTTAGAAACCCGGCTCGGCGTGCGGCTGTTGAATCGCACCACCCGTAGCCTGAGCCTGACCGACGAAGGGCGGATTATGTATGAGCGCTGTCGGCAGATTTTAGAAGATCTGGAGGAAGTGGACAGCACCATGGCGCTGCGCCGGGTGGTGCCGACCGGTAGGCTGAAGCTCACCGCCTCGCAGTCGTTTGGTCAGCGCCACATTCTGCCGCTGGTCGGCGAATACCTGCGCCAGTGGCCCGAGCTTCAGGCGGATGTCTCCTTCTCCGACCGTTATGTCGATATTGTCGAGGAGGGTTTCGACATCGCCATTCGCATTGGTGATGAGCGCGACGACTCGCGGCTGCTATCGCGCACCATAGGTTGGCAACAGGTGGTGACCTGCGCTTCACCGGAGTATCTGCAACGCAAAGGCATTCCGCAGCGACCAGAAGATCTGTTCAACCACGACAATCTGTTTCTGGCGGGCGTGATGCGTCGCCGCGACTGGAAGTTTAAAACGCCGGAGGGAATTTACAGTTTTGACTGCCCCGGAAGGCTGAATATTGATAGCGCAGAGGCGATGCGCGAGTCAGCGCTGGCGGGCTTCGGCATTATTAATATGCCGACGTATCTGACTGCCGAAGATATTAAAGCGGGCCGGCTTGTGCCCGTGCTGGCGGCCTTCAATATGGAGCCGGAGCCTATCCGCCTGCTCTACCCGAGCAAGCAGCACCTCTCGCCGCGCATTCGCGAGTTTATTGATTTGCTGGTAGAGCGTTGGGCCGACGGCGTGCCTTGGCATCTTCCACATTTATAAACTCTTGTATAAAAAAACTGCCGCACGAGGCGGCAGTGGGAGATGGCGAGTCGGGCGGATTATTTCGCGCCTTTGGAGATAACCAACTTCTCCGCTGGGCGTGAGTTCCACTCTTCTTCGGTGGTGTCGAAGTTCTGCGCCAGTACGTAAGACGGGGTTTTCGCCAGCCAGTCTGACAGGGAGATGTCCTGATAGATGCCGTTATCCAGCACCACCAGCACTTTCAGGTCTTCGTCGCCGGTGTTCTCGATGTAGTGACCAAAACCCTGCGGCACATAGCCGACGTCGGTAGCGACAAACTCTTCTGTTTGCGCGTGGCCGTGTGAACCGAAGACGGTCATGCGGCCTTTACCAGAGATGTAGTATTGCCACTCGTTGGCGTTCGGGTGCCAGTGCAGTTCGCGCACCGCGCCCGGCTTCATGATTTCAATCACGCCAGTCATGGTGGTGGAGACCGGGAACTCTTTGGAAGAAACGATGTGGACGCTGCCGTCTTCGCTTTCAAAGAACGGTGGCTCGCTCAGCAACGGGTAGTGGTGTTTTAGCTTGGAGTCATCTCTTCCGCCATTGTCGTGCGCCAGTGGCAGTGCCGGTGGAACGCGGCCAGCGACAATATAGGCTTCGCCCTGCTTGGCTTTAGAGAAAATAGACGACGGCATATTGGTGCTTTTCGCCAAGACTTCTTTTGGCATATGGGCAATCCAGTCGGTAATACTGAATGTACCGAACTCGGAGAAATGGCCGTTATCGAAAGTCAGAATAAAGTGCGCACCGCCTTCCAATGCTTGAATGGAATGACCGTAGCCTTTCGGGAAATACCACACATCGCCTTCGCCAAAGTCAGCGACTTCAGAGGTGCCTTCCGGATCAATAATAGTGATCCGCGCTTTGCCGGAGATCATATAAGCCCATTCAGCGGCAATAGCGTGCCAGTGCAATTCACGCACCGCGCCCGCTTCGAGGGTCATATCAACCCCGGCAATACCTTCGGAAATAGGGAATTGTTTTACCGTCGCTTCACGCGCCCAGCCACCGGGCAGAGAGCGTTTTTCACTGTCGGAAAATTTATATTTATATAACCCTTTGGCATCTTTTTTCGGCACAAAGGAGGTTGGCGGGACAATATTACGGTTTTCATCGGCAGAGGCCGTGTTAATCATGGCACTGGCCAGGCTGACTGTCGCTGCACCAGCGGCAGACATTTTCAACATATCACGACGTGTAAGCATTTATATTCTCCTTAAAGAATACAAATGATAGACAGAATTTAATTATTTATAGGTTTTTTGTTTATTACATTTTGTTGATATATGACCAGAAAGTTACAACGCTAAACCGTTGATAAATAGCGATCAAATAGCAACTATCAATTTCCGAGGGAAACTATTTTTTTGGATTTAAATCACATTAAACCGGCATGAAATCACGTAAGCCAATTCCCCGTTTTTCCGCCTCAAATATGAGAATGAGAATTAAAACCTAGCGATATATATTTAATTATATATCGCTATTTTGCTAACTGATATTAGTTCTCAATTTTAATCGGTTAAAAAGTATATCCGACAGTAACCGAGACACTGCGCGGCGCGCCATAAACCGCGTAAGACGACAGATAGTCGTAATACTCTTTGTCGAACAGGTTATTAACGTTGGCCTGCACCGAAAGCTGGCGCGTTACCTGATAACGGCTGAACAAGTTGACCAGCGCATAACTCCCCTGCTCCACGCGCATATTGCCCTGCGGGCCGTCAGCATATTGGAAAGTGGTATTTTGCCAGTCCACGCCGCCGCCAAGGCTCAGGTCCGGCAGCATCGGCAACTGGTAGCGGGTAAACAGCTTGAGGGTAGTGCGCGGCAAGTCTGAGTTAACCGCATTGCCATTGTTGTCGCTGGCAACAAAGCGCGAGCCGCCGAAGGTCATTTGCAGGTTGTCGGTCATTGCACCGTTGACCTCAAACTCCACGCCTTTGCTCACCGTGCCGTTAACCGCGTGATAGGCCGACTCGGTAGTGCCCGGAATATAAGTGCCGTCTTCCTGCGCCAAATTATCCTGCTCGATGCGGAACACTGCGACGGAAGCCGTCAGGCGGCTGTTGTTCCAGTCCCCTTTCACGCCGGCTTCGTAGTTCTTGCCTTGAATGGGATCGAGGTAGTTTTTGTTGCTGTCGCGCTGGGTCTGCGGCTGGAAAATCGAAGTGTAGCTGGCATAGGCCGACCAAGTATCGTCAATGTCATACACTACGCCCGCGTAAGGGGTGACGTCGGTTTTATAGCTGGTTGCCGTGGTGCCGTCGGCGCGCCAGTCAGTGTAACGTGCGCCGACAATCAGCGACAGCGGGTCAGCCAGCGAAAAGCGCGCGGCGGTATAGGCCGACTTCTGGCGAATGGTGTCCTTGGAAAGATCGGCCCAGTCACTCCACTGCGGATCGGCGGTGTGACCATTCCAGTTGTTGTAATCGCCAATATCCTCTTCGGTCAGCGTGGCCTGCGTGTTGCGATACTGATTGCGCTGGCGGCTGTAGCTGGTGCCGACCATCAGCTGGTGCTCACGACCTAATAGCTCGAAAGGCCCGTTGGCGAAGGCATCCAAGGAAACCACTTTGCGAGTGCCGGTATTCCAGCCGCCGTAGCCCATCACGCCTGCGCCCGTCTGTTTGTCCGGGAAGCCGGAGCCGTACATCATTTTGGTATCAAAATCGGTTTCGGCATGGGTACCATTGAGGCGCGCCTGCCAGCCGTTATCAAACTTTTGCGTCAGATTGGCGAAGACCTTTTTTGACTCGATATCGGAATAAGCCCAGTCCGGCGCGGCGTTAAAGCTGCGGTCGAAATGGGTGCGGCTGCCGTCGCTATACCACGTCGGAATGCCGCCCCACGTTGGGTTGGTGGTGTCGTTCTGCTGGTAGTCATAGCCGAGAGAGAGCTGGGTGGAGTCGGTCAGGTCGGCATCCACCACGGCGTAGAGGAATTTTTTCCGATAGTGATAACGGTCCAGCCAAGTGTCGTTGTCCTGATAACCGGCAATCACACGGCCACGCACCTTGCCTGATTCGGTGAGCGGCGCGGATAAGTCACCCACGATGCGCTGCTTGTCCCAGCTGCCATAGCTGCCGGTGACCGAGCCTTGGAACTCTTTGCTGTCGGCATGCTTACGCACCATATTCACCGCCGCCGACGGGTTGCCCGCGCCGGTCAGCAGACCAGTCGCGCCGCGCACCACTTCGATTCGGTCATAGATTGCAGTGTCTGAGCCGCCGTCGCCGAAGTTCCACACCGGGCTGAGGGTGGTCGGAATGCCGTCGAACAGGAAGTTATTAATGAAGAAGCCGCGCGAGTAGTAGGTCGAACGGTCTGAGTCGATGTTGCTGGCGGTAATGCCGACAGTGTTGTTGAGCACGTCACCCACGGTTTGCAGGTTTTGGTCCGCCATGCGCTGCTTGCTAATAATGCTGACCGACTGAGGAATATCGCGCGGCACCAGCAGCATCTTAGTACCGGCGGTAGTCACCGGCACGCTATAGTCCTGCACCGCACTGTCGCCCTGCTCGGGGGCGGTGGCGCTCACTACGACGGTGTCGTCGGTAGCCTTCGCCGGAGCCACCTGTTCTGCCATCACCCCTTGGTATGATGAAGCCACAAATACCGCAATTACGGAGAGAGAAAAACGTCCGCCAGAGGTCTTTATCCCTTCCTTTGTATTTTTTATATTCACTGCGCAAACCCCAAATAATAAAAAGAATGAGAATCATACGCATTGCGTTTTGATCAGTAAATCAATTAAACATACTAAAAATCCTAAGAATTATCCCCAATAAAAAAGCCCCGCTTAAACCGCCACGGAGCTTTGATGTGCGCGGCTTAAACTCAGCCTTGGCGCAAAAACGGGTCTACTTTGACAATATTACTGGCGGGGAAATGGCCAAAACAGCGCTGCCTGACCCCACACATCGTCCGTGTTGAAGCCTAACTGCCACACCTCGCCGTCATAAATGATGAACGTCTCGCCGAATTTATCCACTCGCGGCCCCTGATAGTTCTTGGCGATACCGTCGCGGGTTACGGTGTCTAATAGCACCTGACGTTCGGCGCGATCCATCGGCCCTGCGCTGAGGCGGGACGGCAGTTGCACCATCTCTTCGGGGCTGTATTTGAAGCAGTTCAGCGCGCACTGGTTGGCGTAGAAGAACACCGGATCAGGCCCACGGCCGTGGGCCAGAATGCTGTACGGCGCTTCGTTATGCAGCCACTGGTAGCGATCTTCCACCTCTTCCGGACAGAACAATCCCTGCCCCGTCAGTTGCTTGTAGCACTGATCGATTTTTTTTAGATTTTCTATGTCATTGGACAACGCCATGTTTACCCCCTGAAATTCAACCTGTCGAAATGTGAGTTAATCCTGCAATAAAACTCAATGAGGCTCTGTGGCTGAAAACGCGAAATAGTTCCCAATAAATGTAAACCTCACCGGCCAGCAACACATATGCTTTACTGAATATGTTTTCAGCGTTATGCTGCCGAACATTGTTTACAACTAAAGGCATTGGCATGTCATCACTTACCGCACTGCAACTGTTTAAAAATATGTCAGATGACACCCGTTTGACCATTATTTTATTGCTGAAACAGGCGGGCGAACTCTGCGTATGTGAACTGACTGCCGCCCTCGAACTTTCTCAACCCAAGATCTCCCGCCATCTGGCGATGCTGCGCGAAAGCGGCCTGCTGCAAGACCGGCGCAGTGGGAAATGGGTGCATTATCGTCTGTCGCCACACATCCCGGTGTGGGCCGCGGCCATTATTGACCAAGCCTTAATGAGCCAGCAGCAGCACATCGCCCAGCTTGCCCTGCGCGCCGCGCAGAACTGCGCCGTCCCAGCGGAATAACTGATTTTTTTGCCCTAAGACAGATTAGGAAAAATTTTATCTAAACATATATGAATTTTCATATATTAAGCATGATGGAGGCAGTATGATTTTGGCGGTGGCAATTTTTGTTTTCACCCTAGTCTTGGTGATTTGGCAACCCAAAGGCTTGGGTATCGGCTGGAGCGCCCTGCTCGGCGCGGTGTTGGCGCTGGTGTCCGGTGCGGTGCATCTCAGCGATGTGCCGGTGGTGTGGAATATCGTGTGGAACGCCACCGCGACGTTTATCGCGGTGATCATCATCAGCCTGCTGCTGGATGAGTCTGGCTTCTTTGAGTGGGCGGCGCTGCACGTGGCGCGCTGGGGAGGCGGCAAAGGCCGCTGGCTGTTCACCTACATTCTGCTGCTGGGCGCGGTAGTGGCGGCGCTGTTTGCCAACGACGGCGCGGCGCTGATCTTAACGCCCATCGTGATTGCTATGCTGCTGGCGCTGGGCTTTAGTCGGGGAGCCACACTGGCTTTCGTCATGGCGGCGGGCTTTATCGCCGATACCGCCAGCCTGCCGCTGATTGTCTCCAATCTGGTGAATATCGTCTCCGCCGACTTCTTCAAACTCGGCTTTAATGAATACGCGGCGGTGATGGTGCCGGTGAATATCGCCTCGATTGCCGCCACGCTGTTGGTGCTGCACCTGTTCTTTCGCCGCGAGATCCCAGCCGTTTATGACCTTGGCAAACTGCAACAACCGCGTTTGGCCATTCGTGACCCGAGGACCTTTAAAACCGGCTGGCTGGTGCTGGTTCTGCTGTTAGTCGGCTTCTTTGGGCTAGAGCCGCTGGGCGTGCCGGTCAGCGCGGTGGCGGCGGTTGGCGCACTGGTGCTGTGGG